>Ga0316193_10004494_pt1 | contig 10255 bp, 10 predicted proteins | sample MerIslsedime2_MG_FD_207735 | JGI IMG/M metagenome (GOLD analysis project Ga0316193, IMG submission 207735) | Coastal sediment microbial communities from Maine, United States - Merrow Island sediment 2 | ecosystem: Environmental > Aquatic > Marine > Coastal > Sediment | place: USA: Maine...
GACTGGAAAGTTTTCTTAATATGGGCACGTTCAATATGTTCCTGCTGCTGTTCCAGTCCTACGGCGTTGTGCAGGGGGCTGCCATGTCCATCGTATTCAACTGGGACATGCTCAGTTTTATACCAATGATTGGACTCAGCATCTCGGTGATGAGCCTCATCGGCAGGTTCGTCGGCAAGCGCGATATGGATCGCACCAACCAGGTCATATCCTCGGGCTTTATTCTGGCCCTGGGATACAGTGGCGTGCTGGTGGTGGTGTTTTTGCTCTTCAGGATGGAACTGGTAGATTTTTTCCGCACACCGGGCGATGAATTTGCCAGCATCCGCGAACTGGCAGGCAATATGATGTTCGGTATATGCACCTACATGCTGGCGGACGCCGCCATTCAGATTTCCGGCGGCACCCTGCGAGGCGCCGGTGATACCCGCTGGGTAATGGCCACATCCATATCCCTGCACACGGTTATGCTGGTGGCCCAGTACTTTGTGATAGTCGTATACGAACTGCCACCGCTGGTGTCGTGGTGGGTATTTGTGGCGATGATTCTAATGCTCGCGGCGGCCTACATGATGCGGCTACTGGGCGGTCGCTGGCGCGAACCGGAACGGCTCGCCCGGGTTATGCGGGAATAGCAGGGGGTGTCGGCAGGTAGTCCCGGGTCAGCTCTTCGGACAACTCCCAGAGTCTAGCCGCCATCAATTCATCCCGCATGTGCACAGTTTCACCTGGATCGGGATTGCAATCGGCAAAGTAGTAGCCGTTCACACCTGCCAGGCCCGGGCTGGTGGCCACATAGGTCTGGGTGGCAGCGCCCTCCTCTATCGACTTCATGAAAGCCCAACCCAGCAGCTTGCTACCCCAACGCATGTACCAGGACATATGCCTGCCAAGGTTAGTGTTGATCACTCCCGGGTGCACACTGTTGGAGGTGGTACTGGTCCCCGATAGACGTTGGGCCAACTCCAATGAGCACAGGGCATTGGCGAGCTTGGAATGGCCGTAAGCAGCCCAGTTATCATAACCGCTCTTGCTAAAGTCCAGGTCATCGAACTGGATACCGCCCTCGGGCGCCCGCTTGTGTGCGAGGCTGCTCAGGATGACAAAGCGCCCCTGCGGGGCTGCCATCACGCTCTCCATTAACTGGTTGATCAGAATAAAGTGGCCCAGGTGATTAACCGCAAACTGCTTTTCCACACCGTTGACGAGCTCGCGTTCCTGTAGCGCCATGATTCCGGCATTACAGACCAGGCCATCCAGCGGTGTGTTCATCGCACGGATCATACTGGCACAATTAACCACCGATTCGAAATCAGCCAGATCCAGATACGCCGGGGTCGTATGCCCCTGCACGCTGGAGCAGGCCTTCTCTGCCTTTTCCATGGATCGGGCAATACCGATAACGTGGGCGCCACGCATGGCGAGAACCCGCATGGTCTCAAAGCCGAGACCGGAATTGGCACCGGTAATCGCGTAGGTTTTACCCGCCAGGTCAAGCCCTTCGGTAACCTGTTCCGCCGTCGAGCCCGCGTCAAAAGGGCTGATTGGTGGTGTCTTACTGATGATCTGTGCCAGCAAGGACTGCGGCAGGCAGGCCAGTACTGAAAGTGTGCCAAGCTGTTGCACGAAAGTGCGGCGGTCTATGTGCTTCATTATTCTGCTCCTGGTCAGCCAGCCGTGCGGGCGATGTCCTGAATGCGTTGCACCATTGCCCTCAGTCCGTTCCCGCGGGTAGAGGACAGGTGGCGCAGCAAGTCGAGCTGCTCAAAATAGTGGTCGATATCGAAGGCCGCAATCTCTGCTGGCGTCTTGTTATTATAGGCCGCCAACACAAGGCCCAGAAGCCCCTTGACTATGAAGGCGTCGCTGTCCACCGTGAGTTGCAGCCTGCCATCCTGCAGCGATGTATCTATCCATACCTGGCTCTGGCAACCTCTTACCAGGCGATCCTCGGTATGCAGTGTTTCGGCCATAGGCGGCAAATCCTTGCCCAGGTCGATAATGTATTTGTAGCGATCCTCCCAGCTGTCAAAGAAGCCGAGAGTGTCGAGGATATCATCGGTGGATATGCTGTTGCCGAACGGATTTTGCGTACCTGCAGTCTCCGCCATCAGTAAAACATACCGGTTTCAAGCTGGGCTTCCTCTGACATCATTTCCCGATGCCAGGGGGGATCGAACACCAATTCAACTTCCACCTTGCGCACGTTCGGCACCTGGGCAACGCGATATTCGACATCACCCACCAGCACTGGCCCCATGCCACAACCCGGTGCAGTCAGCGTCATGCTTATATCGACCCGCGCAGCCGCTTGATCAACTTTGACACTGTAGATAAGCCCGAGGTTTACCAGGTCGACCGGGATTTCAGGGTCGTACACCGTGTGCAGGGCCTCCCACACCTGGGCCTCGTCAATCTGCCCATCTGCAGGCGCCGTGAAGTCGAGATGGGTAGGTTCGAAGCCGAGGGCATCGGCATCGGTACCGTCCACACGCACCATGTTGCCATTGTGAACAACCGTGTAATTTCCACCCAGAGCCTGGGTAAGCGTGACAAAGGTATTCGCCGGGATCATCACCGGATCGCCTACCGGCACCAGCCTGCCGGGGCAGTCGCGACGGGTAGTCAGAATAGTCCTTTCCTGGGCACTCATGCGCTTACTCCACGCTGAAACTTTCGCCGCAACCGCATTCCGCTGTCACGTTGGGGTTATTGAACTTGAGTGTGCGGTTGACACCTTCCCGGGCGTAATCGATTTGTGTACCGCGCAGGAAAGCGAGGGCTGCAGGCTCGAGGTATAGCGTAATCCCGTTCGCCAGATCAACGGCAACATCATCCTCGCTACCAGCGGAATCAACCTCATCCATCACATACTTGAAGCCGGTGCAGCCGCTCTCGCGAACACTGATACGCACACCATTGAAGCCCTTACCCGCCAGGCTGGCGCGAAAATGCTCAGCGGCAGCCGGGGTCACGGTTACCAACTCACTTTTCACATCAAAAGTTTCAACGGTCATTTTCTACCTCCCTCAGGCAAACAGGCTCTTGGCCTTGTGAATGCCCTCAAACAAACGAGTAACATCGTCCTGCGTATTGTAAATCGAATACGATGCCCGCACCGTACCCGGGATACCCAGACGCTCCATCAGCGGCTGCGCGCAGTGATGGCCGGTACGTACAGCAATTCCCTGCTGGTCCAGTAACATGCCCACGTCGGACGGGTGGGTACCCTCAAGCAGAAAGCTGAAGATACCAGCAGACTGTGCCGATGTGCCGATGCGCCGCAAGCCCTCCACTTCGCCCGCCAGCTCTATAGAGCGTTCCAGCAGCGCCGCCTCATGCTCCGCCGCGGCCTGCCGATCTATGCTGCCCAGGTAATCGATGGCCGCCGCCAGGCCAATGGCTCCGGCCATATTTGGGGTTCCGGCTTCAAATTTAAAGGGCAGTTGATTAAAGGTCGTGTCGGGAAAACTGACCCGCTCTATCATCTCACCCCCTGCCATAAAGGGCGGCATGGCCTCCAGCAGCGCTTCACGGCCCCACAACACGCCTATTCCCGTGGGCCCGAACAGTTTATGACCGGACATCACGTAGAAATCACAGCCAAGCGTTGCAACATTCACGGGCCAGTGGGCTACCGATTGAGCGCCGTCTACCAACACCAGGGCGCCAACTGTTTTCACCCGGCGGATTATGTCAGCCAGGGGGTTAACTGTGCCCAGGGCATTGGAGACGTGGTTCACGGCGACGAGTTTCACTCGCTCATCCAGCAGCGAGTCGAGAGCGTCCAGGTCAATTTCACCCTTGTCCGTCACCGGTATGGGGACAACCTCAGCACCTGTGGCGGCCGCAACCAGCTGCCAGGGCACTATATTGGAGTGATGCTCCAGCCATGAAACCAGTATTCGGTCCCCGGGCTGCAAAGTGCTGCGACCCCAGCTGTACGCAACCAGGTTGATACCTGCAGTGGTGCCGCTGGTCCAGATCACCTGCTCCGGGCGCGGACTACCAAGAAACGACGACACGGTTTTCCTGGCGTTCTCAAAGGCCTGGGTTGCCCGATCGCTGAGGGTATGCACACCGCGGTGCACATTGGCATTGTCATGCCTGTAGAAATGACTGATCGCCTCAATGACACATTCGGGCTTTTGTGTAGTGGCGGCGTTATCGAGATAGACCAGCGGGTGGCCATTAATCTGCTGCTGCAGAATCGGAAAGTCCTGCCGAATGCTGGCGGCGTCAAAGCCCTGCACAATGCTGACTGACCGCGCCGTCACGATACACCTCCCGACAGGGCTGGATCCCGGGCAAAGCGCTCTGACAACAGCGCCTGAAGATAGGCCCGCAAGGCATCACAACGGACACTGTTTATAACCTCATTGATGAAGCCAAAGCTGAGCATCACCTGTGCATCGGCCCGGGAAACACCCCGTGAGCGGAGATAGTGCAAGCTCATATCGTCAAGCTGTGCAACCGTGGCGCCGTGCGCGCACTGAACGTCATCTGCATAAATCTCCAGCTCCGGTTTGGTGTTCACCTCGGCCCGGGTGCTGGTGAGCAGGTTGCGATTACTGAGCTCCGCCTTGGTCTTCTGGGCGTCGCGGTGGATATGGATACGACCGTTGAAAACGGCGGTAGCCTCGTCCGCGATAATACCCCGAAAGGTCTCACTGCTGGTACAGTTGGGCACCCGGTGTTCCATGCATGTGTGGTAATCGATATGCTCCTGGCCACGGGGCAGGTATACACCGTTGACCTCGCAATGTGCGCCCTGCCCCACATGATCCACCACCAGGTCTATGCGCTTGAGCACACTTCCCAGAGCAATATGGAAACTGTTCAAAGTAGAGCGGCCATCCTGCCGCGCATGCACCCTGCCGATATGCAGGGCATCAGCTTCTTCCAGGTGCAGGCGGTAATGATTGAGGCTGGCATCTGTCTCCAGCAATAACTCCGTCACACCGTTGGTAAAACTCTGCTGCTCACCTTTGGCGCCGGCGAAATGCTCAATTACCGAGGCATTGCTGGATTCCCCACAAAGCACCAGTAGTCGCTGATTGATACTGAAGGCCTCACCCTGGTTGCCACTGACCCAGATGACATGCAGTGGCTGCTCGATGTACGCGCGAGGTTCAATATCGAGGAAAACACCTTCCGCCAGGGCAGCGTCATTAAGCGCTGTAAACAATGGCTGTTCCCTGCCCACGGCGACACCGAGATGATCGCGTATCTTTTTGGCCTGAGCGGCATCAGCGTCAGCAAAACGTACCATCGAAACACCGGCAGGCGCTTTGGAGTCGGAATGCTCCGGAGAAAAATGACCATTGACAAACACCATGCGGAAACCCTGGAATCGCGGCAACTCAATACCGGCATCCGCCAGTATAATTGCGCCATCACTTGCCGCGGCATAATCGGGCTGCAAGGACCGGAGGCTGGTGTATTTCCACTGCTCGGTTTTACGCGTCGGCATGGAGCTCGCTTCCCAGCGGGTTCTACCTGCCTGCACATAATCCTGTATCCACGGCGGCGCCACGGCCGCAGCTCGATCAAGGGGCTGCTGCATAAAGTCCGGCATCAGGCGACCTCTTCCTCCAGCCACGCGTAGCCGCGTGCCTCGAGTTCGAGTGCGAGTTCCTTGTCACCCGAGCGAACGATGCGTCCACCGGCCAGAACATGCACGAAGTCAGGCTCGATGAACTCAAGCAGTCGCTGGTAGTGCGTCACCATGACAAAGCTCCGGTCCGGGCTGCGCATGGAGTTAACCCCGCGGGCAACCACTTGCAGCGCATCAATATCCAGGCCGCTGTCGGTCTCATCGAGAATTCCCAGGGTAGGTTGCAGCAACAGCATCTGCAGCAACTCGTTGCGTTTCTTTTCGCCACCAGAGAAGCCTTCGTTCACTCCGCGCTTGAGAAACGTCGGATCCAGGTCGACGATCTTGCATGTTTCCCGGGCGGTCTTCATGAAACTCACAGCATCGATCGGTTTTTCCCCGCGCTGCTCCCTCTGGGCATCCACAGCCGCCTTGAGAAACTCCATATTACTCACCCCGGGGATCTCCACCGGGTATTGAAACGCCAGGAAAAGGCCCAGCCGCGCCCTCTCCTCGGTCTCGAGTTCGAACAGGTCCTGCCCCAGGAAGGTGGCTGTACCCGCAGTAACGTTATAACCCGGCCTGCCAGCCAGCACATGTCCAAGCGTACTTTTGCCGGAGCCGTTGGGGCCCATAATCGCGTGCACTTCCCCGGCTTGAACTGTCAGGTTCAGGCCCTTGAGTATGTCCGTGCCATCGACACTGGCGTGTAAATTTTCTATCTGCAGCATTAAGCTGTTTCTCCCTTGCGTTTATTGCAGTCTGCTTGCCATGTGCTAACCCACCGAGCCCTCCAGGCTAACCTCCAACAGCTTGCCGGCTTCAACCGCGAACTCCATGGGGAGTTCCTTGAATACCTCCTTGCAAAAGCCGTTAACTATCATCGACACCGCTTTCTCGGCGTCCAGGCCACGCTGCCGGCACAGGTATAGCTGGTCGTCGCTTACCTTGGAAGTGGTCGCCTCATGCTCTATAACCGCCGACGGGTTACGGCTCTCAATATAGGGGAATGTGTGGGCGGCACAGCGATCGCCTATCAACAGTGAGTCGCATTGTGTGTAATTGCGGGCACCGTTGGCCTTGGGGCTCATTCGCACCAACCCACGGTAGGCGTTGGAGCTGCGACCAGCAGAAATACCCTTGGAAATAATGGTCGAGCGGGTATTTTTGCCAAGATGTATCATCTTGGTACCGGTATCGGCCTGCTGGAAATTGTTTGTCAGCGCTACGGAATAAAATTCACCGACGCTGTTGTCACCACGCAAAATACAACTGGGGTACTTCCAGGTAACCGCTGAGCCGGTCTCCACCTGGGTCCAGGATATTTTGGCGTCGCGGTGAGCCACGCCGCGCTTGGTCACGAAATTATATATACCGCCGCGGCCCTCGGCATCACCCGGGTACCAATTCTGCACCGTGGAATACTTGATCTGCGCGCCATCCAGCGCTACCAGCTCTACCACCGCCGCATGCAGTTGGTTCTCGTCCCGCATGGGCGCGGTGCATCCCTCGAGGTAGCTGACGTGGCTTCCCTCGTCGGCAATGATCAGGGTGCGTTCAAACTGGCCGGTCTTGGCCTCATTGATACGGAAGTAGGTCGATAGCTCCATGGGGCAACGCACGCCCTTGGGTATGTAAACGAAAGAGCCATCGCTGAAGACCGCGCTGTTGAGGGCGGCATAGTAGTTGTCTTTGCGCGGCACTACCGTGCCCAGGTATTTACGCACCAGTTCCGGGTGCGAGTGCACAGCCTCGGAAATGGGGCAAAAAATCACGCCCGACTCAGCAAGCTTGCTGCGAAACGTGGTCGCTACTGAGACGGAGTCAAAAACAGCGTCCACCGCCACACCTGCGAGCATTTCCTGCTCATGCAGGGGTATCCCAAGCTTTTCATAGGTCGCCAGCAGGTCCGGGTCAACCTCGTCCAGGCTCTTGGGGCCATCTTTCATGCTCTTGGGAGAGGAGAAATAGGAAATCTCATCGAGATCTATCTTCGGGTAGTGCACGTGGGCCCAGGTGGGCTCGACCATTTCCTGCCAACCTCTGTAGGCTTCAAGTCGCCACTCCAACAGCCATTGCGGCTCATTCTTTTTCCCGGAAATAAACCGGATAACGTCTTCATCCAGGCCTGGTGGCAATGTGTCCGACTCAATGGCGGAAATAAATCCCGCAGCGTATTCACGCTCAATGGCCTGATCGATGTGTTCCTGTGACATGCGTTGTTACCTCTGACATCTCACCGGCGGCGCCGGCGCGACGGGACTTTTCACAAATTGCTGGTGGGGATCTGGTCGTTGCTGCTGCGCTCGGACTCCCTGTTGCGCAGTTCCTGATCCATAGACACACGGCGGATGTCCTGCCGTTCTACCAGGTCCCCCAGGGAAATACTCTGGAGAAAGTCCCTGACCTGGTCAGACAGATCCTGCCAGAGGTGGTGAGTCAGGCAGATCTCACCCTCGTGACAATCGCCAGCGCCGCCGCAGCGGGTCGTATCGGTATCTTCGTTAACCGCGGCTATCACTTCCGCCACGCTTATTGTACTGGCCTGACGTCCGAGGTGGTATCCGCCACCAGGGCCGCGAACACTTCTCACCAGTTCCTGGCGGCGCAACTGGGCGAAAAGTTGCTCAAGGTATGACAGGGATATACCCTGTCTGTCAGATATGCCGGCTAGTCGGATTGGGCCCTGCTCCTGACGAAGCGCCAAATCCAGCATGGCGGTCACGGCATATCGGCCTTTTGTAGTCAATCGCATGGAAGTTTACTCCAACGGGTAGTCATTACATTTCCAACCAAAAATATTGTCATAACCCAGTAATTTAGTCAAGTTTATACCTCAGTAAATTAGTCAAGTACTGGACCCTCATCACCGCCTGACCCATCAGCAAATAGACAATTTGTACCTAAAACAGATTTGGAACGCGATCACTGTTCAGTTAAGCTGCGCCGCACCTCTAATAATCAGATCGTCATTAATGAATCGGATCTCAAGGCCCACTGTGTACCTCACCCTCGCCGTGCTGGCGGGGTGCAGCGTTTTTCAGTCAAATCCGGAAGAGCAGAGGTGTGCAGCCACTGAACCGGTAAGCTGCCCGGTGTGCCCCAGCCTGGAGACACAGCAATGCCCCGAGCCACAGGTCGTGGAGAAAATTGTCACTGTGACCGCTCCATCGCCGGTAATCTCCCCTCCCCCCAAACCCACCACTGCCGGAAAAATGAACCTGCCAATAGTGGGTGCTGTTGAGTGGGCCACAGTAGAGCCCGGCAATATACGCATGGAGGCCCGCATCGACACGGGAGCGGAGTCCACCTCTGTTCACGCGGAAGATATCCAGTTGCTGGAGAAGGATGGCAAACGCTGGGTACATTTCTCACTGTTAAACCCTGAAACCGATGAAAAAGTGCCGGTGGAGCTGCGCCTGCGCAAAAAGGTAAAAGTCAAACAAAGCGACAGCGAGAAGCAAACACGCTACGTGGTGGAAATGCACATTACGCTTGGCAAGATCCGCTCGCTGGTCGAGGTCACACTGTCCGATCGCGACCACATGGAGTACCCGTTGCTGATCGGGCGCAACATGCTTGTTGATACCATGATTGTAGACGTCAGCGCCCGCCACACGGCAAAATCATCCAAGTAAGGTAGTACGCCACCATGATGGCATCCAGAACACGAATCGGTTTGATCGCGGGCGGCCTTTTTTTCCTGGGGGTCGGCCTGACGCTTTACAAGGCGTTCGCCCTGGGTTTTCCGCTACTTCCGGGCGAGTACCGCGAAGTCTGGACCATCGAGTCGAAAATCAATTTCAAGCCCACGAAGGGACCAGTACAGGTGGACCTGAAGCTGCCCGGGAGTCTGGCAGGCTGGGTCATCCTGGAAGAGCATTTTGCGTCCTCGGGCTTCGGTTTCACCGTTGTGGAAGATTCCGGCAATCGGAGGGCCCGCTGGACCCGGCAGCAGTTGGAGGACTCAACAACTCTTTACTACAAGCTGCAGGCCTACCGGCCTACCGATAGTGAGCTGGACGACATAGCCCCGCCTGCTATAGACAAACCCAGGCTGGAGAAGGACCAGTCCGCGGCCATGGAACGCCTCATCGGCGTGCTGCGCGAACAGTCCTCCGACACGACCAGTTTTGTCAGCTTGCTGGCGACGGAATTCAATAAGGATGATGAGGCCCAGGACAGGGATGCACAATTTCTGCTGGGCACCTTTGATGAACCGGAAAAGGTCGTGCTGCTGGCCGTATTGGCCCATGCAGGTATACCCGCCCAGGAAATACGGGGCATAAAACTCGAGGACGGACGGCGCCGCCAGACCACAAGTTCACTGATAGAATTTCACGATGGCGATCGCTGGCTGATCATAGACCCCGCCAACGCCAGCCTGGGCATGCCTCCCAACTTTTTCGTTTGGCAGCGCGGGAACAGCGCCTTACTGGGAGTGGTGGGCGGCAGCGACTCCAGTCTCGAATTTGCCCTGGTAAGCAACAGGCTTCCCGCCAAGACAGTAACCAGCATGGAACAAATGGCCCACGCCTATGCCCTGCTGGATTTTTCGATTTACGCACTGCCCGTGGAGCAACAGGGCGCCTTCAAGGGCCTGATGCTTATTCCGGTAGCGGCGCTGGTAGTGGTCATAATGCGACTCCTGGTGGGGCT
>Ga0316193_10004496_pt1 | contig 10254 bp, 5 predicted proteins | sample MerIslsedime2_MG_FD_207735 | JGI IMG/M metagenome (GOLD analysis project Ga0316193, IMG submission 207735) | Coastal sediment microbial communities from Maine, United States - Merrow Island sediment 2 | ecosystem: Environmental > Aquatic > Marine > Coastal > Sediment | place: USA: Maine...
ACGTCTCGCCGTCACAGATCAAGCGTTTCGATCTGCGCACGGGTGACACGATTCTCGGACAGGTGCGACCGCCGAAAGAGGGAGAGCGGTATCTCGCACTGCTCAAGGTCGAGGAGGTAAACGGAGACGACCCTGAAAAGGCGAAGCACCGGATCGCGTTTGACAATCTGCGGCCGCGGTATCCGGAGCAGCGCCTGAGACTGGAGCGGGCCGACGGTGATATTTCGATGCGAGTCATGGATCTCATGACTCCCGTCGGAAAGGGGCAGCGAATGCTCATCGTCTCGCCGCCGAAAGCCGGTAAGACGATCCTGTTGCAGAAGACGGCCAACGCCATCCTCGAGAGTAACCCCGACGTGCACCTCATTGTGCTGCTCATCGACGAGCGGCCCGAGGAGGTTACTGACATGGAGGAGAACGTAGCCGCGGAGATCATCTCCTCTACGTTCGATGAACCGGCAGATCGCCACACGCAGGTCGCGGAGATGGTGCTCGAAAAGGCGAAGCGCCTCGTAGAATACAAGCAGGACGTGGTGATTCTGCTGGACTCGATCACTCGGTTGGCCCGAGCCTACAATACCACCGTGCCCCACTCCGGAAAGATCCTGTCCGGTGGTGTGGACGCCAACGCACTGCACAAGCCGAAGCGGTTCTTCGGGGCCGCGCGGAACATCGAGGAAGGTGGCAGCCTCACGATAATCGCGACGGCGCTGGTCGAGACGGGCAGCCGCATGGACGAGGTGATCTTCGAGGAATTCAAGGGCACCGGGAACAGCGAGGTCGTGCTTGACCGGCAGATCGCCGACAAGCGGATCTACCCGGCTATCGATGTCAACCGTTCCAGCACCCGGCGCGAGGAGCTCCTGCTGGACGAGGTCGAGCTGAACCGGATCTACCTGCTGCGGAATTTCCTTGCCGACATGCCGCCGGCGGAAGCGATTTCGTTCCTCATCGAACGGCTGAACCGGACGGACACGAACCAGGAGTTCCTCGACTCGATGGCTGCGGGTGGCTGATATCGCGGAAGTCGCTCGCAGTCGTACCGACAGCAGTCTGGCACGGGCCGGTCTCGAGGATCCGAGGCCGGCCCTTCGCAATCTCCTGAGACGGCTTCGGGCCCAGGATGCAGAGGGATTTGCCGAGGCTACACACCGCTACGAGCGGGTGCTCGTCCCGGCAGCGGCATCGGAGGACACCGATCCGCTGGTCGCATGGATTCAGTACGCCTGCTGGCTCGGCGACAGGCTCGCGCGTGGAAGAGACGTGAACATAGATGTCACGGGCCGGGCGTCACCGGCATCCGGCGAGCCGGAGCCGGGTATGCTCCTGGTTCACCTTCCGGATGAACAGACGACGCGCGCGATGGTTCTGCTAGCTCCTCTGAAGCTCAGCGAGCCGCAGCGAGAAACGATCCGCCTGCTTGCCGGCTGATTCTGTTTCCCGGGCAACGGATCATGTCGTTCCGCCCTTGTGCCCGCTACTGCTCCCCCCGACCTTGCCGAAGGTGACCCGAAACCCATCCTCCAACGCCTGACGGAGAGCGCAGCCCGGGCCATGAAAACCGCTCACAAAGAACGAATCGTCCCCCGCCTGATTGAAGAAGAGCTCCGTGACTCGTTCATCGACTATTCGATGAGCGTGATCGTCCAGCGCGCGCTTCCGGATGCCCGGGACGGGCTCAAGCCCGTTCATCGGCGCATCCTGTACGCAATGTACGAACTCGGGCTGCTTCCGGAGCGCGACCACAAGAAGTGCGCAACCGTCGTCGGAGACGTGCTGGGCAAGTATCACCCGCACGGCGACAGCGCCGTGTACGATACGCTGGTCCGCATGGTCCAGGAATTCTCGCTGCGATATCCGCTGATCGACGGACAGGGCAATTTCGGCTCGATCGACGGCGATTCTGCGGCTGCCTATCGATACACAGAGGCGAAGCTCGCGCCGATCGCGCTCGAGCTGCTGGCCGACATCGATATGAAGACCGTCGATTTCGTCCCGAACTTCGATGGCCGACTGGACGAACCGACCTCCCTTCCCGCCCGACTGCCGAATTTGCTGCTCAACGGATCCGACGGAATCGCGGTTGGAATGGCGACCAAGATCCCGCCGCACAACCTGCGGGAGCTGATCGGAGCGACGGACCACCTGATCGCGAATCCCGACTGCGAGGTGGATGATCTCATCGAGCTGATCGAGGGACCTGACTTCCCGACCGGCGCCTACATCTGGGGCTGGGAGGGGATCGGGGACGCATACAGGACGGGACGTGGGCTGATCGAGGTACGGGCTCGAATGCACCTCGAGGAAGGTAGCTACGGAAAGAGCTCTCTGGTCGTGACCGAGCTTCCGTACCAGGTCAGCAAGTCACGGGTGATCGAGCAGATCACGAAGATCGTGCGCGCCGGTCGCGCTGACGACATTACTGACCTGCGGGACGAATCAGACCGCGATGGACTGCGGCTGGTGATCGAGCTGAAGCGCGACGCCAACGTCGAGAAGCTGATCAAGACTCTGTTTCTCAAGACTCAGCTCAAGACGACGTTCGGCGTCATCATGCTGGCACTCGTGGATGGTCGTCCCGTGCAGCTCGACCTGAAACGTGCGCTGGCGAGCTTCGTGGATCACCGACTGGGCGTGATCCGACGCAGGGCTGAATTCGAGCTGATCCGGTCGGAAGACCGGGCGCACGTGCTCGAAGGCCTTCTCACCGCGCTCGACAATATCGATCGGGTCATAGAGCTGATCCGCGCATCCACCTCGCCGAAGTCGGCGGCTGATCGCCTGTGTGTCGAACTCGGGCTGTCTGACCGTCAGGCCGAAGCGATTCTCGCCATGCGTCTCGCGAAACTCACCCAGCTCGAGCGACGCAAACTGAAAGACGAGCTGGAGGAACTCGCCGCTCGCATCGAGGAGCTGCGGCACCTCGTCGAGCGGGATGACGTTCGACGAGCACTGATGAGACAGGAACTGAGCGAGCTCGCCGCTCGATACGGCGACGTCCGGCGGACCGAGATCCTCGATGAGCAGGAGCCGTTCCCGCTTCCATCCGGTAACGGCGGAGAGTCGTCTCTAATCATGCTCAGCCGCCGCGGCTACGTGAAGTCGCAGTCGGTGCGCGGATCGGGAGACGGCGTCGCCGGCGCAGAAGCGATGGAGGAGCGCGAGGGTGACTTCGTTACACAGGCCTTCGTGGGCAGGGGAGACACGCAGCTGCTCTGCTTCACGGCGAGCGGTTCGGTGCACGCGCTCCCGGTTCGAGACCTTCCTCCAGGTACCCGAAGTTCACGCGGGCGACCGATACTGGAGTTTCTCGAACTGGAGTCCGACGACCGCGTAGTGGCCGTGCTTCCAGTGACCGAATTCGAACCCGACAGGTTCGTACTCGTCGTCACGGCGCAGGGGCAGGTAAAGCGGACGCCGCTCGAAGAGTATTCGAACGTACGGGGGGGAGGAATCCGTGCGACCGGTCTTGCGGCGGGTGACGAGGTTCTCGCCGTGCACCTGACCAGGGGGTCGGGCGATTTGCTGCTGGCGACGCGCCACGGACAGGTGATTCGATTCGGCGAGGATGAAGTCAGGCCGATGGGACGATCCGCGCGCGGGGTCCGGGGAATCGAAATCGATTCCGAGGACGTGCTTGTCAGCGCCCTGCTCCCCCGGCGGGATGCGTCACTCGTGGTTGTGACGGCAAACGGTCACGCGAAGCGGGTTCCGTTCACCGAAGTGAGACGACAGGGACGGGCCGGGAAAGGTATCGCCATCCTCCCGGGACGAGGCACTTCAGGAGACCTCGTGGGAGTGCTGGAGACCCACCCTGGTGATTTCCTGGTGCTCGAGGTCGCGGGTCTGGAAGTCGTGCCCGTGGATGCCGATTCGATTCGAGAAAAGGACCGACGCGGTGCGAGTGTCCGGATTCCGGCTGTCGCAAAGCGAGCCGGGCCGATTACCGGTGTCTACCCGCTCCGGTCAGCTCCAGTATCCGAGCCGGCAACCTCGTCCGGCGAATCGTCCGCTACCGATCGATTTGCCCCCCTGTCCGAAGCAGGGCTGGATTCTCTGGACCAGGTCGAACTGGAGCTGGAGGCCGAGTAGACGCCGGGGCCGAGGAGGGCCGGTCCCACACTGAGTCGAATCAGGGTCGTCTCGACACTTCGAGACGCGCGGGCGAGTCGAGGGTGCGCGAGCCGGTTGCGACGTCCGTCACGCTCACTCCCATAGCATACGAGCCGGGCTCGGTCTCTCCGAGGTCCAACCGCAGGATCATCGGCGTTACGATCCGCGCACCCCTGGCTGCCGTCCCGACGTACTCCTGCTGAAAGGTCGGTATTTCACGGCTCCCGGTACCGTCCCTGTCCAGCCTCACCTGCGCGGTGAAATCCCCCCCCGGCGTAAGGTTGTAGGCCTCAAGGTAGACCCACGCCAGGCCGTCCGGGCCACTGCGGTGGGCGGGTGATGGCCGAAGCCTGAGTCCAGGTCGGGGCTGCCAGGCGCCTCCCGAGTCCGCTGAAACGGCGACGTCCGACAGCAGGGGAAGCGTTCCCCCGAAATCGCGAACGACCAGGCTGTCTTGCACGAAATTTCCGTGTGGACGTCGCCGATCGTCGTCGCCCGGCACTCGGATCTGGAAAAGAGTCTGGTATCGACCCGGGGACAATTCGACCGGGACGCGTATGCCCAGCACGCTCCCAAGTGAGTCGTCGGGCGGAATCTCGAGGTCGAAGCTGGCGGGAATCATCTTCAGGCGAGTACCTGACTCGTCCAGCAGCGAGACAACCACCTCGACCGTTGTGCTCTTCCGATCACCGGCCGCAGCCCGAAGGTCCTCACTCGAAACCTCGGCGTTCGCCCAGACCAGGGTGGTAGCCGGACGGGGTGACCGGAACTGGATCCATTCCCGGTCGAACTGGAGATCGAAGTCGAGATCGGGTCGTTCCGGTACCTGCTCGATCAGAAGCCGGGCGTCGGCGACGGTCATGTCTCGCTCGACCTGCAGCTGCTCGATTGTCCGGAACCGGTCGAACCGGCTGGCCATGCGGGCATATTCGGGGTCGAGCACTCCCCTCGAGTTGTAGAGATCGATCAGAAACCAGGGGGGAATCAGCGGGAGGATGGGCGGCAGCGCCACCATCGGATTCCGGGTCATGATCACCTGTCCTGTAGCCGGATCGACCGGACAGCGGAAGACACTGGCCAGGTTCTCGATCAGCCACCAATCATCGGTCCCACCGAGGGGAGACAGGTGGAACAGCCGGATTCCGTCTGGATCCTCGTAGGCCCAGGTCACGTTGGGTTCGTAGCACGGGCCGGACTGGTGTGCCGCGGTCCGGTCGGGTTGCCCGAGACGCACGTGCAGCAGACCGCGGTCGTCGAACGCCGGCTTCGCCGGGAGGTCATGGCGGATGATCGTCGTTCCGGTTTCCTTTCCGCGTCGCCCGTACTTCTCGCGGGCATAGCGGAGGCGTGCGTAATGCAGGCCCAACCGCTCCTCGGCGGACTGTCCGGAGGCGATCGCCCGTCGATTCAGAAATCGGCGCAAGAACGTGCAGTCATTACGCTGCGCTGCGGGGAGGGGGCGGAATCGGTCCCACTCTTCCAGCTCGTCCGGAGTGGCAAGCGAAACGAGGTCGAGCCAGGCTTCGAGCGCCGATTCCTCTGTGGCGACGGCGCACCCGCTCCAATACGCGGAGGAGGCCTCCGGATCACCGGCCAGAAATCCGATACGAGCGCGCTCGAGCAGACGGAACGGTTCTGGCACTGCGTCACCGACCCGCTCTAGCGCATCAGTGGCCCGGTCGACATCTCCGGCGCGCAGCCACAAGCGTGCGACCGCGAGCCAGTCCCAGTCGCTGCTCGGTCCACCTGTTGCTTCGCGCCACCGCCGCAGGACGCCCTCCACGTCATCCCGATCAGGATCAGACGAGGGTTCGAACTGCCTCTCCAGTCTGTCCGCGAAGTCGTCAGCCCCCCGGTCGAGCAGGGAGTGATATACCGGACCCGGCATCGTCTGGGTTCTTGCCGACCGGGGAATCGAAACGGGAAGAACGATTCCGACAATCAGCAGCCGAATGGTTCGCGTGGCGCGAAGGGCGCGCACGGACTCAGTCGCTCGACGTACGGACAATCACCTCTGTCTCGAACGGCAAGGTGCGCTCGCCGGTCGTGTCGTCGACGACAGTCACCAGCATCCGATACACCCCGTCTTTGGAGTCGCTGAGATCGAGTCGGAGAATCCGACCGACCCGCGGGCCCGATTCGAGCGGCGCGTCACCCGGGAAGGAGAGATCGAACCTGTCCCCACCGCCACCGATCGGTTCCAGCTGCACCGTCGTCGTATACGAACTGCCAGGTGTCAAGCCGTATGTCTCAAAGTAGACGAAGGCCACGCCATCCGGACCCGTCTGATGAACGGGACTGGGGCGGATCCCGACGTCTGACGAATTCCGGCCGATCGGCGACCACGAGCCGCCCGAGTCGGCCGAGACTGCCACGTCCGACAGGTCGGGAATCGCCACGGCGAACTGCCTGACGAGAATTTCCCCGCGATGGTAATTTCCCGCGGGATTCTCGTCATCACCGGAATCGGCGGCATCACGCACGATGAAATTGTAGCGGTGCTGACCCGGTGGGAGATCGATCGACAGGCGGATCGGGAGACTCTCGTCCCTTCCCAATACCCGCGGCACGACCGCCTCGAAATCTGACTGGACGCGCCGCAGCTCTCCCAGGTCATCCACGAGCAGCCATCGAGCAGCGACTCGATATCTGAATCTGCCACCTGGCTCCTCCAACGGCTGCAACTCGGCCGCTTCGACGACGGCATTCAGCCAGACACGGCTTTCATCCGGGCTCGAGCCCCGGAACTGGAGCTCTTCGACCAACAGGCGCACATCGGTCCTGACATTCGGGCGTCCCGGAACGGAAGACACCATGAATTGTCCGTCCGCCAGAGTCGCTTCTCGCTCCTCCTGCAGCACTTTCGTCGCCTCGAGGGCCTTCGCTCCTCTCGTGTTCAGCGTGTACTCCGCGGTCGGGTCATACATCCGCTGCGCCGCCTGTGCGTACCGTGTATCCAGCCCCTGACGAGACGCGTAGAGATCGGTCAATACCAGGGCCGCGGCCATCCCCATCGGTACGAATCGATTCTCGTTCACCGGTGTGAGGCGCGCGACTGCCGCATTGCCACTCGCCCCGGCCTGCGGATTTCCACAGCGATATACCGCTGCCAGATTCTCCACCATCCAGTAGTCGTCTGTCCCACCGGATGCGCTGAGGTGATAGACGCGAACACTCTCCGGAAAATCGTAGGCCCAGCTCTCGTTCGGCTGATAACACTCAGCGCTGACCAGGTCTGACGGGATTGACGGGTTGCCCGCAAACGAAGTGAGCCGGTCCGGTTCCCCGAGCCGGACATACAACAGACCGCGGTCGTCAAACATCGCGTTCTGAGGACGTCCCAGCCGGTTGGTGAACGAAGTTCCCTTCTTGGATCCCCGGCGGCTGTAGTTGTCGAGGGCGAATCGGAGACGCGCATAGTGAAGGCTCATGCGGGATCCGACGGGAAGTCCAGAAGCGAGTGATCGCTCAGCCCAGAATTTCCGCAGGAACTGACACATGCTGCGCGCCGGAACCGGAAGCCGCCTGAATCTGTCCCACTCGGCCACTTCGTCCGGCGTGGCCAGCGGCTCTATGTCGAGCCAGTACTCGAGCGCCGCGGCTTCGTTGGAGGCTCCACAACCCTCCCAGTACGCCTGTTCGGCGAGGTCTGGATCGTCGGTCAGGAATGCGATCCTGGCTTGATCGAGAAGCAGTATCGCTTCCGGGACCCCTCCTGCCTCCCGGGCAAGTCGCAGTGCCGAGTCGGCGGCCACCGGGTCGCCGGCCCGGATCCACAATCGATCGACCGCCACCCAGTCCCAGCCGGTCACGGGCCCGCCCGTCTCCCGCTCCCACTGCTCGAGCAGCCTGACCACATCATCGCTCCCCGGATCCGCTCGCAGCTCCAGTCTCTTTGAGATCTTTCTGGCCAGCTTCTCGTGGCCTGCGTTTCCGAGATCGAAGTACACGGGCCCAGGCATCGTCTGAGCCGGCAACTCGCTCACGGCAGCTGCCCCCAGCACACAGGCCAGACCACCCGCGAGCAGTCCCCGGAACAGGTGCGGCACGAAACTTCGGTCCGAGTTTCCCAATCGCATCATCGACTTCCTCCCGTATCACCCGTTCCGACTTCCGTAATGTCCTGCAAAGATCCCCGGTCCTGGGGCTCCCTGACTCGGACCTGTGTTTTCCGGGTCTCGCTTTTTGCCCCGGTCTCGATATCGGTGAAACGGACCTGGACCTCGTATGGGCCGGGTCTCGTATCCTTCATCTCGAGTCGCAGGACGGACCGGACCGGACTGTCCGGGTCCTCAGGGGCCGTTCCCCGGAATTGCAGCTGGAATGGCTGACGAACCCCGTCGTAGGTCTCGCCCGTACCCTCTGATCTCCATGTGGAAACGAGACGGACATCTCCTCGAAACGTTCCACCGGGAGTCAGACCGTAAACCTCGAAGTAGACGAATGGGCGGGCATCTGTCTGTATCATTCTCGCGGCATTGAGCTTCAATTCGACTCCGATGGCCGGGCTCCAGCTTCCACCCGAGTCTGCCGCTACGGCAACCGAACTGATGAAGGGACGGGAGGGGTCGAACTGGGGCACCACCACATCACCTTCCTCTACGTTCAGCGACCGGTCTCCCTCCCAGTTGAGATCCCGCACTTCGATCCGGTAGTCGTAGCGACCTGGAGGAACCCGGACACGCGTTTGAAGCGGAAATCCATCAGACGTACGGGGGGGGATCAAGGCGCTCAGCGTGTGCCTCACCCGGGATTCGTCGCGAGCGACCTCTGCGCCATCCTGCAGCAGCGTGAACGTCATCTCCAGCTCGTACTTCCATCCTCCTTCGAAGACACCGCGTACCCGACCGGCGTGAACGCTCACCGCGGCCCACAAGTCCACTTCACTATCGCCTGCGGGAAAGAAGACGAGCTGCTGATAGTCGAACGGAAACGGCCCGCCGCTCCTTCGGCCCGCGCTTGCCTCGAGCTCGGAAAAGTCGTCCAGAGCCGGCGTGCCAGGATTCTGTGCTGTCGCGAGGCCATCGTGGGGATTAGGGATCCCCAGCCCGACCAGGGCGATATACAGACTGCCGGCGAGAGTCGGTTGAAGTCTGAACGCCAAGGTTCTGCCGCCTCGGCATCTCGCTGTCCTCGATCCGACCATGACCGCTCCCTCCCCGCGATTCCCCACCCACTTCTTAAAGGCAAGGTCCGCCCCTGCGGGCCTGATCGGCCCAGAGCCACATCCGGGTCGATCACAGGTTTCTACGGAGAACGATCCCGAAAGTGCCGTCGAGTATCAGTCGTAGTCGCCCGGAACCGCCTCGCGCATGCGGGATTCGAACTCCTCGGCCGGCAGCATCTGTCCGATGTCGAGCTCGAAATTCACTCGCTTCCCGGTGTCAAGCTTCTCTATCAGCTCGCGAATCTCTCGGCCTGACAGACCGAGCTGCTTCATCTCTTCCGCGCCGATTGCAGCCCCGTCGCGAGCCACGAGGCCATCCCCGGCGTCGCTTACGCCGACCAGCCCTCGCAGGATCTCGAGCTCGCTGCGACCGACCCGGGTTCCACAGACCTGGTAGTCGATCCATGCTTCGTAGCTGAGCGGCGCGAGTCGCTTCAGCATGCCCGCCATCACCTCTCCGTAGCGGCGAATTTCCCATTGGGCGTGAGAATCGACGCGCAGCGTCAGGAAGTGCATCAGATTGTGGAGATCTATCTTCCAATACCACTGCGTATAGGTGGACAACGGCAGATCGATCCGGGCCAACTCCCGAGCCACGTCGTTTTCTACAAGCCACCCGTAGGTGTCGCTGGAGCGCTCGCGCGTCTCTTCCCACCAACCGACCGCACGATCGTAGACCTCCCGGTCAGCCGATGTCGTCTCGCGCCCCTGACGATTTGATTCGGTCTGAAGAGCGAACTGTTCGTACTCCGGTCGATAAAACAGAAGCGGCATCAGACTGTACCGACCACTGTATTCATTCACCGAGGCCGTTCGATGCCGGATCCACTGGCGGGCGACGAAGATCGGCATCGCACAGTGGAATTTCAGCTCCACCATCTCACTGGGTGTGGTGTGAAGGTGGCGGCGGAGATATCGGATCAGTCCGCGCGTGTGACTCTGCGTGCGGGTTCCATACCCATAGCTGACGCGGG
>Ga0316193_10004498_pt1 | contig 10251 bp, 7 predicted proteins | sample MerIslsedime2_MG_FD_207735 | JGI IMG/M metagenome (GOLD analysis project Ga0316193, IMG submission 207735) | Coastal sediment microbial communities from Maine, United States - Merrow Island sediment 2 | ecosystem: Environmental > Aquatic > Marine > Coastal > Sediment | place: USA: Maine...
TGAGGACGGCGCCAACGAGGCAGCTGTTACTACCGTCGCCGACTGGTTCAGGCAGGCAATCCGCACATAGCTGTGCCCGGTGCTGCGTCGGTAGAGCTTCGCGGATCGTCTGCAGCAGATATATCGGCGCCCGCAGCAGGTAATAAGCGAGATATGCGGGTTAACTCGAGTCAGTCGATCCTCGATTGCGAGCCGTTTATTGAAAACGATCTCCTGGCTGTGCCGCAGTGACTAGCGGAAAATGCCTTTTTGCGAGCAAGCCGTCTGTTTCTTGAAGCTGATAAAGACGCTGGTCATAGGCGTTAATACTCCAGGTCGAGTGTGCCAGTGCCTCATCTTTAAATGCTTCATCCTGTAGCTTCGCCGGGACCAGTTTCTGGTTTTCATAGCGGTATTCGCGAGCTGCCTTTCCCTTGCTCAAGATCACCACGCGGCTACCTTTCATATAGGCTTGCGAGCCGCCAAATTGCATGATCGCGCGTCCCGGATCAGTGGCCCTGTTCTCGATAATGTTTTTGGCCAGGTCATGTCCTATTGCCGGGTGTTCGCTGTCGACACCCATCAGCGACAGTAATGTTGGCAGTAAATCAATCTGGCTTGCAACGGGGTTGTATTGGGTTGGTTTGATGTCCGCGCCCAGTATCAACGCAGGAATCTGGAAGCGCTTAATGGGGACGGGTTCGGTGCCAAAGACCTTGTCACTGTGATCGGCCACAATAACAAATATCGTGTTCTCCCAGTATCTGGATTTACGCGCTTTTTCAATGAATTCGCCTACAGCGTAATCCGCGTATTTCACCGCGTTGTCGACGGTATTCTTTTCAGCTCCCTCTATGGCAATGCGGCCGTCAGGAAAGTCAAACGGCGAATGATTAGACGAGGTAAATACCAGGCTGAAAAAAGGCTGCTCCGGTTCATAGGCGTTGAAACTCTCGTGCGCCTTGTTGAATAAATCCTCGTCCGACGCCCCCCAGGAACCATAAAACACGGGATCGTCATAGTTGTTTTCATCGATGATTTTGTTGAAACCGTTATTCGCGAAGAAACGTCCCATGTTGTCAAAATGTGATTCTCCGCCATAAATGAAGCTGGTGTCATAGCCATGGGAAGATAGTAGTTGGGCGAGGGTAAAAAATCCTGTTTGCGACTTACCCAGTTTGACCACGCTGCGCGCCGATGTCGGGGTAAACCCGGAAATTACCGCTTCAATACCACGTGCCGACCGGGTCCCCGTGGCATACATGTTGTTAAACCAGATACCCTGATGGGCGAGGGCGTCCAGCTTCGGGGTAAGCGGCTTTCCACCCAGCGAACCGACATAATCCGAGCCCAGGCTCTCTTCCAGTATTATTACCAGGTTCATGGGCTTTTCCCGTCGCAGGTAGGCTTTCTGGGTGTGTAATGTCGATTGCGCGCTTGCGATAAAGCTGTCGGACGGGATGTATGTGCTCTGTTTAACCAGCTCGATTGCCCTGTCAGTTGACATTTCCCCGTAGGGTGATTTATCGGAGTTTTCGAGCCTTGTTTCGGCAATGGCGTAAAGGACGCAGTAGGCGGAACTTAGTGCGAATGTGTTGATAAGCGGGTCAGATGAAAATGCCACGGTACTGGGGTTAACAGCGCGGTGATCCAGCGTCGATCGAATCATGCCAAAGCAGATAATTACGAGCAAGGGTGTTGCCAGCAGTGCCTGCTGCCAGCTTAGAGGTCGGGTGTTTTTTTGAGTTTTCTTTATCCATCGATTGAGTGAAATGGCCGCACCGAGGGTTATCGATATCGACAGAAGTAACGGTAACTTATAGGCAGCCCACAGCGTGGCAAATATTTCTTCAGGATATTTCAGGTACTCGATAAACAGGTAGTTGGGACGCAGATCAAACTGATTCACGAACGTCGGGGTCGACAGCTCGATAAATAAAATGCTGGCAAAGCACAGCACCAGGTAAATTCTCAGTAAAGGGTTCCATAGGGGAAGGACGGGTCTTATCGACGCGGCCAATGGCGTAATAATGGCTGGTATGGCCAGCACCAGGCCGAGCAGGACAAGATCAAAGCGAATGCCCTGGAAAAGGATAAAAAGCACCCCATCGGCATCGAGCACCCTGTCAAATTTCCAGACCATCAGGAAGATCCTGGATAAACTCAAAGTGACCAGTGTGACCAGGCAGAATAGAACGAACGGCTTGAACGCTTTCAATGACGCACCATTTTTTTGGAAAAGAGACCCCTCGATATTTCCAGGAGCAAACTATTTCCTGAAAATTTCTTGCCGGTTTATAACTGATCAACCTTAAGGGGCGCTTAAATCCAGGCCTTAAAGCTGGCTGTATCCCGCAATTACCTCGTAGCTGTTCGTCCGCTTCCACGAGGAACAGGGACAGGCGACGGCCGGCGCCGAGCCAGGTTCACAGGGAGTTGGTCATGCGTTTTTGAGTCGCTAGCAGGAGGTTTTGAATGCCCGGTAATCGCGCTGGTAAACAAGGCGTCGCTGCGGGAAAAAACCACAGGGGAATAATCTGGCTGAGTTCAGGCGGTTATGACAGAATTGCCACTGGTTCGGGTTGGGGGAGTGTTGTGTACAAGATTTATATAACCGCGCAGGAGCTGCTGGAAGATTCGTTCCGGCTGGCACACAAGATATTCGAGGATGGGTTTCACCCGCAGTTTATCATTGGTATCTGGCGTGGTGGCACCCCGGTCGGGATCGCGGTGCAGGAGTACTTCGAATACCGCAAGCTCTCGACCGATCACATCTCGGTGCGCACCTCTTCTTATTACGGCATCAACCAGCAGTCCAAGGAAATTCGCGTTCACGGCCTGCACTACCTGATCGAAAACGCCAATGCGGACGACAAGCTGCTGATCGTCGACGACGTGTTCGATTCCGGACGCAGCGTGGACGCGCTGATCAAGGCCATTCGCAAACAGTCACGCCTGAACGCGCCGACCGAAATGCGGGTTGCCTGCCCCTGGTACAAGCCGTCCAAGAACAGCGTCGATTTTGAACCGGATTACTACCTGCACGAAAGCGAGGAGTGGCTGGTGTTTCCGCACGAACTGGACGGACTCGAATTGTCCGAAATCGGCGCGGGTAAGAAAGATCTGGCCAATATTCTGCACCTTTTCGAGTAGTCCTGAAAAAGCATCGACATGCAGTACTTTATCTGGAGTACGGACAACATCGGTGTTCCCGCCAGTAGCGAATTACTGGCGGCAGCAGACCGCGGCGTCAAGCTGGGCGTGCTGGTTGATGATCAGGCTGGCTGGGGAAAGCGGTAAAAGCTCTGGTTTTATAGCCTGCTGCCTGTGAACGCTATTTTGTAACAGGCCTGCTGGTGAAGCACTCGCCTGCAAAGGTAAATGCCCCTGGTCTGTTTACTGCCCTTTTGCGCTCTTATCTGAAATTCAATCATTACTCCATTTTCGCTGCTATATATAGTTAACAGTGGTCTCAAATAGTGTGAAAATTCAGAATGTCTGCATCAAAAGTGAAACGTAATATCTCTCCCGACGATCTGGAAGAAACTGCAGCGTCCGTTATGGATGATCAAAAGCAGGCCGAAAACAAGCGCAGGTTTGCAGACTCACTCAAACCGAAGGGCCGTAAACTAAAGCTGGACCGCAGGGTTGCTGACGAAGAGCGGCGAACCGCTGGATCGACTGGATACAAAGGTACCGCGCGCAGAGAGATCCTCGATCGAAGAGAAAGTCTAAATGACCGTAGAGATGAGGACTGATCGAAGTTCTCAGCTCATTCCCTGGCCCGGTTCTCCGCCAGGTCCCCAGTATGAACGTCGCTATACGAAGCAAAGAAAGCGTTTACTTTTTCCGCTAACTTCGCTGCGAAAGTAAACTATCTGCCTTTTCCCGGCCCGCTAGAGTGCGTCACCCGGGATGCGTACCCAGCCCTCCATCAATACGCGTGCGCTGCGGCTCATTACGACTTTTTCGACTACCCATTCGCCATCGCGTTGGCTGGCCTCGGCGCCGACCCTTAGTGTTCCCGATGGATGACCAAAGCGTACGGCGTTGCGTTCGCCACCACCGGCGGCGAGGTTGACCAGCGTACCCGGAATGACGGCGGCGGTCGCAATCGCGACCGCGGCCGTGCCCATCATCGCGTGATGCAGCTTGCCCATCGACATCGCGCGCACGTTGAGATCGATATCCGCGGTGGCGATCGGTTTGCCGCTGGAGGCGATGTAATCGGCGGGCGGCGCGACGATGGCGACCTTGGGTGTGTGCTGGCGGTCGGCGGCTTGCTCAAGCTTGTCGATCAGGCCCATGCGCAGCGCGCCGTGAGCGCGGATCTGCTCGAAACGCTCGAGTGCGGCCGGATCACTATTGATTACTTCCTGCAACTCGCAGCCACTGTAACCGAGGTCGGCGGCATTCAGGAAGATGGTCGGAATGCCGGCGTTGATCATTGTCGCCTGCAGGCTGCCCGCCGCGATCACGTCTGGCGGGAGTTCGAGTGTATCGACCAGTGCGCCTGTCGGGAACATCGCGCCCACGGCGTCGGCCGGGTCGAGAAACTCGATTTGTACTTCCGCCGCGGGGAAGGTCACGCCGTCGAGCTCGAAGTCGCCGGTCTCCTGTACCTCGCCGTCGGTCATCGGCACCTGGGCGATGATGGTCTTGTTGATATTGCATTGCCAGATACGTACCTCGGCGATGCCGTCGCGCGGAATTCGATCTGCGTCGACGAGTCCGCCGGAGATGGCGCATGCGCCGACCGCGGCGGTGAGGTTGCCGCAGTTGCCGCTCCAGTCGACGAACGCCCTGTCGATCGCGACCTGGCCGAACAGGTAGTCGACGTCGTGACCGGCTTGCGTGCTCTTCGACAGAATCACGGTTTTGCTGGTGCTCGAGGTTGCGCCGCCCATGCCGTCGGTCTGCTTACCGTAGGGGTCGGGACTGCCGATGACGCGCAATAGCAGGTTGTCGCGTGCTGCACCTGGAGCTTGCGCCGCCGCGGGCAGGTCTTCGAGGCGGAAGAATACGCCCTTGCTGGTACCGCCACGCATATAGGTCGCCGGAATGCGGATCTGTGCTGGAGCGGTCATGCCGGCGCTCCGGCTTCGAGGAAATCCTGGGCGAAGCGCTGTAATACGCCGCCGGCCTCGTACACCGATAATTCGTCGGCGGTGTCGAGCCGGCATTTCACCGGAATCTCGACGCGCTCGCCATCGCGGCGCTGCATGATGACGGTAAGCGTAGCGCCGGGCGTGCGTTCGCCGACTACGTCGAAGGTTTCACTGCCGTCGATGGTGTAAGTTTTGCGGGTCTCGCCCGGCATGAATTCCAGCGGCAGCACACCCATGCCGACCAGGTTAGTGCGGTGGATGCGCTCGAAGCCTTCGGCGATTATGGCCTCGACGCCGGCGAGGCGCACGCCCTTGGCGGCCCAGTCGCGCGACGAACCCTGGCCGTAATCGGCGCCGGCAATAATAATCAACGGTTGCGCGCGTGCCATGTAGGTTTCGATCGCTTCCCACATGCGTGTGACCTCGCCTTCCGGCTCGATACGCGCCAGCGAACCCTGCTGCACCTCGCCGTTCTCGGTCACCATCTCGTTCAGCAGTTTGGGATTGGCAAAGGTCGCGCGTTGCGCGGTCAGGTGGTCGCCGCGGTGGGTCGCGTAGGAATTGAAGTCTTCCTCGGGCACGCCCATTTTGGCCAGGTACTCACCAGCCGCGCTCGACGCCATGATCGCGTTTGACGGCGACAGGTGATCGGTGGTGATGTTGTCGCCGAGCACCGCCAGCGGGCGCATGCCACTGAGCGCACGCTTCCCGGCCAGCGCGCCTTCCCAGTAGGGTGGGCGGCGAATATAGGTCGATTGCGGTTGCCAGTCATAAAGCGGACTTGTTCCGGCCTCGACCTGGCGCAGATCGAACATCGGGTTATAGACCTGGTTGAATTGCTCGGGGCGCACGTGTTTGGCGACGATGGCGTCGATTTCGGCGTCGCTCGGCCAGATGTCCTTGAGCTTGACCGGGTTGCCGTCGGCGTCGTGGCCAAGCGCGTCCTGCTCGATGTCGAAGCGTATGGTGCCGGCAATCGCGTAGGCCACGACCAGCGGCGGTGAGGCGAGGAAAGCCTGCTTCGCGTAGGGGTGAATGCGGCCATCGAAGTTGCGATTGCCGGACAGCACCGCCGTGGCGTACAGATCACGCTCGATGATTTCCTGCTGAATGTCTGGATCCAGCGCACCGCTCATGCCGTTACAGGTGGTGCAGGCATAGGCCACGATACCGAAGCCCAGTTTTTCCATCTCGGCCAGCAGCCCGGCTTCTTCCAGGTAGAGCTTTGCGACCTTCGAGCCCGGCGCAAATGACGACTTTACCCAGGGTTTGCGCGTAAGCCCCAGTGCATTGGCCTTCTGCGCGATTAACCCGGCGGCAACGACGTTGCGCGGATTGCTGGTATTGGTGCAACTGGTGATCGCGGCAATGATGACTGCACCGTCGGGCATTTCGCCCGGAGTTTCTTCCCACTCGCCGGAAACGCCGCGCGTGGCGAGTTCAGCGGTCGGCAGGCGCCGGTGCGGGTTGGAGGGACCGGCGAGGTTGCGCTCGACCTTGGACAGGTCGAACTCGAGCACGCGCTCGTACTCGGCCTGTTGCAAACTGTCGGCCCACAGGCCGGTGACACGGGCATAGTTTTCAACCAGCGCCACCTGCTCGGCTTCACGGCCGGTCAGTTTCAGATACTCGATGGTTTGTTCGTCGATGTAGAACATCGCCGCCGAGGCGCCATACTCCGGCGCCATGTTGGAAATCGATGCGCGGTCGCCAATGGTCAGGCCGGTGGCACCGTCGCCGAAAAATTCCAGGTAGGCGGAGACCACGCGCGCTTCGCGCAGGAATTCGGTGAGCGCGAGCACGATATCGGTGGCGGTGATGCCGGGCTGGCGCTGACCGCTCAGGCGCACGCCGACGATGTCGGGCAGGCGCATCATCGACGGCCGGCCAAGCATGACGGTTTCGGCCTCGAGGCCGCCGACGCCGATGGCGATCACGCCGAGGCAATCGATGTGCGGCGTGTGACTGTCGGTGCCGACACAGGTGTCCGGAAAGGCCACGCCATCGCGCGTTTGAATTACCGGTGACATCTTCTCCAGGTTGATCTGGTGCATGATGCCGTTACCGGCCGGAATCACGTCGACGTTATCGAAGGCGCTGCGGGTCCAGTCGATGAAATCGAAGCGATCCGCGTTGCGGCGGTCCTCGATTGCGCGGTTCTTGTCGAAAGCGTCCGGGTCGAAACCGGCGTACTCGACGGCGAGCGAGTGATCGACGATGAGTTGGGTTGGTACCACCGGGTTGACGCGAGCCGGGTCGCCGCCCTGGTCTGCGATGGCGTCGCGCAGGCCGGCGAGATCGACCAGCGCGGTCTGGCCGAGAATGTCGTGACAGACCACGCGCGCCGGATACCAGGGAAAATCGAGGTCGCTGCGGCGCTCAACGATCTGCCCTAGCGCAGCCTTGAGATCAGCAGGGTCGCAACGGCGCACCAGGTTTTCGGCCAGCACGCGCGAGGTGTAGGGCAGGCGGTCGTATGCACCCGCCGAGATCGAGTCGATCGCGGCACGGGTATCGAAATAGTCCAGTTTGCTGCCGGGAAGGGGCTTGCGGTATTGCTCGTTCATATCTTCAACCTAATGTCATCCCCGCGCACGCGGGGATCCTGTAACAGTGGCTGCCAGAAATATCGTGGCCGACTGGATAGCCTTAGAACCGGCCGTCCAGCACGAATTGTTTGCGGGACCGCTGCAAGCACGTCCGTGTGCGCTTGCGGCGCGACACCCATGTCGCTCAGCATTCGAGGTGTCGGGCCACCGAAACCAACTCGCGCCGACCGACCCTCGAATTTTTCCCGAACGGCCATTCCTCTGCTCATATAACCGCCATCCCGCTTACACGGGTATGAGGGTTGCTCAGGCGCGTTCATCGATGGGCACGAAGTTGAGGTTCTCGGGGCCGGTGTAGTTGGCGGATGGGCGAATGATCTTGCCGTCGAGGCGTTGCTCGACCACGTGCGCACCCCAGCCGGAAGTACGTGCGATGACGAACAGCGGCGTGAACATGTCGGTGGGTACCCCCATCTGGTGATAGGAGACTGCCGAAAACCAGTCGAGGTTGGGGAACATCTTCTTCAATTCCCACATCGTGGTTTCCAGGCGTTCGGCGACGTCGTACATCAACATGTCGCCGTTTTCGGCTGAAAGTTGCTTGGCAACGCGCTTGATCACTTCGTTGCGTGGGTCGCTGACGGTGTAGACCGGGTGACCGAAACCGATGACGATTTCCTTGTTGGCAACGCGTTCGCGAATATCGGCTTCGGCCTCGTCTGCCGAACCGTAGCGCGACTGGATTTTGAAGGCTTCTTCGTTGGCACCACCGTGCTTGGGTCCGCGCAGCGCGCCGATCGCGGCAGTCATGCAGGAATACATATCGGAGCCGGTGCCAGCCACGACCCTACCGGTGAAAGTCGACGCGTTAAATTCGTGTTCGGCGTACAGAATCAGGGAAACATGCATCGCCTTTACCCAGGACTCGGGCGCGGGTTTGCCGTGCAGCAGGTGCAGGAAGTGTCCACCGATCGAATCGTCGTCGGTCACCAGGTCGATGCGTTTGCCGTGATGGCTGAAGTGATACCAGTAAACCAGGATGGAACCGAAGCAGGCCATCAGGCGGTCAATGATGTCGCGCGCTCCTTCGACACTGTGATCATCGGCTTCCGGCATCATGCAACCCAGCGCCGAACAGCCGCTGCGCATTACGTCCATCGGGTGGGTGCTCGAGGGCAATTGTTCGAGCACGACTTTCACTTCATGCGGGATATCACGTAACGCGCGCAGACGTGCCTTGTAGCCATCCAGTTCATCCTGGGTGGGTAATTTTTCATGCACGATGAGGTAAGCGATCTCCTCGAATTCGCACCGCTCGGCGATATCGAGAATGTCGTATCCGCGGTAGTGCAGATCGTTGCCGGTCTTGCCAACTGTACAGATGGCGGTATTGCCGGCTGTCGTTCCCGACAGCGCGACCGACTTTTTCGGTTTGAATGCGGGCGCTTCAGTCATGATGTTTCCTCGTTAAATAATTTATCCAGGGTTTGTTCGTAGTCGTGGTAGTCGAGAAAATCGTACAGCTCCATGCGGGTCTGCATGCTGTCGACCACGTTTTGCTGGCTACCGTCGTCGAGAATGTGGCGGTATACATTCAGCGCCGCCAGACTTGCCGCACGAAACGCGCTTAGCGGATAAAGCGCGAGTTTGACCCCGGCCGAAGCCAGTTGCTCGGTGGTGAACAGGGGCGTGGCACCAAATTCGGTGATGTTGGCCAGCACCGGGACCTGTACAGCCTCGACGAACTGGCGATACTGGTCAAGTTCGGTCATGGCTTCCGGGAAAATCATGTCAGCCCCCGCTTCGACACAGGCCTGCGCGCGTTCGATGGCGGCATTCATGCCTTCCACGGCGAGCGCATCGGTGCGCGCCATAATGACAAAACCCTCATCGCTGCGCGCGTCGACCGCGGCCTTCACTCGATCCACCATCTCCGCACTGGAAACAATGGCCTTGTTCGGGCGGTGGCCGCAACGCTTCTGCATGATCTGGTCTTCGATATGGATACCAGCGACGTCGGCACGGATCATTTCCCGTATGCAGCGCGCAATATTGAAGGCCCCGCCCCAGCCGACGTCGACGTCGACCAGTAACGGCAGATGGCTTGCATCGGTGATACGGCGTGCGTCTTCGAGCACGTCGGCAAGTGTGCTGATTCCGAGGTCAGGGGTGCCCAGCGAACAGGCGGCGACACCACCGCCGGAGAGGTAGAGTGCCTGGTGGCCGCTCTTCTGCGCCATGATGGCGTTGTAGGCGTTGACCGCGCCAACCACTTGCAATGGATTATTGGCGGCCACCGCTGCGCGCAGTTTGTTGCCGGGTGTTTGTGCTTCAGTCATTTTGATCCTCGAGTATTTTTTTAACGATTTCCCAGGCACCGCTGATGTGGCGCCGCATTAATAGCTCGGCGAGCTCTTCGTCGCGTCGCGCTATCGCGCTGGCAATCTGGCGGTGCTGGTCGAGCGCGGTTTTCGCGCGTGTTGGAAATTGCCCCGATTGATGCCGGCACATGCGAATCAGTTGATAGAGTTCGCCGTGCAGGTTTTGCTGTATCCAGCGATTCTGGCTGGCGAGCGCGATGCGATAGTGGAAATCGATGTCGCCCTCGTTCTGGA
>Ga0316193_10004499_pt1 | contig 10245 bp, 8 predicted proteins | sample MerIslsedime2_MG_FD_207735 | JGI IMG/M metagenome (GOLD analysis project Ga0316193, IMG submission 207735) | Coastal sediment microbial communities from Maine, United States - Merrow Island sediment 2 | ecosystem: Environmental > Aquatic > Marine > Coastal > Sediment | place: USA: Maine...
TCCTTGCCGAGGAAGCACGAAAGCACGCCCCGGAGATGCTCGACCGCGTTCAAGACGCCGTGCATGACGGGCGGTGGCAAGGCATCAACTTCTATCCCGAGCCCGCGGCTTTCTCTTCGCTGACGAAAATCTCCTTCGACTACTCAATCATGGAGAAGACCCGCAAGGCGGCCGTCGTGCCCATGGACCCCAAATGGTCAGACCTTGGCTCCTGGGGTGCGGTGTGGGAGCAGGGAGAGTATGACGGCTATGGCAATCTTATCTCGGGGAACGTCGTGTGCCGGGATACGGAGAACTCGCTGGCCATATCTCACGGACCAACCGTCGGCGTTTGTGGCATCGAAAATGTCGTGGTCGTCGCCAACCGGGACGCAGTCCTCGTGACGTCGCGCAATAGCTCGCAGAGCATCAAGTCCTTGGTGGAGACGATAAAAGCGCGCAAACCCGAGATCGTCGAAGGACATAGCGGGGAGGACCGTCCCTGGGGACGCTTCGACAGCTTGGACCGCGGCAACTCTCACCAAGTGAAGAAGATCCGCGTCAGCCCCGGCGGACGCCTCTCACTTCAGTACCACTACCACCGGGAGGAACATTGGGTCGTCGTATCGGGGATCGCAACGGTCACCGTTGACGACACGGTCAAGGAGCTCAAGGCTGCCGAACAAGTGCACATTCCCAAGGGCGCTGTGCATCGGCTTGAGAACCTGACCACCGAGCCGGTGGAGATAATTGAAGTCCAGTACGGCGATTACCTTGGTGAGGACGACATTGTTCGCGTCGAGGACGTTTATGGCCGCGACGCCGGAGATGTCCTCCCAGACGCAGACAAGCACGCAGCGTGAGGCAGAGATGAAACAGACCTATGTGTTCGACGTCGATGGAACGCTAACGGCGCCACGACAAGCCATCGAAGCGGTATTCGCCAAGTTCTTCCTGGAGTTCGCACAACACCGGTCCGTCGTTCTCGTATCGGGAAGCGACTTGAGCAAATTGCAGGAGCAGCTTCCCGATGAGATCCTGAACGCGTGTCAGGCCGTCTTCCCTTGCTCGGGTGCCGAGCGTTGGGAACGTGGCAAGCGCGTCTCTCGCAAGACTCACCAATTCCCGGCGAAGTTGGTCGAACTATGCGAAAACTTCGTGGCTCAAAGTTCTTATCCGGAACGGTTCGGCAATCACATCGAGTATCGCACCGGAATGTTGAACGTATCGACCGTCGGCCGCAACGCATCCGTTGCACAGCGGGACGACTACTTCGGGTGGGACAAGAGTTCCAAGGAGCGGGCACGATTTGTCGCGAAGATCAACGCCGCGGCGGTTCCCTATGAGGCATCGTCAGGTGGGCAGATTAGTATCGACATCGCACCGCGTGGCTGGAACAAGTCGGTCGTGTTCGACGAGCTTCTTGCAGACGATATGGCGCAAGCGCTGATGTTTTTCGGCGATAGAATTGAACAGGGCGGCAACGACCGGCCTCTTGCCGAAGCAATCTGGTTGGCCGGCGCGCCCCACGAGGTTCGCCCCGTGAAGACCTGGTGGGAAACTTTCGAGCAATTGCTTCTCGAGGTCGGCACCCGGCAACTGGCGGCATAAGCGTATCGAGCAGACCGAAAGGGCAACGTCCTGATTAGGCCCAGCCTTCCTTCTTTCTGTAGATCGTCGATGGGCTGAGCTTTAGAAGCTCGGCAGCGCGCGGAATGCTGCCATTACACTCAGAAATGGCTGCTTCGATGATAGTGCGTTCTATCGAAGCAAAAGGCTCGCCGAGAGAAATCTCAATGCTGCCCGCATCGGAATACTGTCCGGCCTCGCTCCGCGTTTCGCTCCGGACGCGTGCTTGCGGCCCGGCCGGCGAGATCGACAGCATATCCGCCGTGAGCTCATTGCCTTCATTGAGGATCACGGCGTTGCGAATGACATTCTGCAGTTCACGCACATTTCCCGGCCAACTGTGTGAGAGCAACGCATCGATCGCATCTTGAGACAAAGTCTCGAAGGACTTGCCTTCCTCCTTGCTTGCGCTTTTGAGAAACTGCCCCGCGATTTCGACAATATCGCCGTCCCGTTCCCTGAGGGGCGGCAGATGAATCCCCACGACATGAAGCCTGTAATAGAGGTCCTCTCGTAAGCGCCCCTCCTCCACCTCTCGCAAAGGCTCGCGATTGGTCGCGCAGACAACGCGCACGTCGACTCTCTTGGTGCGGTCGCTCCCCACTTTTTGGACCTCACCGGTCTGAAGAAACCTCAGCAGCTTCGACTGCAGACCGAGATCCATTTCACATAACTCATCGAGAAACAGCGTCCCCTCGTCAGCGGTCACAGCCGCACCGTCTCGATCAGACGTTGCGCCCGTAAACGCGCCCTTCACGTGACCAAAGATCTCCGACTCAATAAGATTGTCGGGAATCGCAGCGCAGTTCAGAGCCACGAAGCGTTTGTTCCGCCTCGGACCGTTTTTATGCAGCGCTTCCGCACACAACTCCTTCCCCGTGCCACTTTCACCAGTGATAAAAACGCTTGCGGTCGATCTTGCAACAGCCTTGATCGTTCTGTAGAGGGCGATCATTGGCAGCGAGGATCCGATGAAACCAAGTTGCTGCTTTTTGCCCGAGATTTCCTTTATTTCTCTCGCCGCGGTCTCGAGAATTCTGTGGTCTAGGGTGTTCTTTACCGTTGTCACCAAGCGTTCTTCAGCAGCTGGCTTTACGATAAAATCGTAAGCGCCAGCCCGAATGACGTCGACGGCAGTCGTTATGGAACCGCTGGCGGTCACGACGACAACAGAGACAGGGAGGTCCTCGGCTCGTATTGCGTCTAGAATTTCGAGACCGTTTGTGTCGGGGAGTTGAAGGTCCAGGAGCACAAGGCGATAAGACCCCTTGCGCAATTCGGCCATTGCCGACGCTCCGTCTTCGACACAATGAGCGGCTATGCCGGCCTTTTTGAGCCAAGCTTGGTAGACTGTGGCAATTGATGCCACGTCCTCGACAATCAATACGGAATCACTCATTTCGGCGTTTCTCTTCTTCAGCATCGCCTGCCTTGCGAATGAGCGCCTCTGTGCTCAACGCGACCGCTTTCAGAAAGCGCTGACTCGCGTCTGTGACATCAGATGACAGTTCGAACGCGCGGTCATTTTGAGACTCGCGAATGAGTGCGTTTGCCCTGCCGGCTAGTGCCTCAAGCTCCCTGGCGCCGAAGACCCCGGCTACGCCGCTGATCGCATGCGTAGCCCGCTCGAAAGCCTTTGGATCTTTGTCTTTCGCCGCAGCATTCTGCAGCAAAGTATGCTTCTCAATGTCTGAACGAAGTCTATCGAGGGCAAAGTCGACAGCATCTGGCGTCAAGCTCGCCAGGACAGATTGCAGCGCCTCAAGGTCCAGCCCCTCTATCCCGTCACTCGACGCCAAATTGCGCTGCTCCGATTGCGCCCGCCTTCGGCCTATTTGCTCACAAAGCGCTTGATAAAGAGCCGCTCGCGAAATTGGCTTGGGAATCACCTCGTCCATGCCGGCAGCCAAGATCTTCTCCCGGTCCTCGTCGAATGCATAGGCCGTAACGCCGATGATCGGGACAGAGGCGTTCTCGTCGCCACTGGCGCGGACAATCCTCGTGGCCTCCAAGCCGTCCATTTCAGGCATTGAGACGTCCATCAGAACGGCATCATAGGAACGTAGCGTCATGCTCCGGACGGCCTCGGAGCCATCGGAAACGACATCGACGTCGCAGCCCATACGTTCGAGCATAGCCGTTATGATGAGCTGATTGGTAATGATGTCCTCCGCAACGAGAATATGGACGCCCGCGATGGCAGAGGTCGCCGGTAACTCATCAACGTCGTCGTCCTTCAGGATCGCCCAATGCTGTCCTTTCTGCAAAGCGACCTCAAACCAAAACGTCGACCCTTTGTCTTTCTCGCTAAAGACACCGATACGGCCATCCATCGCTGAAATCAGAGACTTGCAGATTGCGAGGCCGAGCCCAGTCCCACCAAACTCTCGGGAGTAGCTCGCATCCAAGGTCTCGAACTCAGCAAAAATATCGCCTTGTTTATCACTCGGAATACCGACACCGCTATCGACGACCGAAAAGCGGTAGGTGGGCGGCTCCTTGGTTCTATCGGCCAAATCAAGATTGAGCTTGATGAACCCAGCGGATGTGAACTTCACGGCGTTCCAAGCAAGGTTCAATAGAACCTGCCGCAATCGATCAGGATCGCCGACGAGCACGGCTGGAACGTCGGAGCCGATGTTGCATTTCAGATCCAAAGCCTTCGATTTTGCTTGAGGACCAATCAGGCTGTACACAGATTTGATAAGCTCTTCTGTGCGGAACGACACGCTTTGGAGATTGAACTTCCCGGCCTCCAATTTGGAAAAATCGAGAATGTCGTTGATGAGACCGAGAAGTGAGCGGCCTGAGTCGCGACCGATCTTGAGCAGCCTCTCCTGCTCTTCATTGAGACCACTGTCTTTCAGCATGCCAAGAATGCCGAGCACGCCATTGAGCGGCGTGCGTATTTCATGGCTCATCATCGCAAGAAAGCCCGACTTCGCTTTGCTTGCAATCTCAGCACGCTCCTTCGCCTTGTGGAGCTCCACGGCAGCTATCTTTCGTTCCGTGATGTCACGAAGATACCCTATGAATATTTCTCCTCCGGCGCCTCGCGTTGTAGTGATTGCAAGTTCAACATCAAACTCCTTACCCGACGCATGCAGAGCCGTTAATTCTAAATGCGTATTCAGAACCGGCCCAAATCCCGTTTCTATATATCTACGCATTCCTTCTTTGTGTGCTCTTCTATGTTGATTTGGGACAATAATATCACCCATATTCTTACCAACAACATCTTCTTTCTGGTATCCGAATATGGACTCCGCGGCTGGATTGAATTCCATTATGTCGCCGTCACTATCAATGATAATAATCGCGTCTAGCGCACCATTCACTGCATCTTCAAATTGGCTATTTCGTTGTTCGCGTGATTTTATTTTTTTCACGATCATTGCTCAATAAACCTTATGTATATCGGGAATACATTGGCTTCCGTGGACTTATACTCAGCTGGCTCGACAGCTTTGGTGTCAGGGGGAATTCTATCGGTACGTAAACGTCATGAACAAACGCGGTGAAAAAGCATGACGTGCGGTCGAACAGACGGCACACAAAACTGTCAATTGAGGCTGAGCGAAAGTCAAACCCTACGGCCCCTTAGGAGCGCAAGGTAATTGCGAATAAATACAGCAAGTTGACGTGGCTGAGTATTGTCAGAACAAATCGGCTTGAGCCGGGCCGGGGGCATCCCTAGCCTCCGGCGATGCGCAATCCTGTCTAGCCCCCTTCGGCTGTACCACCTTTCGGCGGTTTCTCTAATAACGTTTCGGGTCTTGGAGGACGCATGCCGAGGGCATGATGTGGGCGAACGTGATTGTATTGTCGGAGCCAGTGATTGATGACCGCTTGTGCCTGTCGGGTTGTTGCGAACCATTCAGCATTGAGGACTTCTCGGCGTAGCGTGCCGTTGAAGCGCTCATTGTAACCGATCTCCCAAGGGAGAGCCCGGATAGATCTGTAACGGTTCGATACCGAGCCTCCTTAGCCAATCCTGGAAGGGTTTAGCTGAGAACTCTGGGCCATTGTCAGAGCGGAGATGATCCGGTCTGCCGCGCTGCAGGAGAAGTGGGTAAAGGGCTTCCAGCGGCATTGGCGCAGAAGCCAAATGGTTCTTCGGGGGCGGCCAAAGGATACCAGCGGCCGCCACCCTCGCTCGTCAGGGCGCTCAAAATCTCTCGATCGGGCAGATAGCCCAGAACGTGCCCGCAGCGCTCGCACCGCGTGTTCTCGAAATAGAGCAGTTGGCCGCAGTGCTGGCATTCGAACAACTTCATGCTGCAGTCCTAAACCAAAGCGAATCGCTTAACGTGGGTCAACCAAAGCAGCATCAAAAGGCCAGCGACGGCGGAAACGGTCGACCCGGCGAGAATTCCAATCTTGGCGGCGCTTAGCATTGCAGGGTCGTATGCCACGCCTGCAATGAACAGCGACATGGTGAAGCCGATCCCGGTCAAGAGGCAGCCGGCTGCCAAGAGAGGCCAACTCAAGCGAAGCGCCCGGGTCGCGAGACCGAGGCGAACTGCGAGCCAACTGAAGGTCAGGACACCGATTGGCTTGCCGAAAACCAACCCCGCAAAGATTGCCACGGAGACAGGCTGTCTGAGCTCCACGCCATAGATTTCGACTCCGGCATTGGCCAGCGCGAAGATCGGCATGACCAGAAACCCTGCCCATGGATGCAGCATCATTTCCAGCCGTTCCACAGGGGAAAGGGTCTCCGTTAGGGCGGTGCCTGCTCGGAGGAGGTCCCGACGTTCCGCGGTATCCCCGCTCCAGTAATCGCCGATCGGACGAGAGAGCAAGCGACCGAGTATCCCACGCAGACGCTTGTAACTCACCCATCCGTGTGTTGGCGTCATCAAACCCAAAATCACGCCCGTAATCGTTGCATGAATGCCGGAGGCGTCGAAGCAAAGCCAGATCATGCCTCCAAGCAGGAAATAGAAGGGAACGGTTCTAATCCCAAGGCGGGCAAATCCTGCGACTGCGATGAGTCCAAGCATAGCGAAAGCAAGGGCCGCCCAATTCAGGGCGTCGCTATAGACCACGGCCACGACCGCGATTGCTCCCACGTCATCAAAGATCGCCAGAGACAATAGAAACAGGCGCAGGGTTGGCGGGATGCGGGAGCCGAGAAGTGCGAGGCACCCGATCAACAAAGCGGTATCGGTAGCCATCACGGTTCCCCAGCCATGTATTCCGGGTTGGCCCTGAATAAGCGCAAGATAGAAAGACACAGGAACAAGCATGCCGCCGATGGCGCCCGCAAAAGGGAATGCCGCTGCGCGTAGATTTCGTAACTCACCCAGGACAAGCTCTCGCTTGAGTTCCAAGGCAATCACAAAGAAGAAAAACGTCATCAACCCGTCGTTGATCCAGTGCCGCAACGACCGGGTGAAGTCCAACGAGCCAAAATTTAGGCCGATTGGCGTTTCCCAGAACGCCAGAAACGGAGTAGACCATGTTGAGTTCGATAGGATCAGGGCGGTGATTGTCGCAATGAGCAACATGCCGCCAGCCGCAGCTTCAATCTTGAGAAAGCGCGCGAAGGGCTCGGTGATCCGGTCGGCAAACTCGGACGGAAGACCTGCGCTATCCTGATGCATTGTGTAAGCGTGCTCCCTTTGATCCGCTCGATATAGGCGGCAGGATTTGCCTGTCCCCATCAACGCCGGTCTAGGTTTTCGGTACAGACAGGGCATGCCTGATTTGCGCCGTCGCGGCGGTCAAATATTCTAATTTGATGAGGAATTGCCTTGTGTCTCACACTGATTTTCGCGCATCAACTGTTCGATTTCACTGCGGCTTTCACTGACGGGAGGTCCTATCTTTTCGATTTCGACGAGCAAACCTTGCCAGTGCTTGCAAGCCGTGGAGACATTACCCTTGTCAATGCAATCCTTTGCTGCTGCAGCCTCACGGCCAAGTGCTGCGATTACTGAGAAGCTGACCGGTGCGGCGCGAACCTCCCATTCGTTGAAGAATTCCTCGCAACTAGCGGTCCCCTGCCGAAGCTTGGTGATTTGCTTTTCGCTTTCTACCGCTTCTGCGCCGAGCTTATCTGCCGCGTGCTTGGCATCCTTAAGCTTGGCCTTTATGGCTTGTAGCTGAGATTGCTTGTTTCCAAGATTCGATTGAGCGGTGTCTAGCTTCTCGCTCAATCTCGCGATTGCGGCATTCGCTTTGTCCAACTTGCCTTGCAATTCATTGCGTGCCGTGTTGGCCGCTTTGAGTTCAGTTCTAAGAGCCTCAATTACCTTCGCAAGATCCGCAGCTTCAACCTTCGCTCGAACTGTCTCCTCTTTGGCGCTGCTAAGTACGATTTCCGCTTCCTTTAGTCGATGTTGCGTCTTCATAAGATAGGTGCCTAAGACTACGAAGCCGCCCAGGACCACTGCTACCAACACCGCAACCCATGCGCTAAGGCCATATTTCTCGGGTATGCTTTCTCCACTCTATTCGATGTTGGCGACCGGTGCAGACGAGAGAAATTGCGCGGCACGACCTTGGCGAAGATCGTATCTCTTATGTCTTCAAATAGCACAAAGCAGACATTGATTTTGTCACCGAACATGTCCGCTCTCTGGCGTAAAGCGGACATGTCTAATCCGCTCAAGCGCTAACGCATGTAGGCGTTTACACAAACAATTTGGTTTCGGTCTCTTGTGCGAAGAAGACGGATCGCACCGACCGCTCTTAGTCAAGCGAGGGCGACGAGGTGCCAGGCGAATAGCAGCATTATTGCTAGCAAGAGTGCCAGAGCAATAAGCGCACCGATTACCCAAGCCCACCGTCCCTGGGCTCTCCGTTGCAGAGGAAACCATAGGAAAAGCAAGACGCCTGCCAGAAGTATCTGGAATGACGCAACGCCGGCCAGCCCGCTGATGCGATAAAGCAGGAGCGCTCCGAGGACCATGAGTATAAGGCCAGCAAGCACCCATTTGGTAATACGCTGACCCTCATTGGACCTCTCCTTAACGGCAATCACTGTCATCAGACTCGATATTGTCGGGCCGAAAGCGATCGCAAAACCGATCACCGTCAACAAGATTCCGGCGATGTCAAGCCATGGCGGTTGAAGTCCACCGACCAGACCAAGCTTGAGGTTAAAGATCGCACGCACAATCTCCGCAAAGGTCATGGCCGAGAAGTTCTCGACCGTTCCAGCACCAATGACATATTCGCCCATTCGGCCCGTCGGATTGAAGACGGCGATATAGGCTGGGACCCCGGACGGTAATGCAATGGACCTGGTTCCGCTCTCCCAGTAGCGCTCCATGGAGAAGGGTTCGAAGAAGACGGGCCGCGGCTTTGGCCCGGAGTCTGTAATGAAAATAGCGCCGTAACTTTCGGGCAGGTGAACCGGAAAATCTTCCGAATATGGAACTTCAAGCCCCTTCGCTATTAACGCAACCGTGGGCCGAAACGCTGCAAGCGAAGAGCGCACCGGAACCAAAACACTGAACGGGAGCGGATCGCTCCCGGACGGCGTGAAACGATATAGGTCCACCTCATTCGGCTGGCCCAGACGCCCATAGATTGCCTCCGAGGCGAATACCGGATCGCCGATCGGAGTTGCAAGTGCCACATCGGCCTGCGCCGTCTGCTGTGGTCTAGCCGGCTCCAGGAACGGGTTGTGTGCGAATGCTGGAGCAATGCTGCCCGGTATGAAGAAGAGGCACAAAATTGCGGCACGGATGATCATCCTAGGATTATGTGCGATCGGAACCCGGGCTCATAGACGCTAGGCGGGCGTTGTCAGAGCAAAATTCTAAATACTTGGAGCGGCCATCGAACCGCTCAGATCGGGCCGGAAAAATGCAGGAAAATCAATAACCGCGAAATCAGGCTCTGACGTTTTGGCAAAGTAAACAAATTTGCTCTGACAATGCCGATCTGAGGGATCACCTCCTGAGGTTGGTCCCTGAGGACCGCCAGATGCGCTTTATGGGGGGCGCAAGCGACAGTTTGATCCAATCCTATTGTGATCGAATCGACTGGCTGAGGACAACGATCCTCGGGTACTTCAGGGACGGCAACCTTCGCGGCGTCGCTGAGTTGGTGCGGGCGGGAAACCGATGGCCGAAAGCTGCGGAGCTAGCGCTTACAGTGGAAAGGCCATATCAGAATCAAGGCATTGGCACCGAGCTCTTGCAGAAAACTCTCGTCATGGCACGGAACCGGTTAATCCGCAGGGTGTACATGATCTGTTTGCTTGAAAACGAAAAGATGCAGCGTATCGCCCAAAATTGCGAGGCGAGCCTCGTCATCTATGAAGGAGAGGCAGAGGGCACGGTCTGGCCGCCCTGGCCAAGCTACCTGTCGTTCGTAGAGGAGGCCGCGACGGAGGGGCACGAGCTATTCCGGGCTGCGTTTGGAGTCCCTTCGGACAGAACATCTATCTCTCTGGAAAATGCCGTCTAGGCAGCTATGCCCCTTGCGGGGCGTTGTCAGAGTATCAAAAGCTGACATTCCAGCCCTTCTAGGCAAGGGGCGCATGAGGGTAATTCGGCTGGCGATTTTGAAATGACAAAATAGCCGGGTTCACAATAACGCCGGCATCAATATTCACCGCCCGGCGAATGGTTTCATTCTTCTGCCAACTGGCACGTCCCTCGACCACCGTCGGCAAAT
>Ga0316193_10004501_pt1 | contig 10244 bp, 10 predicted proteins | sample MerIslsedime2_MG_FD_207735 | JGI IMG/M metagenome (GOLD analysis project Ga0316193, IMG submission 207735) | Coastal sediment microbial communities from Maine, United States - Merrow Island sediment 2 | ecosystem: Environmental > Aquatic > Marine > Coastal > Sediment | place: USA: Maine...
CATTCTTGAGCTGAACCTGCCGACGCCCGGATCCGCGAATCAAGCCGCCAAACAGGACGAGCCAGAGAAACTGCAGCTGGAAGTCATCGTGCGGCAGCAATCCATCGAAATTGGTGATCGCAAACGAGGCCTGCTGAATCTGGTGGCAATAACGCCGGACGGCAGTCATTTACAACAGGTATCGGACATGCTGCAGCAGATCAAGGCGCGTTTTCCCGACAAGCTGGACGTGACGCTGTTACTGGAATCCGACATTCCCTACGAGCGCCTGGTCGAAATGATGGACACCCTGCGTGTCGCCCAGGTCAGACAGGATGACGAAATCGTTACGGCGGAACTGTTCCCGGCCATCTCCATCGGCGATGCACCGCCGGCGAGCGTAAAAACGGCTGTAAGGAGCGGGCAATGAAGCAATCACGCCGTGCAAAGCGAATGGAGCGTCATCACAAGCGTCACAAGCGCACCCCATCGTTCAACCTGGTGTCGCTGATGGATATCTTCACCATCCTGGTATTCTTTCTGCTGGTGAACTCCGGGGAAGGTGAAGTCTTGCCCAGCACCCGGAATGTTGATCTGCCCGAGTCCATCGCCGAACAAAAACCGCGTCAGAACGTGGTGGTCATGGTGACTGAACGCGACATCCTTGTTCAGGGCAACCGTATCGCACTGCTGAAGGACGTCAATAGCAGCGACAGGCTGGTGATCGATCCCCTCAAAGTCGCACTGGAAAACCAGAACAAGCGGCGCCTGCTCGAAAGCAGCCTCGTAAAAATGAAGGCCCCGGAAGTCACCATCATGGGCAACAAGGAGATCCCGTACCGGCTTTTGAAAAAGGTTATGGCGACCTGTACCGAGGCAGGCTTCGGAAAGATTTCTCTCGCTGTGATGCAGAAGGCTGCCCAGGAAAGCTAGGACAATAACAATGGTCTATTCCCACTCACTGTCATTGCCATGGTCGATATCAGCGGAAGACGAACGTCGCTTCCGCAAAGTACTTATCACGATACTGCTGCTGACCATCACGCTGGGTGTTGCCATCCCTATGCTTCCGCAGATAAAGAAACCGCTTGAGAAGGAAATTGAGCTGCCACCGCGGGTTGCCAAACTGATTTTCGAAAAACACATTCAACCTAAACCCAAGCCCAAACCAAAACCGGTGGAAAAACCGAAACCCAAGCCGGAAGCCAAAAAGAAACCGCTGCCGAAAAAGAAAATCCCACCAAAGGTGGTCAAGCAGGTGCCAACCGAGCAGCCCAAGGTTGATGCCATTGAGCAGGCACGAAAAAAAGCGTCCTCCGCCGGCTTGCTGGCCATGCAGGACTCACTTGCCGACCTGCGCGATCAGTCTGTTGATGAACTGCGCGGTGCAAAGCGCCTGAGCAACAATGGATCATCGGCCAGAAAAACAGAACGAGCGCTGATTACGTCAAAAGTAGGAAATGGCAGCCAGGGCATCAGAACCGCAGCCATGAGCCGCGACACCGGCTCAACACAGCTGGTTGCACGGACTGCAACCAAAGTGAAAAGCTCGATTTCCACAACTTCAGCTAACAGCAAGCACAGAAACAGCAAGACTGCTTCTCGGAGCATCGAGGAAATTCAGATCGTATTCGATCGAAACAAGAGTGCGATTTACAGCCTCTACAATCGTGCATTGCGTAAAGACCCGACACTGCAAGGCAAGTTGGTTCTGAGTCTGACCATTGCTCCATCCGGAAAGATTACCAAAATCAATCTGGTCTCCAGTGAACTTGGGGATGCCGCTCTGGAGCGTAAACTGGTACAGCGTATCAAGATGTTTAACTTTGGCGCCAGGCAGGTCGATGCAGTAACGCTCACATACCCGATAGACTTCCTGCCTGCCTGATCGTTACTAGTTCACCAGATAGTGGAGCACAAGACCGGAAAATACGGCAGCACCCAGCCAGTTATTATTCAGGAATGCCTGAAAGCAGTATTCCGGTTCGCGATTGCGTATCAAATACTGCTGGTATATCGATAAGGCTGCTGCCAGTAAAACTCCGAAATAATAATAGCCCCCGAGATCTGCTGCCTGACCAATAAGCAGCAGTGCACCTAAAAACAGTAGCTGTATGATGGCAATGATGGTCCGGTCCGCCTCGCCAAACAGTACCGCAGTCGATTTGACGCCAATTTTTATATCGTCTTCCCGATCCACCATGCCGTACATGGTGTCGTAAACCGTGGCCCATAACACCGTCGCCACAAACAGCAGCCAGGCCAGCTTTGGAACGCTACCCGTTTGCGCGGCAAATGCCATCGGCACCGCCCAGCCGAAGGCTGCACCCAGATACACCTGAGGCAGATGGGTATAACGCTTCATAAACGGATAGCTTGCCGCCAGTACCACACCCGCCAGTGACAACCAGATCGTCAGCTCGTTCATCAACAACACCAGGCCGAATGCGCCGAGACACAAAACCGCAAACAGCGCCAGTGCCTCTTTCGGTTTTACACGCCCGGCAGCAACCGGCCGATCCCTGGATCGCTCAACATGCGGATCAAACTCCCTGTCAGCATAGTCATTAATCACGCAGCCCGCCGACCGCATGAGCACGACACCACTTACAAAGACAAAAACCACCAGCAAATCAGGATGTCCCTCACCGGCAATCCATAGCGCCCAGAGCGTTGGCCACAACAGCAGGTATATGCCGACAGGCCGGTTGAGCCTCATTAAATGAGAATATTGAATCAATCGGTCTTTCATACGAAAACATTCAATCGGTTAATTCGGGCGCTGGAAATTGAACTCCAGATCCCCTATTTTTAAACAATGAAGGTAGCACACACCATAATCATGTCTCTGGCTTATTTTACCTGCATGTACCCGATAACGGTAATTGCCGGGCGTGCGCCGCCGCCATTCTTCAGCTGCACTGATTATCACTGTGATGAGGGAGAAACAGTAACGCTCAGCGAGGAGCAGTGGCACCAGGTGGTATCGCTTTTTCCACCAACAGAATCCCCGGCCGCCGAACGTGAACAGATCCGGCAAGCAATAGCCCTGCTTGAAACACTGGTCGGGAAAACCACCGGAACCTGGCGCGACCGGGCTAAAAATGTCGCGGGTGCCGGTCTGCCTGGCCAGCTTGACTGTATCTCCGAATCGAAAAACACCACAACCTATCTGCAACTGTTGAGCAAGGATGGCCTGATACAGTGGCACGAGGTAGAGGACCGCAGGGTGCGGCATCCCTGGATTCTGGATGTGCACTGGTCGGCGGTCATTCTCGATCGAAGCACAAGTAGACGATACGCGGTGGATTCCTGGTTTCTGGATAACGGTCGACAGCCCTTCATTCAACCACTAGACGAATGGCTATCGGGGCGGCATTTCGATCGGCAACAGCAGGGTAAAGAGTAACTCCACGACCCCAAGAGCCAGCGGGCGTCTTCCGCGAATTTATCCTCATGTCGGTTTCCGAGAGCATTTTACTCACCCGATTGTCATGTGTGCGTAGGCCAAACGTGCCGATTTGGTGACCGTGGTCTCAGTCTCCTTCCTCCGAATGTGAGGCAATTCGCTGAATCCCGGTTCAAACAGCTGCAGAATGTCTTGCAAGTACCGGGACGTGGAGAGTTTGTAATGCAACAGTACGCACTAAGCGAACAGATTGCCGTTTGGTTTGCACCGACCTTGACAAAGGCCAGGCGCAGCTATGAACGCTCCAGTAGCCTGCACCTTGTGCTGCTGATCCTTGCCAATGTATTCGGCTGTACCCTGATGTTGTCCCCGGTAATATTATTGACAGCAGCCTCCGCTGCCACAATACACATGCTTAGTCACATCCAGGGTCCACTGGACTGGTTTCTGGTTGGGGTGCTGGGTTCCATCAGTCTGTTTTTCGGAATACTGTCGACACAACTGTATTACTCACGTCCAGGCACACACTCGGGCGTCCGCATAGAAAAAAAGCAGGCTCCGCTACTGTTTTCCATGCTCGAGCGTCGTGTTTCACACTTCGGAATCAAACCGATTGACCATGTTGTTCTTACGCCGCAGGCAGAACTGAAAATCAGGGCGACGCCCAGCTGGCCAATACCCTTTTTCCATAAATACACCCTTTGCGCAGGTGCTCCAAGCCTGTTCTTCATATCGCCAGGTCAATTTCGCCTCGCACTGGCCGGAGCTATTGCTGCAACTGCCAGCAGACAGAACAGTGTTCCGGGTTGGGCCGTACAGGCTTCAGATGACTGGGCCACTATCATCAAATCCCTTGAAAGCCATCCGACATTGTATGCAAAACTGTTTTTGAAGCTGGCAACCGGATTCGCTGAATTCACGGAAAGACTCAGCACTGAGCTGCGCGCAGACCTGCAACATATCCAGAGTCGCTGGGTGCTTGAGAATACGGACGAAAACAATGCCATGGACTACCTGGCGAACCAGGTGGTTGCCAGCTCATTCCTTGCCCGACAGTACTGGCCAATGATTTTCAAAGCCGCAGAACGCTGCTCGATACCGGTGGTAAAACCCTTCAGTCACTTCGAACTGATACTGGAAAGAATTCTCACTGAGGACGCTGCCAAACGCTGGCTGCTACAGGCCCAGACCTGTCGAGATGCCAGGCATACGGGCCTGCGGGACCTTCTGGCAGCCCTCAGCATCGATCACCTGCAATGGTCAAAGCTGCCGGAACGCAATGCCTTTCACGGTATATTCAAATCCAGTGCAATCCTGAAAAATCTGGACGAATACTGGCAAACAATAGTCGCCCCCGAATGGAATGAACGTCACACCAGCTTCCGCAAAGAAAAGACGCGTTTCGAAAAACTCCAGGAACGAGCGCAACTACAAAACCTGCGCGGCGACTCTGCACTGCACTATATACAACTGGCAGCGAGTTTCCTGGATAAGGAAAAGGCCGTATCGGTTTATCTGAGCACGTACAAAGGCAATCAGGACAATGCCGATATATGCTATGCCAGTGGCCGTGAGATGCTGGCATGCGGCCACTCGCAGGTGGGTTACGAAGCCCTGCAACGTGCATCTGAACTTGACAGGTCTCTCGCTATTCGCGCACACGCTCTGATTAACGAGCATAAGCAGGCCTGGCTCAAGCCGGGAAATGGTGTCATCAATGCAGCGCTGACTGCCTGAAGCGGATTTTTCACACAGCGCAGGAATTCGGACTCACGTCGCAAACAATTGATTTATATCTCTAAAGGCCTTGAACTCAAGAGCATTACCTGATGGATCCAGCAGGAACATAGTCGCCTGCTCACCCACCTGACCCTTAAACCTGATATAGGGCTTTATTACGAACTCCATGTTCTCTGCTCTCAGCCTCCGCTCAAGACTCTCCCAATCCCCCCAATTGAGCACAACACCAAAATGCGGCACCGGCACATCATGGCCATCGACCGGATTGTAGTGTTTGCCATTCGCCTTCGTTTCATCACATGGTTTATAGTGAATGACCAGTTGATGGCCGAAAAAATTGAAATCCACCCAGGCTTCAGAACTCCGGCCTTCTTCGCAACCGAAAATATCACCATAGAATTTCCTGGCTTCCTGTATGTCAGTGACGGGTATTGCCAGATGAAAAGGCTGGATTGTCTTCAATATTGGAGCCCTTATACCGCTTTCACATTACGCGGCATAACGTCAAGCTGGGGTAGCAGGTCTAGCGCCACATTAATACGCGAGGTGGCCAAACCCGAGACATCCCTCATCATTGTTCATTTATTACATTTCACCAATAACCCGACCAAACTCTTCAACCTGGTTCCAATTTGTAAATTCAATATTTGTTGCTGGATCAGTCGGCCCTTTGGTCATCCACATAATTAACCTGATCATAAAACGGTCCCGGAATTTGTATTTTTTATAGTCTATTTTTCCTGCAAAAACAGCGAGCGTTTTCGGTTTCCATGATATTTGTTTGAGAAACTTTTTGAGATACGGATTTGTTTCAGGTGTATTTTTCTCTGGTTTACGTGCAACAACATTCACAGAGAAAAACGCGTTCGATTTGCTGTCCAGAATCCGCGAATTATCTTTTATAAATTCATAGATTGCAGGACTGTGTTTGCCGTAGCGAATACTTGCTCCAATTACTATTTTGTCGAATGAATCCAAGTCGATGGCGCTTGCATCATCTACGGAAACAACTGTTACTTGATTGCTCTGATTTTCGATTACCTGCTGCAAATGAAAGCAGATTTTTCTGGTATGCCCATCAGTCGTTGAATAGACAATTAGTATATTAGCCATTTTTGTAACTTGGTCTTAAATATTATTCAAAATATGCCGCCATGCGTTCCGGCATCCACACAACCGATTTCTTATCTGCCAATGTCCTTACCAACCACCTGACTTGGAAAAGACATCTCCAGAACGACACATCCACCATCAGTCTTAAATGGGCCGTGCACCTCTCCAGGTCGCCGACTTGCATAATCGCCTATCTCGAGCCACTTATCAAAGGCCGCATCATAAAGCCGGCCCTGAAGGATCATTATTTCTTCTGGATAGTCGTGACTCTTTGCGCCAAATGAACACGCAGTTCTCGATACTCAAGACAAACTTCGGCTGACTGCACCAATATGGTGCAACGCAGCAGGGGTCAAACTTCGCCATAGCGTACTGAGCGCCCCAACCAGCGGCGGATAATCGGTTGAATACGATCGGCCTGGTTTTCGATCAGGTAGGAGGCCGCCTGCTCGACCTTGTTCAGCAAACCCTGGTCGCGCAACAGGTCGGCGATGCGAAACTGAAGCATACCGGTCTGCCGGGTTCCCAGCACTTCGCCGGGACCACGCAGTTCCAGATCTTTGCGGGCGATTTCGAAACCATCGTTGCTTTCGCGTAGTACCGTCAGGCGTTTGCGTGCCAGCGCCGACAATGGCCCGCGGTACATGAGCACGCAACTGCTTTGCACGGCGCCGCGCCCGACCCGACCGCGCAGCTGGTGCAATTGTGCCAGGCCGAGGCGCTCGGCATTTTCAATAATCATCAAGGACGCGTTGGGCACATCGACGCCGACCTCGATCACGGTTGTCGCCACCAGCAGATCAATGTCACCTCGCTTGAAGTCAGTCATGCGGCTGGCTTTTTCCTGCTCTTTCAGGCGTCCGTGCACCAGCCCGACATTGAGTTCGGGTAATGTTTCCGCAAGCAGCACCGCTGTGTCCTCAGCCGCCTGGCACTGCAGGGATTCAGACTCCTCGATCAGGGTACATACCCAGTAGGCCTGCCTGCCCTCGCGGCAGGCCTCGCGCACACGCTCAATCACCTCGGCACGGCGGCTGTCGGGGAGCGCCACCGTTTGCACCGGTGTACGTCCCGGCGGCAACTCGTCGATCACAGAGGAGTCCAGATCGGCATACAAGGCCATGGACAGGGTTCTGGGTATCGGCGTAGCCGTCATAATCAGTTGATGCGGGACCTTCTGTTGTTCTCTGCCTTTATCGCGCAATGCCAGGCGCTGATGGACCCCGAAGCGGTGCTGCTCGTCGATAATGACCAGCCCGAGTCGATCGAACGTTACGTCCTGCTGGAACAGCGCGTGTGTGCCAATGAGCACCTGGACGCTGCCGTCTGCCAGGTCTGCCAGCACCCTGTCGCGCGCCTTGCCCTTGACCTTGCCCGATAACCAGCCCACCTGGATACCGAGTGATTTGAACCAGTCGTCAAAATTACCGAAATGCTGTTCCGCCAGCAGTTCGGTAGGGGCCATGATGGCCACCTGGCAGGCACAGGCGACCGCCTGTATGGCAGCAGCCGCCGCCACCACCGTCTTGCCGCAACCGACGTCACCCTGCACCAGCCGCATCATGGGGTGGGAGGCGGATAAATCGCGCAACAGTTCCTTGATGACACGCTGCTGGGCGGTGGTTAACGCAAAAGGCAGGGACCGCATGAAGCGCGTCAGCAGCGAATGATTACCGGCCAGAGGTTCCGCCTTGAGTCTGCGTGCCCGCTGGCGCACGCGCCGAAGACTCAGATGGTGGGCCAGCATTTCTTCGAAGGCGAGTCGTTGCTGGGTGAAATGGACACCCGCCTCCAGCGCCTTGAGATCGGCGTCCGGTGGTGGCCTGTGTACGTAGCGCAAGGCAGACTGCAGGTCGGTCAGCTGGAGTTTGGCCAGCAGTTCCTGGGGCAGCCACTCCGGTAAGCGATCGTGCTCGTACAGCTGTAATGCCTGTTCGCTGAGCTTGCGCAGGGTGAGCTGATGGACACCTTCGCTGGCGGGGTAGATCGCCGTTAAGCGGTCTTCTGTTGGAACCGGTTCGCCGTCGGCCAGACGCTGATATTCAGGGTGAACCATCTCCAGTGTCGCCGGTCCACGGCGCGCTTCTCCGTAAATTCGCAGCCGCGTGCCCCGTGATAAACCTTGTTGTTGAACTTTGCTGAAGTAAAAGAACCTCAACATCAGCGAACCGCTGCCGTCGCTGACCCTCGCCAGCAGGCTGCGCCGTCTGCCATATTTGATTTCTGCGAGATCCACTTCGGCCTCGATCACGGCATGATCACCGGGCCGCAAACTGCCGATCGGCACAATGCGGGTACGATCCTCATAGCGGCGCGGCAGATGAAACAGCACATCCTGAACGGTCTCTATGCCGAAAGCCGCCAACTTCGCCGCTGATCTGGGTCCCACGCCGCGTAGCGTCGAGACCGGAAGTGTATCCAGTGTGGCTTCGTTATTCTGCAAGCTGGTTCAGTCGTTTAAAACCAGAATGGCGTCCATCTCAACTTGTGCGTCTTTAGGCAGCGAGGCTACACCGACCGCGGCGCGCGCCGGATAGGGCTCCTGGAAATAGTCCGCCATGACCTGGTTGACCAGTGGAAAGTGCCCAAGGTCGGTGAGAAATATATTCAGTTTGGCGATATCGGCCAGGTTGCCGCCCGCAGCCTCGCTAACGGCCGTCAGATTATCGAATACCCGGCGTATCTGCGCTTCCATATTGCCTTCCGCCATCTCCATTGTTTCCGGAACCAGCGGGATCTGTCCGGAAAGATACACCGTGTTTCCGGTTTGTACCGCCTGCGAATAGGTGCCAATCGCCTGTGGGGCTTTATCTGTTTGAATGACTTTGCGCTGCATGTTTTCTCCTTTAGGGCCTGTTAGCACGATGAAAACGGCAGCGTTGCCGTTTTCATCGTGCTAACAGGCCCTAACTCTTGCTGCGGCTGATGCGCATAACCGCCGGCAGTTTGCGAACACAGCGCATCACACGCGCCAGATGCCCGCGATCGTGGACCGCAACCGTAAAGTTCATCGAAGTATCCAGACCGTCACGCTCCTCGATGGAAACGTTTTCGATATTGGAACCGGTTGCGGATATCTCCGCTGCAATGGTGGCCAGGACACCTTTCTGGTTGCTGACATCGACGCGTATTTCCGCTGGAAACTCTCCCTTGATGTCCGGCTGCCATTCAACATCTATCCATTTTTCCGGCCGCCTGCGAAAGTCGGTCAGATTTTTACAGGTCTCGGTATGAATGACCAGGCCGCGACCCGAGCTGATAAAACCGACAATAGCGTCACCCGGGATGGGGCGGCAGCAGCGTGCGAAGTGCACCACCATCCCTTCGGTATCGCGAATGGCCAATGGCTTGCTGTGCCCGGTTTCGCGGATTTTTTCCTCGCTACCTTCTTCCACGGGCACCAGCCGGCGAGCAACCAGCATCGCCATACGGTTGCCTAAACCGATATCGGCATACAGGCTTTGCCTGCTTTTGAAACCACATTCCACCATCACCTGATCAAACGGCTGATCCTGAATATCTGCCAAAGCGCTGTTGATGTTGTGCAGCGCCTTATCCAGCAAGCGTTGACCAAGTTCCGTGGCTTCATCGTTCTGCAGGTTTTTCAGATAATGACGGATATTGGTTCGGGCCTTGGCGGTGGAGACAAAATTCAGCCAGGCGGGATTGGGGTGGGCACCGGTGGCGGTAATCACTTCCACCGTTTGACCGTTTAGCAAGGGCGTGCGCAGTGGTGCCAGACGCCGGTCGATCTTGGCGGCAATACAGGTATTGCCGACATCGGTATGCACGGCATAGGCAAAGTCCACCGCGGTAGCGCCGCGCGGCAATTCCAGGATATCGCCGGCCGGCGTGAACACATAAACTTCATCGGGAAACAGGTCGATTTTTACACTTTCCAGAAACTCCAGCGAATTACCCGCATTACGCTGCATCTCCAGCAGCTCACGCAACCACTCGCGCGCACGGGTCTGGGCATTGTTACTTCCCGCCTTTTCGCTGC
>Ga0316193_10004508_pt1 | contig 10236 bp, 7 predicted proteins | sample MerIslsedime2_MG_FD_207735 | JGI IMG/M metagenome (GOLD analysis project Ga0316193, IMG submission 207735) | Coastal sediment microbial communities from Maine, United States - Merrow Island sediment 2 | ecosystem: Environmental > Aquatic > Marine > Coastal > Sediment | place: USA: Maine...
CGCCCTGAGCTGCGAGAGCCTCTCTCGCTTCGGCGTTATCACTCCGGCTGGTCGCATTGAGTTCTCGGTTCGCCCGGCCCAGCACCTCGCGAACAACCTCCTGATCCTCTGCGCTCATTCGACCGAATGCTTTGGAGCTGACGACTGTCGTCCCGCAGACATACGTGATCGGGAGATCCGTCAAGTACTTGGCCTTTGTGAACCACTGCAGGGCGATGGCGCCGACGGCTGGGGCCGCGACAGAGTCAATGAGTCCGGTCTGTAAACCGGTGAGAACATCCGAGATGGGCAGCGGCACGGGTGACAGCCCGGCGGCCTCGACGATGGCGAGGGAAACCGGATCGTCCTGCATCATCCAGGCCTTGCGGCCCTTGAGATCGTCGAAGGTCCGTGTCGGTTTGGCGGACATCAGGTAGGTGAACCCGGTTTCGGTGAGACCGAATGACACAAAGCCCTTTTTCTCGAGCCCGTCGATAAGGACCTGATCCATCTGCTCGCGGACAAAGTCCACCTCACCGTTTGAGCGGAAGAGCAGTGGCAGGCTGTAGATCTCCAGATCCGGATCAATGTCGGCCAGGCTCCCGGCCAGGACGACACCGCCATGAAGCTGACCGATCCGGATCTTTCGGAGTACTGCCGAGTCGGTGCCCATTGTCCCGCCGGGGTAGAAGCGGAAGCTGACACGGCCGTCGGTGCGTTCCTTGACCTCATCGGCGGCCTGTTGCAGCCCCTTCATCCAGATCGTTCCATCCGGAGCCATGGTCGCGATTTTCAGGCGAACGCTTTGGGCGCCAGCAGTCGGCGCGACCAACAGTGCGATAAGGAAGGTCAAACAAATCCTGGCAAATGGCATGCATCAATCTCCAAAATAGTCTTCAGAGGAACCGAGCAGCTGCTGTGCTTCTTCCTGGGCCATCGTATTGGTCAGGGTCAGGCCCTCCGCAACCGGATCGGCGTCGATGACCTCGCGACAGAGGCGATCGTGCAAATCCCGGTCAAAGACCAACCGGGCGTACGAGCGAGCGAGCAGGACCTTTGCCATGAGGTTCTTTCCGTCGGAGAGCTCGATCACCCGCTCGAAATCCGCCCTCCCCTGCTCGGGCTTGCCGCCCATCGCCTCGGGGAGCAGCGTCGCGAGAATACCCAGATAAAGGAACGCGGATCCGTCTTCAAAGGTCTCGTCAAGCGCCACGACTCTCTGCATCATGGCATCGACCCGAGCTTTGTCGGCGACCGCCGACCAATCATCGGTGTTGGCTTGAATCCAGCTCGCCCAGGCCGCTCCCGCGTTATACAGAACCGGCACTTCGTTGCGACCCACATCGTTGACCACACGCTCGAAGTCCTCGTACGGGGCCGACCAGATATCGCAGGCGTCTTTCTCGACCCGACACCATGCGGCCCAGCCGTAATCGCGCCCTTTCCGGGAGAGCCTGGACGCACGTTCAGGGTCGTCGACAAAGGCGCCGGCGTAGCTCGAGTAGAGACTGGCGCCGGCCATCAGCAACGCTGCGTTGTTGGGATTGTCCGCGATCAGGCCGTCGATCAGGAGAAGATAGGCCGGCGCACCCTGACGCACCGTCTCCGGATCATTCTGGTTCAGGACCGCGTTGGTCAGGCTCTCGGCAAGGCCTGTGGTCGCCGAGGACATGATCGACGAGCATCCGGTGGTCAGCACAATGACCACGGCGGCCGCGATCAAGGTCCTCCAGATGTGCTTCGCCCCTTCGATCATGGTCGCTCCCTATGACTCATGCGGCCGGCTCCCCGGAAATCACAACCTGAAAGAAGATTCTATCTACGCCGCCGAGCGATGGCTACCTGTCGCCGAAACCACCTCGCAGGGGGCCGTCGTCCAGGGCAGGAGAGCGCGCGGATTCAGTGGCAGATGCAGTTGTATTCGTGATCACGGTGGCGCCGTTCCGACCACGGACCATTTTCACCGGACGTGCCCGTCGCACGCTTCCGCCCATCCGGTAGGGCTGACCGGTGTAGATGGTGAGAATGCGGGATACATAGTCTCGGGTCTCGGCATATGGCGGCACGCCGCGGTATCGAGCGACCGCACCCTCACCCGCGTTATAGGCCGCCAAAGCGAACTGGAGGTTGCCTGAGTACTGGTCGAGGAGGCGCGAGAATTCACGGACGCCGCCACGAATGTTCTTCTCCGGATCGAAGGGGTCATCGACACCGAGACGTTTTGCGGTCGCCGGCATCAATTGCATCAAACCCATCGCGCCGCGACGGCTCACAGCATTTGGATCATAGGACGACTCGACCCGCACCAGCGCATCAACGAGCTTTGGATCGACGCCATGCTCCCGGCTAATCGTCTGCACCAGCTGACGCAGATCGGACCCGTCCAACGCCGTACGGCCGGAATCGGCCGCCGGCGCTGCGCCGAGCGAGATCGCCGGCAGAGCGAGGAGAGCGCTCAGCATGTGAAGGGTCAGGGCTCGTGCCACGCTACTATTATGACAGACGACCGCGGACAAAGGAGAATCGTTTGCCCGGGAACACGCCCAAAATGCCCTCGATTCAACCATTTGTCGATCTCATGCAGAGTGCCGGGGTGCCGACGCCGGCGATCGCCTCCTTCCGGCTCCACTATCAGCGTCTGCTGAACGGCGAGCAGGGGTACCTCTCTGAGAAACACATCCAACCGATAGAATCGCTCGCCGACTCCGAAGATTTCGGGGACTACCTCGAGACCGGCCGCTCGGCAATGACGAGGGCAGCGGTGATCAAGCTCAACGGAGGCCTCGGCACCTCGATGGGCCTCGACCGCGCAAAGACCCTGCTCCCGGTGCGAGACAATCTGTGCTTTCTAGATCTCATCGCCCGCCAGATGCTGTCACTGCGAAAAGCGGAGGGAGCGGAGATCCCGCTCGTGCTGATGAACAGCTATCGCACCTCACGAGACTCTGAAAGGGTACTCGACACATATCCCGAGCTCCCGGTTGCCGACCTGCCACTCGGGTTTCTCCAGAACAAGGTGCCCAAGGTCCTCGAGGAGGGATTGACGCCGGCTGAAAATGACGATCAGCCGGAACTGGGCTGGTGCCCGCCAGGACACGGCGATCTTTTCACCGCGATCAAGGGCTCAGGGTTGCTCGATCAGCTCATCGAGCGAGGCATCGAGTTCGCGTTCGTGTCGAACGCCGACAATCTCGGTGCGGCTCTCGACCCATCGCTCCTCGGATACATGGTAGCGGAGGGCGTTGAATTCATGCTCGAAGCCGCCGACCGCACCCGAGCCGATCGCAAGGGTGGGCATGTGTGCCAGTTGCTCGATGGGCGCCTGGCGCTCCGTGAATCGGCGCAGTGTCCGCCCGAGGAAGCAGGCGTGTTCCAGGACGTCGAACGCCACCGTTACTTCAACACCAACAATCTATGGGTCCACCTGCCGGCGCTGAATCGCCTGCTCGAAGATCACGGCGGCTTCCTGCCCCTGCCCACCGTTGTCAACCGTAAGACTCTCGATCCACGGAATCCGATGTCGGCCGCAGTCTTCCAACTCGAAACTGTGATGGGAACCGCGATTTCCCTCTTCCCGAAGGCCGCCGCGGTAAGGGTTCCCAGACGTCGATTCTCGCCGGTTAAAAACACGAACGATCTCCTCGGCGTCCGGTCGGATGCCTACGATCTCAGCGCTGACGGTCGAATCGGGCTTCACGTCGGCCGCAGAGAGCCGCCGGTGATCCGACTCGATGAGGGTTTCTTCAAAATGATCGACGACTTCGAGAAGCGGTTCCCGAACGGAGCACCGTCCCTCCGTCTCTGCGATCGGCTCACAGTAGAGGGTGACGTCACGTTTGGGTCCGGCGTCGCGATCGAAGGCGAGGCCGTCATTCGCGCCGGCGCCAAGGCCTCGGTTCCCGACGGCACCATTATCCAAGGCAAAGTCGACTACTGAAGAAACTGTAGTATTGCCGAGGATCACCGGCACCGGATTCCGGAAAGGAAAGCCACTCCATGACTGACACTACACAGACAGAGGCAAGCAAAGCCATCGGCCAGGTCGTCCGCGAGGCGTTCGCGGAGCTCGGCTCGACCCTGATCGCGTTCGTCAAGGCCCCCAAGGCCCTGTGGGGCATCAACATCCCGTATGTCATCGAGGGGCTCGTCTACTTCGGGATCCTGACGATCCTCGGCAAGTACTGCTCTGAAAACGTAGGCCTGAGCGACCTTCACGCAGGGTGGGTGTATTCCGTGGTCACGGCTGGCATCACCTTCGCCATGCTCTTCCTGGGAGGGGTGTGCGACAAGATTGGAGTTCCGCGGACCCTCACCATCGCGTTTGTGATGTTTGTCATAGGACGTGGGCTGGTGGCTCTGTCGGGTACGATTCCTCTCGGTCAGGGCACCGGGTCGCCGATGTTCCTGGTTCTGGCGCTCGGTCTGTTGATCTATGTTGTGGCCTATGGCCTGTACCAGCCGGCCGCCTACGCCGGCGTCAAGCGATACACCAACCCGAAAACGGCGGCGATGGGTTACGCGGTCGTCTACGGCCTGATGAACCTGGGCGCATTTTTCTCGGGATTCGTGTCGCCGACCATTCGGCACCGTTTCGTGGACGTTTTCCCGCCGAACGGTCTCGCGGCAGTGTTTTGGGCTTACACCGCTCTGTGCGTGATCGCTCTCGCGATCACATTGGTCGTCCTGACCCGCAAAACGGATGCGGCGGCGGTCGAGCGAGTCGCACGCGAGACGGCCGAGCTTGCCGAGGGCGACGAGAAGACCTCGAAGGAAGAGGAGACGACAGCGGAGGAGACGGCCAGTGTGGTAAAACCCGCAAACCTCCTGTTCGTCGTTTTCGCATCTGCCGCCGCGATCTCGGTCGGCGCCGCCGCCGCGGCAGCCACCGGTCGCCTTGCGGTCACTCCGTGGGTCACCTACGTCGCCGCCGCCGGCCTGGTCACACTCGCGGTATTCGAGTTTCTCAGGGTTCGACCAGACCATCCCTTCCGCGACGCCAGATTCACCTTTTTCATTTTCATCCTGATACCGGTGCAGACGCTGTTCGCCCACGTCTGGTTGACCGTCCCCTACTATCTCGATCGCGCTTTTCGGGGCTCGGTGGTCAGCGAATACTTCGAATTTTTCTCGAACATCAATCCGATCCTGATCTTCATCCTGGCGCCAATCGTCGCCGGCCTGACGGCACGTGCCAATATCTACACGATGATGATCATCGGCACACTGGTCATGGCGCTGCCGACCTTTCTCCTCGTTATTGGCCCGCATCTGGTTCCGTTTCTCGCGTACATCTTGCTGATGTCGATCGGCGAGGCCATGTGGCAGCCACGGTTTCTGCAATGGATCGCCGAGGTCGCCCCCCCGGGCAAGACCGGTCTCTATATGGGGATCGGCCAGTTCCCGTGGTTCCTCACCAAATTCGTGACCGGACTCTACTCAGGGTACTTCGTGGCCACATACATCCCGAAGCCAGAGACCGGCCTACCGAGCAATACTGAATTTATGTGGCTGATTTACGGAATCATTGCGATGATCTCGCCCATCGCACTCATCCTCGCTCGAAAGTGGATGGTGGCCGGGATGAAACAGAAGCACGAAGGTTGACACGACCGGCGCCGATTGTTAGATTGTCGCTCCCCTCGCGGGGTGCTGAGCGGGAGTAACTCAGCGGTAGAGTGCAACCTTGCCAAGGTTGACGTCGCGGGTTCAAATCCCGTCTCCCGCTCCAAATCGTCGAATTCGCCCGGCTCCAGGCCGGGCTTTTTGGTGCAGTTTCTGAATCGTCCCGGGAGTGTCCGAGGCTCCTTGACCCCCATCAGCAAGTGCCATAAGATCGACGTCTCAGGCGACGTGGCCAAGTGGTAAGGCAGGGGCCTGCAAAGCCCTTATCCCCCGGTTCGAATCCGGGCGTCGCCTCCAAGCCCCCTCCCAAAAACCCGATGCTGGATGCTGGATGCTGGATGCTGGATGCTGGATTCAGCAAATCAATAAACCGTCTTGCTGAATTGTCAAGGGGTTGCTGGGCGGAAATCCGGAATCCGAAATTCGAAATCCGAAATTTGACCATGGGCGGGTGGGAATTCCGAATTCCGAATTCCTATTTCCGAATTGGGTGGGCGGGCTACTCCTTATCAGCAGCCTTTTTCGTCGCGGTCTTTTTCTTCGCGGGGGCCTTCTTTTTTGCCGGGGCCTTCTTTGCGGTTGCCTTTTTGGCGGCCGGCTTCTTTTCCGCTGCTTTCTTGGTCGCCGTCTTCTTTTCCGCCGCTTTCTTGGTCGCCGTCTTCTTATCCGCTGCTTTCTTCGCCGTTGCCTTCTTTGCGGGCGCCTTCTTTCCCTCAGCCTTCTTCGCTGGCGCCTGCTTCTTGGCAGCCTTGGCCTTCTTCGCTTCACTTTTGTCCAACGCTGCGGCGAGTTGTGCGCCGAAACCAGTGACCTCCGGCGCAGCGTCTACCCCCGACTCCATGTGCGGCGTGTATTCCTGCCGCTCCAGGTCACGCTTGAGCGCCTTCACCGAGAGGCTGATACGGCGCCGGTTGGGGTCGAGGCCCATGAGCTTGAGCTTGAGCTTCTCACCCGGAGCGAACGCACCACGTGGGTCGGCGTCCCTCTCCAAACCGAGCTCGGAGATCGGGATCAACCCGCTGAGACCCGGCTCGAGTTCGACAAAGACGCCGAAGTCAGCCCCGTTCTCTACGGTTCCCTCTACGGTCTGGCCTTCCTGATATCGCATCTCGATGCGCTCCCAGGGGTCCCGATCGGGCATCTGGCGCATGGTGAGGCCTATGCGCCGGTTCTCGACATCGATATCACGCACCCAACCGCGGACGGTCTCCCCGACTTCAAACTCGGATGTATCGATCTCCAGACCGGGCCGCAGTTGGCTCACGTGCAGTAGGCCGTCGATGCCAGATTCGAGTTGTACGAAGACGCCAAAATCAGTCTTTCGCACCACGACGCCCTCAAACGGTCCGCGTGCCGAATACCGGTCTGTCACCGCCGTCCACGGGTCTTCCACCAGGGCCTTGATGCTGAGCGAGATTCGATCTTTCTCACGATCGAGATCGAGGATCTTGACCCGCACCTGCTGATCTACCTGCAGCTCCTCACGTGGATGGTTGACGCGGTGATGGGCAATCTCGGTGACGTGAACGAGGCCGTCGACTCCACCAAGCTCGACAAAGGCGCCGAAGTCGGTCAGCGACCGAACCCTGCCCTCGACCTCCGCGCCGACCTCGAGCGTCGACCACGCCTCGTCGCGGAGACGCCCCTTCTCCTCGTTGAGATGGGCCGCGCGCGATACGACCAACCGTTGGCCATCGGGCTTGTACTCGAGGACCTTGAATGTATAGGTCTGACCCAGGTGTTGATCGACGTCGTCGGAGCGAACATCTGAAATGTGGGAGATGGGGCAGAAACCACGCACCCCGGATACGACAACGTCGAAACCGCCCTTGCGACGCCCGACCACCTTGCCCTCCACCGGCTGGCCAGAGGCCACCGCGTCGTTGAGCTTCTCCTTGAGCTGTGCCTCGAGGGCCAGGCGACGGGAAACCCGGATCTCCTCCCCAGTCGAAACCACCACGACCTCGACAGGGTCGCCGGTACCGAGATCATCGATTTCCGCCCGGTCGAGCACCGCCTCGGATTTACCGGAAACGTCGACCAGCGCTACATCGCCCTTGATGGCGACGATGGTGCCTTCGATGACATCACCGGCCTTGAGGGCTTCGACCTCAAAACTCTCGCGCAGCGCCTGTTCAAATTCGTTCACGTTGTTGGGTTCGTCGCTCATGGTAGGCCTCGCACGCAGACTTTCCGCGTCTCGTATACACGGGGGCGGAAGAATAGCACAGCGGTGAGCTGGGGGTTGGGAATTCGCGCTATTTAGCGCGCCAGACGATCTCACCGCCGACGATGGTCGCCGCCGGCCAACCCTTGAGCCGCATCCCGGCAAACGGGGTGTTGTGGGCCCTCGATTGGAATGACCCGGCGTCTACGGAGCGCAGAGCACGCAGGTCGAGCACCGTGACATCGGCCGGTGCGCCCTCGCGAAGGCTGCCCCCCGGAAGATTGAAGATTTCGGCCGGGCGTGTGGACATCAGTCGCACCAATTGCATCAGCCCGATCACCCGCCCATGCACCAGGCGGTCGAGAGCCAATGGAACTGCGGTCTCGAGACCGACGATTCCAAAGGGCGCATCCGAGAAATCCAGCTCCTTCTCGTCAGCGTGGTGAGGTTCGTGGTCGGAGACGATGGCGTCCACCGTCCCGTCGTAGATGGCCTGCAAGATCGCCTCGACCTCCGACGCGCTTCTCAACGGCGGGCTTGTTTTCCAGTTCGGGTCGTAGTTGGCGCCCGCAACGTCCTCGTCGGTGAGCACGAACTGGTGCGCCGCCACCTCACAGCTCACCGCAAGCGCACGTTGTTTTGCGGTCCGCACCAGATCGAGTGCGGTCGAGGTCGAGAGGTGGCAGAGGTGCAGCCGGCCGCCTGTGAGCTCGGCGAGGAGGACGTCGCGAGCGACCATCACCTCTTCAGCGGAGGTCGGCATCCCACGCAGACCGATCCGGGTAGACACGGCTCCCTCGTGCATCGAGCCGCCGTCCGAGAGATCGAGATCCTCCTCGTGCGCCGCCACCGGCACATCAAAACTGCGAGCGTACTCGAGCGCCCGCCGGAACAGCTGCGCATTCGTCACCGGTCGTCGATCGTCCGAGATCGCCACGGCGCCGGCGCCGACCATCTCGCCGATTTCGGCCATCTCCTCGCCCTCGAGCCCGACTGACACTGCTCCTATCGGGTAGACCTTTGCGAGACCGACCTGTTCGGCTCGCTTGAGAATGAACGACGTGACAGAAGGATCATCGTTCACCGGATCGGTATCGGGCATACAGCAGAGCGCGGTAAAGCCGCCCGCCACCGCAGCTCGACAGCCGCTTTCGATGGTTTCCTTGTGTTCGAAGCCCGGCTCCCGAAGGTGGGTGTGGAGATCGATAAAGCCTGGAGCCACGACCAGCCCTGCGGCATCGAGGACCTTGGTTTTGGCCGGTACGTCGAGACGTTCACCGAGAGCCGCCACATGGCCGTTTTCCAGGAGTACGTCCATCCCCTGGTCGAGGCCCTGCGAAGGGTCGATGACCCGGCCGTTACGAATCAGAAGCCGCTTCACTGCGTCCTCCGGCGAGAAGGTAGAGAATAGCCATGCGGATGGCGACACCGTTGGTCACCTGCTCGAGAATCAACGACTGTGAACCGTCGGCCACGAGGGAGTCGATCTCGACCCCCCGATTCATCGGCCCCGGATGCATCACGACAGCGCGGTCAGCGGCGAGCTTCAGACGCTCCGGGGTGAGGGCGAAGAAATCGAAGTACTCACGCATCGACGGGAAGTTGACCCGCTTCTGGCGCTCGAGCTGGATACGGAGCATCATCACGACGTCCGCGCCCTCGAGTGCGGGCTCCAATCGCACAAAGGTGTTGACACCCAGCTCTTCCACCTCGAGCGGCAGGAGCGACGCGGGGGCCGCGAAGCGAACCTCCGCACCCATCTTGTCGAGCAGGAAGGCGTTTGAACGCGCCACCCGCGAATGGCGAATGTCTCCGGCAACCACGACCTTGAGTCCCTCGAGGCTGCCGAAGTGCTGACGCATGGTGAATGCATCGAGCAGAGCCTGGGTCGGGTGCTCGTTGATGCCGTCACCGGCGTTGATGATTGACGCCGGCACCTCCTGCGCGAGCCTGTGCGGCGCCCCGGAATTCGGATGGCGGATGACAATGAAGTCCGGCGCCATCGCCATCAAATTGCGGGCGGTATCGAAGAGTGTTTCACCCTTACTGACCGATGAACCCGAGGACGAGAAATTGAGTGTGTCGGCGGATAACCGCTTCTCGGCGACCTCGAATGAGAACCGCGTCCGGGTCGAAGGCTCCATGAAGAGGTTGACCACTGTCGAACCTCGCAGCGTCGGCACCTTCTTTATCGGCCGTTTGGCAACCTCGAGGAGCTCCTCCGCGGTATCGAGGATGAGCTGGATCTCGCCGGCATCGAGCTGACTGATGCCGACCACGTCCTTGCGAGCAAGGGCGGTGGCGGATTCAACCGGCATTTTCGATCTCCCTGCCAATCCAGACGCCGTCCTCGCCGTCGACCTCTGCCAATCGAACCTGGACATCCTCGTCACGGGTGGTGTCGAGGGCCCTGCCAACGACATCGGCGGCGATCGGCAGCTCCCGGTGGCCGCGGTCGATCAACACCG
>Ga0316193_10004509_pt1 | contig 10235 bp, 7 predicted proteins | sample MerIslsedime2_MG_FD_207735 | JGI IMG/M metagenome (GOLD analysis project Ga0316193, IMG submission 207735) | Coastal sediment microbial communities from Maine, United States - Merrow Island sediment 2 | ecosystem: Environmental > Aquatic > Marine > Coastal > Sediment | place: USA: Maine...
ATGGTCGCCTCCTTGCTCGTGTTCGCGGGAATCGCGAGTCTTACCGTCGCGGTGCCCGTGCTCATTTACTTCGTGGAGCGCGAGCGGGCCGACGCCCTGTTCGGCGAGTGGAAAAAGTGGCTCATCCGCAACAACACCACGGTCGTCCTGGTCTTGTTAGTCGTGTTCGGGACGATATTGATCGCACGCGGGCTGCGGATGCTGGCGGCTTCCTGACGCGTCCCGCCGTTCAGGTCAGAACAACCACGGCTCACCCCTAGACCTGGGAGATCACTGGGACAGACACTCTAATCTGACACTCTAAACTCTTCGATTCCACCCGGAGGTAGGGGAACGCATATCGACCGGTGACGCATGCGGTGGCGCCGTCAAGGTAATGCCCAAAGCGTTCGCTGCGCTCACGGGGCAGGCCCTCGCCGAGACGTCGGACACCGCAGTATCCAAGAGACTGTCGAGCCGCGCAGGCGTGATCAAGCAGCTCCTTGCACACCTTCAGAGAAAAGCTGAATCAAAAGAATTCAACCCATTACCCGAGAGCAGCACCCGCAGGGCATAAAGGCGCCGCTCCAAACAGGTTTGTTCGGGTAGCCGGCGATATCAGATTGACTCAGCCAACTCAGCAAATTGCTGCGAGCAAAGATAGCGGCAAGTGGCCGGCATGCCTGATGACTGATAGTGGCAGGAATGACCGGCTGGAAGGAGCAATATTGCGCGTGTCGGCGATAACCAGTCAGATTTCGGATGCCCAAGGGCTGGACGGCGCCGCGAATCTCATTTTTACCTGGTGGATGAAGGAAGATGGGGTGTAAATTCTTCCTATGTTTTTAAGGTCACGGCACGCTGGCGTGATTACATGAGTAAAGCGGGTATAAGGGATTCCGACTTGACCCTGCTCGAACGTTGCTTTGCGTTATGGGATGTCGTTGAGCGCTGGCACGATAAACCCCCGAAAACCGTGGATGCTTAACCCCTTTCATTCCTGAATGGCAGTTTATCTAAGCGATTTTTCCTTGTCGGCTATTTTTGTACATCGGCCAAAACCGATCAACCCGACCAGTGCCTTTTCGAGTAGGCTCCCAGCTCGGATGAGCGGGATGAGCGCAGTCAATCTGTAACCTCGATTCCAGATATGCAGTCCGATTGACCGGGTCGAATGGGAGGCGTCCAATGAAACCTGGGAAGTCCACCCCCCCAGTTTGGGACAGGGACAAAACATCCAGCTATGGCAATAAAATGTCGATTGGTTGTTCAGAACAAGTACTCGATTCTGTTGAGATAACCTTTGCCTTCAGCGAAACAGAAAGCCTTCATGCCTCCTGTAATCTCAGATCTGAAAGTGTTAACGTCCCTGGACACAGTATTTATCTGCGGTGAACGATTTCAATAATCATGTGACCAAATCAAGAAGTTTGAGTGGAGTATTCCAGTGAAAAACATAATCACCGTTATAATCCTGCTTGTTTCACTACCTGCAATGGCGGTGACCGGGCCCGAGCAATTGATCAGGCAAACTTCAAACATTGTGATCACCGAGATCAACGCGAACAGGGATAGCTACCAGGATAATCCACAAAAGCTCCATGCACTGGTCGACGAGTTGGTGACGCCTCATTTCAACTTCGCCGCGATGACCGATCTGGCACTCGGAAAATATAAAGATCGCATCAGTACCGAACAGCGGTCGTTAATAATCAACGAATTTCGTCTGTTACTACTACGCACCTACAGTTCAGTCCTGCTCGAATATACTGACCAGGAGTTGATTTACCTGCCGATGGACGGTAGTGAGGCTGAGGGCATAGTTACCGTCAAGACCCAGTACGATCAATCAGGTGGATTTCCGATCCCGGTCGATTACAACTTGCGCCTTGGTGACGATGGCTGGAAGGTGTTTGATGTCAAAGTTGATGAAGTCAGTCTGGTAGCTAATTACCGCTCAAGTTTTGCGCGTTCGATCAAAAGAAATGGTGTAGATGGCTTGATCAAAACCCTGCAGGCTAGTAATCAGGAACTGCTGGACGAGGGAAATCAGGAAAAGTGATATGCGATTCATTCCACGCGCTCAATACGTACGAAAGAAGATTCTGCACTGTCACCCTGAGAGACTGTTCAGAATTTTGTGCCAACGTAAAATCACCTGATCTATCCGGTCACAGATCAAGTGCACCATCAAGCCGGCCTTCAAAGAAGATGGCCAGCTGAGATAGCGTCAGGTTCCAGTTCTGGATCGGCATCGTCCATTTCTTACTCGCATTTTCAATGCCGAGGTACAGCAATTTGAGCTGGCTGTTATCGTTCGGGAACCCACCCCTGGTTTTGGTCAGCTTACGGAACTGGCGATGCACTGCCTCGAACGAGATCCAACCTTCCATTAAGCGCGTTCACTCCTTCAATATCGAAGGTTACAGCCATTGTCCGATTTGCGTTGGCATCATCGATCTCGCTCACTGAAGAGACGATTTGGATCTCAGGCACCTCAATAGGGAGTCGGCGCCTCAATGCGGCAATATTTTCTACCGCTCTGGTCCATGGCACTGGATCGTAATAGGCATTGATTGACAGCCAGGAGAAGTATGCATCCAACCATGGCTGCAACAAGGGGCGAAGTGGTTCGTCAGGTAACACCTCAAATCCACGTGGAAACAGGTTAGATTCACTCTCGGCTTCGGCACCAGTGCCGCCAGCTTTGCCAAAAAATCCAGGGGCTCAAAGACCACATGGGTCGTGCCATCACGGTAGGGCGACTTAAGTTGATCTCGGATGTTTCCTGATGGCGTGATTGACAGGCGCTTGCTTTCCCGAACCGTCACGACGAGTGCGGGAAAAGGATCGCCTTGTCCAGTTCCGTGGAGTCGGCGAATATCTGCTCGCCGATGTGGTAGCCGAGGGCCCGGTAGGCTTCGAAACGATCCTCGTTAAAGAACTGATCGGCCGTCGTTTCGTGGGGAAAATCGGGATTGCGCGTAGCGTATTCGCGAACGTACTCGACCTCGTCACCAGTTAACGAAGCCTTGACGTAAAGCAAGTGGCCGGTCTCGCCTTCCGCATAATGGATCTTGCCCATGCTGATGTGCTTCGAACTGAGGCCTCCTGAGTCCTTGCGAATCGGATCAAGGTCCAGTTCCATCTCGATCCCCATCTCGATGCGCGCATAGAGCATGAGCTTGACCAGACTCCGGAAGCGGATCTCGGGGTCATGTTCGCCGTCGACGGCAACGATCAACTTGCAACGCCGGCGGAGAAGCTCGAAGACCCCCAGGTTCTCTATATGGCCGCCGTCAGAGACGTTGATGAAGGTCGTACGACCGTCGACGTGTCCGAGTGATTCCTTGAGCAGGTACTTCGGTCCGGGACCGCGGCGCAAGGCCAGCCGCTTGAGCCACGACGCCGAGCGGGCAAAACGCGGATTGGGCAGCCAGTACCCCAGGCGGATGTTGAGTAGCGTCATGATGAAGATCAGGGATTTCACCGTTGTCGCCCCGCGATTGGGTGCCGCCGCGGCACCGGACACTGCGATTGCCGTGCCCAGGTCGAGGCCAGGGTCGAGACGTTCCATTTGCTCGGTCCGCTGGAACCCGGTCCTTACCGATCCCGTGTAGAGCTTGCCGAAGGTGAAGAAGCCGGACTGGCGTCCGCGGAGACTGGGGTCGGGGCTGCCGACCAAATTAAGCGCAGCGTTGATCAGGTGATACGGCGCATTGTCCTGCCTGTTCAGTTGCGAGAGCTTCTGCTTGTCGTTGTGCTCAAGACCACCCGTGTCGGAGACGCGAATCAGGTAGGCGCCGCTCAGGCGGTCCCGGTAAAAGCTTTGAACCGCTGTTGCGTTGACATCCACGCTCAGCCAGTAGACCAGCAGGACGACGAACATCGTGACTAACAGCCAGTCTGTGCTGTCGTCCCAGATACTCGACGGGATCAGCCGGTTCAGGGAGAAATCACCCGCGGTACCCGTCTCGTCGAAGGGCAAAACCATCAGCTTCTTGCCGCTGCGGCTGATGACATAGCGGTACGGGTCGGTGACCTCCCAACGCCCCTCGGCCAGGAGTTGCACCGAGGCTCGATCCGTGAGCTCGATCCCGTTGTCCGCGAAGATCTCGCGCCACCGATCGTCCAGCTCCTCGAGCCCGGCGGAGGTCTCTGGTCCGTCGGCGATCGCGGCCCGGATACGGATGTCACTTTCGGAACGTGTCAACAGGTAGGCCGTTCCCGTGTCGTCGTCGGTGATCGACACCTGGTTGGGCGGCGTCGTCAGGCGGCTGCCGGCCGATTCCTTCAGCTTTTTCATTGCCCCGACAAGGTCTTCGAAAAGCTTGCCACCACGAGATGCGTAGACCGGAAAGAAGTTGCCTCCGGTGGCTGTCGTAAGGCCCTGGAACAGGCGAAACCTGGCGTCCTCCGACAGGGCGATGCCGTAGATGCGGATTCCGGTCCCGGTTGCAAGTTCCGCGAACTTTTGTACGATCCACTCCTCTAGCGCCCGATCGTGCCCCTCGCCGTCGATGTCGATGACCCCGTCGCTGATTAAGACGATCGAACGCTTGACCCAACTACGCCCCTTCTCTTGCAGTTCGCGGCTCGCCCGCACCATTGCGGCCGGGCTGTTTGACAATTCGCCCTGGAAGCTCAACGCCTGCTCTCCATCGGTCTCTCCGAAAAGATGCTCGATCAGCGCCCTCTTGTTCTGCGGCGTCATCGGAGTGAGTGTAGTGCGCCTGTGCACATCCTTGTCAAACAGGAACACCGCGAGGTGTACGGTCGACCTCAGGTCTCCCACGGCGTCGGTCAGGGCCAATCGGAAGGCCTCGCGGAACGCTTCCAGGTCGGAAAATGGCGGGGTGGAGTTATCGATCAGCAGCACCACGTCATGCGGATTGCCTTCCTCGATGAAACGCATCGCCAGTTCTGCGCCGTCGTCCGAGATAGACACACCCTCGTGGATCAAGACTCCCGATGCGCCGTCAGAGAATGGCAGGTCATACGAGGTGTTCTGCAGCGCGTCCAGGACGGTCTCCGGGGCGACGATCTGCTCGAGCGACCAACGCCCGCCGACCAGATCTCGGTTGACCCAGTAGTGGTGCGAGCCGCCGATCTCGAATCGGTTGTCCTGCATGATGGGCCTGGCAACCGTCGCCGGGTCCAGCGGATACCCCTTGCGTTGCAGCGAAGAGATCAGCTCGGGAGGAACGCGTCCGCGACTCAGAGCGTCCTGGAAATCAGGATAGACGCTGAGGTCGTCGTATTCCATTAGCAGCGTGTAGGCGCGCTCACCGTCTCGCACCAGCCAGCGCACGTCTTCCGCAAGTTCGATGATCTCGGCATTGTTCGACAGCGTGACACTGTTGTCGAGGAAACTGCGCCTGAGCGCCGGGCTGATCGTCCGATCGTCGAGGTCCTCGGCAAACTCGCCGTCCAGACTGAACAGCTCGTTCGGCGTGATGTACGGCGAGTCAACCTCCAGGACAACCAGGCTGAGGTATACCACCCCCAGGATGAATGGACCCACCAGTCCGAGGATCACCAACCCAATCTTGCTGGCGACCCTGGAAACCTGGGCCGAGGCGCGGCCAGCGAGCATGAAGCCCAACATCACGACGAGAAGCACAGCCCATTGCGTGAGGTCGCGAGCCTCGAACGGTTTCAACAGGTTTGCCGTCACGCTTTCCCGTATCTCACCCCACGAGCGATCGATCGCCTGGTCGACGAGAATGAAAACCGGCACGAGGAACACCACAAACATCAGCAACAGCAGCACAACGGTGAACGCCATCTCTCCGATATTGCGCATACGCCAGGTAGAACGACCCGGCAGAAAGCGATTGATGACGGGGAAGCCAATGACCAGTAGCAAAAACGCAGCCCCGACGCCGAAGACGAGGAATCGAAAGGGAAGTTGCGCGCGCTGGCCTACCTCATAGAGCACTTCGGTGGCGAGCACCATCAGCAGAATCAACAGCAGGAAGATCAACAGGTTACTGACCACGCCGCGCAGGACGAGTGCCGGGATGCGCAGCTTGTGCAGGAAACCGCCTGGCGCCAGATATCGTGAGCTATCGCGCAGGTGGCTGACGCTCAGGGGCTCCGCTGCACCGACCTGAAAGCGCAGTGGGAAACGATCCTGCTCGGGTCCGGTGTCTTTCGAGTTGAGGAGTGAACTGAGGCATCCGCCGATGAAACCGCCGCCGGACACCGTCGAAAGGTAGTCCGCGTTTTTCAGGAAGCCGTGCTTGGCCAGCCCCTGGATCACACCGAGGCAGAAGGTCGACGATCGAATACCGCCACCCGAAAGAGCCAGACCGACCAGCCCCAGGCGGACCGACGGTTCGACCCCGGCCGGAACGTCCGGCAAATCGAGCTTCCTCCGCCGACGCCTGATTTCTTCCAACTCGGCCGGGAAGACATCCCCATAGAACTGGGCTGTGCCGTCCTGTAGATTTTCGGGTTCGGCCATCGATGAGATTAAGCATTAGAAGAATTAACACCCTATTTTCCTTATTCCATCAGGAAAAGGAAGAGATTCGTGTGTATAGAAGATATAAACGCCCTGTAATCTCCCCAGAAATTGATCGAAGTCATAAGTAGAGACTTTAAGGCCATTCAGGCCACATTCGCGCGTTCGTTTCAATTGAGTCTAGATACGATCAAATCCTGCCTGGATTTGTGTCGGGATCAAAGGGAAATAAAGCCAGGGCCTTTGATTTTGAATTCTGGACTTCATCGATCGGGCAGGGTAGAACTACGCGCTTACTCAAATCTGAATGTCTGATCCTGGCTCGTCATAAAGTAAAAAGGGGTCGGTGACAAATGCGAACAAGAGTCCGCTCCTGGCCGAAGTTCGCCCCTCACTTCCATGCCACGGGTGTCCTCTGTGGACACATTGGTCTTCCATCCATGATTCGGCAGCGTCCGCTTTCTGCCAAATCCCATTTCCGGTAATTTTCAAATCCTCTTAATTGTGGGTGTGTCGATACATTCAAAGCTACCGAGGACTCTGAGGCCCCTACCCCCCTGTCAGCAGGGTATGCCTGGGGGCTTTTGTCGGTTTTGTCGGTTCCACCTTTGGGGATATTTATTATTTACGATATGTGGGAACAGTCCTGAAACCGGTGATTTCAAATCTCTATCCGTACACCAATCCATACACTTAATTGGGCGCAGAAATAAAAAAGCCCTAACTTACAGAAAGTTAGGGCTTGTAGATGGCGGAGAGCGAGGGATTCGAACCCCCGGACCCTTTCGGGTCAACGGTTTTCAAGACCGCCGCATTCGACCGCTCTGCCAGCTCTCCTTGTTACTCGTTGTGTGGCTTGATGCTGCATTCCACAGACACATCTGCAAGCACTAGCCGCGTTGTTTGCTGCGTGATCGGCGCAATTTCGATCCGTGGACCGGAATTGGGCTGAAACGCTGGCGTATTATAAACATTTACGCCCGCGAGTCATCCCCAATTATTGCCCTGATTCACTTGAATATTAGAAAATCAGCCCTATTTAAGAGCCTGTTGAGTAACTGACGTTAAGACAATACCCCGGCTCCTCGGAATCACTTGATATCGGCTGGGTGGGAACTTAGAATGGCCCTCAATTGTCTATTCGACTAAATAGTAAACGGAGAATGTAATGCAAATGAATTCCGCTGTAGCCCGCCCAACAGAAGCGATCCTGCAGACCAATAAATTAATCAAGAATACCTACATGCTGCTGTCGATGACGCTCATTTTCAGTGGTGTCACGGCATTTTTCAGCGTTGCGCTGAACGTATCGCATGGTATTGCCTTCGCTGCCAGCCTGGTCGCCATCGGCCTGCTCTGGTTTGCATTGCCCAGAACCCAGAATTCCTCCGCCGGCATTCCAGTAATTTTTGCAATTACCGGCCTGCTGGGTTTCGGACTCGGCCCAATGCTCAGCTACTACCTTAGCGTCAATCCAAGCATCGTCATGGTCGCAATGGGCGGCACCGGTGCCATCTTCCTGGGTTTATCCGGTTACGCTTTGTCGACGCGCAAAGACTTCAGTTTTATGGGTGGCTTTATCTTCGTCGGCATGCTGGTTGCTATCGGCGCCATGGTGGCGAACATTTTCCTCGGCATTCCCGCCCTGGCGCTTGCCGTCAGTGCCGCTGTCATTATGATCATGAGTGGTTTCATCCTGTTTCAAACTTCAGCCATGATCCATGGTGGTGAAACAAACTACATCTCGGCAACTGCTGGTCTGTTTATTTCGATCCTGAATATATTCACCAGCCTGCTGCATATCCTCGGCGCCTTTGGTGGTGACGACTAAGGACGACGGGGTTAGCGAGTAATAACAAGCCCCTGTTTCAGGGGCTTTTTTTTGGTTTTATTGCTGAGAAAATATTATGGACTGGTTACAAATTGCATCAGCCGTCTTCCTGGTTGCGATGTTCTTCATGATCTTGCCGTCCGCCAAGCGGATGGTGAAAGAATCACCCAAGGGCACTAGCAGCGACTGGATGGGTTTCGTGCTACCCATGGCCGTGGTGATCTTATTTATTATCCTGTTGATCGCGCTGGTCTAGCCAGATCTTTTCGGCGAGTGACAGGTCCCCGGGATTGGTGATCTTCATATTCAGCGCACTTCCCGCGACCAGGGCCGGCGCAAACCCCATCAATTCTATGGCCTGGGCATCGTCGGTTATCGTCAAATCCTCGTCAATTACTCTTTTCAGAGCATTCAGCAAGGGCTGCAAGTGAAACACCTGCGGCGTTAACGCCCGCCACAGGCCTTCCCGGGATTGAGTCGCGGCGATCTCCATTTTTTCGTTTTGCCGTTTGAGAGTGTCAGCGACCGGCGTGGCCAGAATGGCCCCGGCCGGATTAGTTCTGGCGGCAGCTATCACATTCGTCAGGTCGCAATGTTCGACCAGCGGACGGGCGGCATCATGCACCAGTGCTATGACATCGTTTCCGCATCGATACTGCAGGGTAGTCAGGCCACTGTATACCGAATGCTGGCGTTCGACGCCGCCAAACGTGGTGAAAACCGGTTTCTCGGCCAGGTATCCAAGCTGGTCCCAATGCTCGTCCTGTTCCTGCAGCACGATGACAGCACCCGCAACCTGGGGATGGGAGAGCAACCGATCAAGACAGTGTTCGATGATGGTCCTGCTCTGGAAAACAAGGTACTGCTTGGCAACTTCACTTTGCATACGCCGACCGCTACCCGCGGCCGGAATAATCGCCCAGACAGGGCTGTCACTCGCCATTAGTAGAGGTTGCGGGTTGCGGGATTAGCTGGATAAAGGTTTCTTCCTGCTTGATCATGCCGAGGTCATTGCGGGCTTTTTCTTCAAAGGCATCCAGCCCGTTCTGTAGATCGAGCACCTGGGCTTCAAGAATTCGATTGCGCTCTTCGAGCAACTGCAACTTGGCTTTCTGGGTTTCAAGCTCGCGGCTGAGCTGCACCACTTCTGACAGGCTGCCATCACCAAACCAGAGTTTGTATTGCAGGCCGATAAGAAGCAGCAGCAGGACGGCGATCAATATCTTCATCGGTCCATTGGCAAGCGCCTACAGCTTGCCGAAAGCTGACTTCCCGGGGTAGCGTGCAGCAGCGCCAAGCATCGATTCTATGCGCAGCAACTGGTTGTACTTGGCAATACGATCTGAGCGCGACAGCGAACCGGTTTTGATCTGTCCGGCGCTGGTCGCGACCGCCAGGTCGGCAATAGTCACGTCTTCGGTTTCACCGGAACGGTGTGAGATCACGCTCGTGTAGCCGGCATCATGTGCCATCGAAATGGCGTCCAGGGTCTCGGTAAGGGTCCCGATCTGATTGAACTTGATCAGTATTGAATTGGCGACACCCTGCTCGATGCCGCGCGCCAGGATGCTGGTGTTGGTAACAAACAGATCATCACCAACCAGCTGTATGCGCTCGCCAAGTTGCTCGGTGAGAATAGCCCAGCCATCCCAGTCACTTTCATCCATGCCGTCTTCAATACTGATAATCGGATATTGGTCGACCCAGCCAGCCAGGTAATCGGAAAAGCCCGCTGCATCAAACGAACGCCCTTCCGATGCAAGCTGGTACTTGCCGGATTCATAAAACTCGGAACTCGCAACATCGAGACCCAGGTAGATGTCCTCGCCCGCACGATAGCCCGCCCGGTCGATGGCCTGCAGGATAACCTCGATGGCTTCTTCGTTGGACGACAGATCCGGAGCAAACCCGCCCTCGTCGCCAACCGCGGTATTCAGGCCCCTGGCGGCAAGCACT
>Ga0316193_10004510_pt1 | contig 10235 bp, 8 predicted proteins | sample MerIslsedime2_MG_FD_207735 | JGI IMG/M metagenome (GOLD analysis project Ga0316193, IMG submission 207735) | Coastal sediment microbial communities from Maine, United States - Merrow Island sediment 2 | ecosystem: Environmental > Aquatic > Marine > Coastal > Sediment | place: USA: Maine...
GGAGTCAGCAGCTACCGGACGCAGGATCTTCGGATTCTCCTGCGCCTTTCTGAGCACTCGCTGAAGATCCTGAGGCTCGCAACCCATGTCGATCACCAGCCCCCACTCGACGTTGGGCGCCGCCACGAGCTCCACGGGTGCTGTATCGGCCGGGCCCGTCATCACATAGACGATCACCGCGAGCGCGATGATCAGTGCTGCCGCCGCCCCGGCAATCCACAGAACCGGTAACCGCCGCCGCGATTGTTTCTCTTCCTCGTCCGCCGGCAGTAAATCCATGTCTGCACCGAGGTGAAGGGCCTGCTCCGGCTCGAGGATCCCGGTGGCTGTGAGGGCGGCCAGCAAACGGTGGACCTCGCCCTGGTCGTGGCTCGAGCGGTCGATCACCTCCCGAGCGGTACGCTCTCCGGTGATCTTGGAGACGATGAGGTCCGCCTCCTCCGAAAGCCTCAGCGGCGCATAGAGGTCGAGGAAATTCGACGACCTTCCGAGCACCATGTCGAGATCGGGGAGAATCGCCTCTGCTGCGGCGCCCGATGTGTCCGAGAGGACAAGCTCGACCAGGGAGTGGGTGATCGACACCGTTGCTCCCAACACCTCGTCGGGCACCCCTTCGACTACCTCAATCTCGCGCTCGGTGTCGAGCAGCCACCCCCGCAGATTTTCCTGCAGCAACTCCTTCGCCGCCCCCATCGCGTGAATTTCAGCGACCTGACCTTTGGCGGCCAGGAGCCGCGCTTCCTCGAGGAGATCGATGCTGCCCATCGTTTCGCATTTCAGCAGACGACACAGCTCGGCCGTGTCAACCCCCTCAACGAATCGGATCCGACCCTTGTGAACCCGTAAAATGAGCTCACCGCCAGCCCATCCCAGACGCGCCGCGCCGCCCTCGAGACGACCGATCCACTGCCCTAACTGCCAGATTTCATGGGGCTCGCTCATGGACTCAGAGTATTGTATCCGGCAGTGTGTTGTAAAGCTGCCGAACAGTCGCGATCCCTGGTCGTCACGGGTCTTCCGACCTCGGATCGAACTACCGCTCAGGCTTGACACACAAGAGAATGACATCTACCATAACGCTCCCAACGGTCAGCCGTTCGGGAGGTTAGCTCAGTTGGTTAGAGCACCTGCCTTACACGCAGGGGGTCGTGGGTTCGAATCCCCCACCTCCCACCACTCTGACCACATCGATGCGGGGTCGTAGTTCAGCTGGTTAGAACGCAGGCCTGTCACGCCTGAGGTCGCGAGTTCGAGTCTCGTCGGCCCCGCCATGTCAATGACAATGCCGTCCCCCACGGGACGGCATTTTTTGACCATTTTCAGTGACGAGCCTCGTGGCAACGCCACCAGCGGGCGTCACTACACGATCCGCCCTGCGGCTCGTGTGCTCCGAATTCCGCTGCTGTCGTCGGCATCGAGTCTCGTCGGCCCCGCCATGTCAATGACAATGCCGTCCCTCGCGGGTCGACAAAACGAAGACGACACTTGAACCGTGCGCTATGCTTTGCGTTGCCGAGGGCAGCAGCCGGAGATCGGTGAAGGCATGACAAAGGCTGGCGGGCGTGCGCCCGAGAAAGGACATTCCATGTTCTCTGAAGAAACCTACACACTGCGCCGCTTGATCTTAAAGCGCCGTTTCGACCGCGGGATCCTTCTCCTGCTGGGGAACAATGAGAGCCCCATGAACTACGCCGACAACTGCTACCCATTCCGGCAAGACAGCACCTTTCTCTATTATTTTGGTCTCGATCAACCCGGTTTGGCTGCGGTGATCGACATCGACGAAAATCGAACGACAATTTTCGGCGACGAGTTGACGATCGACGACATCGTGTGGATGGGCGATCTGCCGACCGTCGCCGAGCGGGCGGAACGGGCCGGGGTGCGCGCGACCCGACCTCGAGAGGCGCTCCGGGAGGTCGTCCAGGCTGCCTCGGAGGCCGGGCGGGCGATACATCTCCTGCCCCCATATCGCCCGGACAACGCTGTCCTGATCTCCGAGATGCTGGGGGTTTCTCCCACTCGTGCCGCGGAACGGGCGTCGCTCGAACTCATCGAAGCCGTGGTGGATCAACGCTCTATCAAAAACGACGAGGAAATCGTCCAGCTCGATAGGGCGGTCAACGTCTCCGTCGACATGCACGAAGCGGCGATCCGGATCGCCCGACCGGGCCTCCTGGAGTCCGAGATCGCCGCCGAGGTGGAGCGAATCGCCGTAGCGGCCGGCGGCCGCCCCTCCTTCCCTGTGATCGCTACGGTCCACGGCGAGACCCTGCACAATCACTTTCACGGCAACACGCTCGCCGAGGGTGATCTCTTTTTGCTCGACGCCGGCGCCGAAACTTCGATGGGTTACGCCGGCGACCTTTCGTCTACCTTCCCGGTGAGCCCGACTTTCTCGCCGCGCCAGAGAACGATCTACGAGATGCAGCTTGCGTCCTACGAAGCGGCGATCGAGAAGCTGGCTCCGGGAGTGCCAAATCGAGACGTTCATTTCGCCGCCGCGCGCGTCATCGCCGAGGGCATGAAGGTGCTGGGTCTCATGAAGGGAAACACCGACGACGCGCTGGCCGCGGGCGCCCACGCGATGTTCTTCCCCTGCGGCGTCGGTCACATGATGGGGCTCGATGTCCACGACATGGAAGACCTCGGAGAGGTTCACGTTGGATGGGCCGGTAAGGCCAAGAGCACCCAGTTCGGCCTCAAGTCCCTGCGACTCGGCCGCAAGCTGGAACCGGGCTTTGTGGTCACCGTGGAACCGGGAATCTATTTCATTCCTCAGCTCATGGATCTGTGGCGTTCGCGCGGCACCTGTGCCGAGTTCCTCAATTTCGACGCGCTCGACAAGTGGCGCGACTTCGGCGGCATCCGCAACGAGGAGGACTACCTGATTACCGAGGACGGCGCCCGCCGTTTGGGAAGGCCAAAGCCGAAAACGACTGAGGAGATCGAGGCTTTGCGGGCAGGTGCGGCCGCTTCGGGCGGTTGATTCCTTATCCGGCGCGTCGAGCGATCAGGGCAACCACTTCGTTGGCGCTCTCTTCGATCGGTTTGGAGGTCACGTCGACGACTCCGAATCGCCCTCGGCGAAAGACCCGGCGCGCGAACTCGAGATCGGAGAGGATCTCCCTCGGGTCGGAGTAAATGGTCGACGCCGAGGCGCCAAGATGGGGCTGGCGTTGTCGCCGATAGGCCACCAGTCGCTCCGTTTCGAGAGTCAGACCGACGACCCGCCGCCGATCGATCTCGTAGAGCTCGGCGGGGGGTTCGATGCCATTCACGAGCGGGACATTGGCGGTCTTGTAACCGCGCATGGCAAGGTACATGGACAGTGGTGTTTTGCCGGCACGCGAGACCCCGATCAACACAATGTCGGCGGCATCCAACTCGCCGGTATTTCGCCCGTCATCGTGACCGACTGCGAACTCGATAGCCTCGACCCGCCGAAAATAGTCTTTGCGAAGCTTCCGATAAAGGCCGGGCGTGCCAACGGGTTGGCGACCGAGTAGCTTTGACAGATCCTCGAGTACCGGCCCCAGAACATCAATCTCGATCACGCCGCGCGCCCGGGCAGCAGCCGTCAGTTCGTTTCGCAGATCCGCATCCACCAGGGTGTGAATGATCATCCCGCCCACCTCGGCCGCTTCTTCGAGCACCGTCTGAAGATCTTCGATGCCGTGTACCAACGGGGTCACAATGACTGGAACGTCCACGTCCTGGAACTGTGCCAGCGCGGTTCGCGCAATCTGCTCCCCGCTGGCACCCACTCCTCCGGAGATGATGTAGATCCGCATTTTCGACACCGCCCACCCGCCGGAAACGACGCGAGCTTCAATGGTTTCTGATCCATCCATTGTACGGGGTAGCCGCACCTCCGTCATTCTAGTAAACTGCGAATAGGAATCAATTGATGATTGTTGGAAACAAATTCGAATGACTACCCCTCGGGTCCGCCCCCGTTTTCAGATAGAAATCGATTGTGACCCCGATGCACTGATGGACAAGGTCCGACACCAGCTCTCCACGTGCAATGAGTGCACCGGGGTGTCGGTGGGGCGCCACGCCGAGCTTTTCGTGACCGCCGAAGAACGACGGGTGTGGTCACCGTGGCTCAGCGTCACAGCCCAAGGACAATCGGGCGGCTCGGTGCTGCGAGGGCGTTTTGCACCCCATCCCAGCGTGTGGACCCTGTATCTCTTTCTCGCCTTTGGCCTCGGATTCGCTCTCCTGGTTGGAACCACTTGGGGCTACGCCCAGTGGGCGATCGACCGCACGCCCTTGGCCCTCCTGAGCGTGCCGCTGGTTCTCCTCCTCGGCGGTGGTCTCTACCTTGCCAGTCTCGTCGGACAACGCCTCGGTGCGGAGCAGATGGCGCATCTGCAACGAACCGTGGAAGAGATGGTGAGGGACGAAGCGACCGGTCCTACTCGAGATAGCCCAGCGCCTTGAGCTGTTCGACGGTCTCGTCGTCGAGCTTTTGGGTCGCCAACTGATCGAGGTTTCCGAGCCCGGTCGAGATCTCGGCAAAACAGGCCAGGAGCTGATCGGAGGGACGAGAGGCGGTGGTGGCCAGGTTCTCGAGCTCGCCAGGATCGGCAGCGAGATCGAAGATCTGAAGGTACTGCCGGTTGACCTGAAGAATTTCCTTGCGATCGTCGCTGATCATGCCGACCCACAAGAGCCCCTTGGACCGTTTCCGCTCGCTGTCGTGGGTCCCGCCGTGGACCGCGCCACGGTGGGCCTGATAGCACAGGGTCCGTTCTCCGAGTGGCTCGCCGCCGCGAAGGGTGTCGGCCCAGCTCTGCCCGGAAAGCTGATCCGGAGCATCGACACCGGCGAGGCCAAGCAGCGTCGGCGCGAGGTCGAGGAGGGTGGCCTGCGAGCTGGCGCTCCCCGCCTGGATGCGTCCCTTCCAGGAGATGCCGAGGGGAATCCGCAGCGACGGTTCAAAAAGGTACCGGCCGTGTCCCCAATAGTCGTGCTCGCCGAGACTCTCGCCGTGATCAGCGGCGAAGACCACGACCAGGTTGTCATCGCTAACAATCTTCCGGATTCCGGCGAGCAATTGTCCGATGGAGTCGTCGACGGCGGCGATCTCGGTGTCGTAACGATCGCGCCGTGAGAGTTGGTCGTCGTTGATCCCGAGCCGTACCGCGTACTGTTCGTGGAAGCGGTAGGGCGCGTGGGGCTCGATGTAGTGGACCCACAGGAAGAACGGGCTCGCGGAGTCTTCTCTGGTGGAGTCGCTCAACCATTCGAGGGCATCGTTGGTGACGTCCTCGGCAGTTGCCTCGCTGTTGAGGATCCCGAACCAGCGCCGGCGCCGCAAGCGCTCGCTATAGGTCTCGAAGTGTTCACCGAGGAGAGTCAGATTGTCCTTCAGCGTCCACGTCCCGACAACCGCCGCCGTCCTCCAACCGTGGTCGGCAAGGATCTTGGGCAGAGAGTCGAGCCCCGGCTTCATCCGCAATCCGTTTCGGGTGGCCGCATGTTTCTCGGGTTGCAGCCCGGTGATCATCGAGCACATGGCGGGGCCGGTCAGCGGCTCGGGGGTCCACGCGCGTTCGAAAAGGACGCCCTCCGACAGGAGTCTGTCGATATTCGGCGAGGTCTGCCGCTCGTAGCCATAGCTCCCGAGACGGTCGGCGCGCAGGGCATCGACGGTGATCACGAGCACCGATGGACGGTCTTCGGCGGCACTCAGCTGGGGGGCGGCGATAATGATCAAGGCCCACGCCGCAACCACTTTCAGTAATTGTGAACTCGAATATCGAATCAGACGACGCACTGCCACCCCCGGTAATCTCGACTCTTCGGCGGCGCATTGTACTGCACCCCCATGCGACTCTCAGAACTCCGAGTTCAATCCTGCATCGGTTCCGGTAGACTTGACCCGGTATGGACTCCTTCGATCGCAACTGGCGCGGGCTTCAGCTCGAGACGCTGGTCGATCTGTCGCTGACCATCGGCGGCGTGCTCTCCGAAGAGGAGCTGGTCGACGAGCTCCTGCAACGGGCGGTCGGCACTCTCGATGCGGGATCCGGTTTTGTGGCCACCCTCCACCCGGGCGGCCACGAGGCAGTGGTTCGGTCGGTCAGCCTGCCGCAGAGTCTCGAGGTCGTGCGTGCCTTCTTCGACTCCAACCTGCTCGAAGAGCTGGCAGCGGGGAGGGTGGTCCGCACGCAACGAACCACCGAGGAACCACCGTTCGAGCTCATGGCCGCGCCCATGCGGTGGCAGCAGAGGACGGTCGGCATGGTGGTGCTCGGCGACAAGGAAACCCGCGAGGGGAGAATTCCGTTTTCGGAGGGAGACGCCCGGTTCCTTTTGTCGATGGCCAGCATGGTGGCAACAGCGGTGGCAACCGCTCGGCGGGTGGCCGCCATCGAGCGCGAACGGCAACGCCTCGCTGAAGAGAATCGCGCGCTCCGCGACGTCGCCCGGCGGGAAGGCTTCATCGGCGAGGCGCCGAATATCGAGGAGATGCTCGAACTCGTACGGCGCGCAGCGCCTACCGGGGTCAACGTGATGGTGCGGGGCGAGTCAGGGGTTGGTAAAGAGCGCATCGCCCGCCTGCTGCACTCCTTCTCGGACCGCTCGGCCGGGCCCTTCGTACCGCTCAACTGCGCCGCACTGCCGGAGACCCTCCTCGAGTCAGAGCTCTTCGGCATCGAAGAGGGTGTGGCCACCGGAGTTCAGCGCCGGCACGGCAAGATCGAACTTGCTCACGGCGGCACCCTTTTCCTCGATGAGGTCGGCGATCTGTCGCTGGCTCTCCAGGCCAAGCTGCTGCGCGTCGTCCAGGAGCGCGAGTTCGAGCGCCTGGGAGGCCGCGACCCGATTCCAGTCGATCTCCACCTCGTCACCGCTACCCACCGTGACCTCGAGAAGATGGTGGAGCAGGGTGAGTTTCGCCAGGATCTGTACTACCGTCTGCGAGTGGTCGTTGTCGATGTGCCACCTTTACGCGACCGGCGCACCGATATCCCGCTCCTCGCGCGGCACTTTCTCGAGCTTTATGGCGAGCGTTTCGGCCGACCGGGACTTTCACTTTCACGCGAAGCTCTGGCTGCGCTCATGAGCCACCGGTTCCCGGGCAACGTCCGCGAGCTCGAAAACGCGATCCAGGCGGCAATCGCCCTTGCGCCCGAGGAGGCCATCACCGTCGAAGACCTGCGTCTCGAGGTCGAGACAGGAGACCAACCCAAGGAGACTGGGCCCCTGACCCTCGGCGAGGTGGAACGGCGCCACATCGAGAGCGTGCTGCATGCCGTGGAGGGCAATCGCCAGGAAGCGGCCCGCATCCTCGGGATCGACCGCACGACGCTCTACCGAAAACTGCAGCGTTTTGCAACTCATGATGCAGAAAGCATCAATTGATTTAAATCCTTTAAAATCATCAAAACTATACATTATTAAGAACACATCTTGATAGATGTTGCTAAATGCATCATATACAACCCCCAAACTCCGGCCTCTGCCCTGGCATGCATCTTGCGGAGAGAACGGGCGGAGGTTGTTTGATGAGGTCACTGGCAATCCAGAGATACTCGACTGCCGCAGCAGTCACCGGGCTAGCCGCAGCCGCGGCGCAGGCCCTGAACCTCAGCCTAGAAATCCCGATACAACAGATCCGATTGGCGTGGACGCTAACACGGGTTCTGCTACAGTTATAGGCTCATCATGGAGGTGGTGCTGCACCTTCCGGTGGTGCCTAACGTGGAACTGGTGGCGGCCAAGGCCGTAGAAACCCTGGGCGGGGCCTTGGGAATGCATCAAACTCACGTCGAGGCTGCCAGTGTTGCCATGGTCGAGGCTTGCCTCAACGCCATGGAACACGGGGGAGGACCGGTCACGGTTCGACTTCATAGTGGCAACCACGCCGAAAAACCTTGCCTGGTCATCGAGGTCGAAGATCACGGCCGAGGTTTCGATCCGGCCACGGCACCACAAAACAGCCCGGCAAAAGTGCTCGGTTGCACCTCCAAACGAGGCTGGGGTCTGACACTGATTCGTGAACTGATGGATGACGTGCAGATCCGGTCGGAACCAGGCAAGACCCTGGTCTACATGTGCAAGTACGTGGAGAGTGCACCATGAACGAGGAACGGATCAAGGTAACGAAGAACCTCCTGTCGGACGGCGTCGGTCTTGTCGCGGCAGCCGGCTATATCAACAACGAGGGCGGACAGGCGATTGCCGACGCGGCAGCCGAGCTGATGGAACAGGGGTGCAAAACCCTGCTCATCGATCTCGACGGAACCCGCATCATCAACTCGATCGGTGTGTCGATCCTGCTTGAAATTCTCGAAAAATTGATGGACGAAAAGGGCCAACTCGCTTTTTGCAACCTCACACCGACGATCGCCAAGACCTTTGAGATCATGGGTCTCGTGCAGTACGCGTCGGTTTACCCGGACCGCGAGGCTGCCGTGACGGCAATCGAGGGAGATGCCACTGTCTGATCTCCTCCGACTGGCGGACATCGCAATCAGCGGCCGCGCAGGACCAGAGCTTCCCGAGGAGCTCCTGCGGGCGGTGGTCGAGGAGACGGGTTCTCGCGCCGGCATACTGCGCCGCCAAGATGACATCGTCGCTCGCTGGCCGCGCACGGTTTCCCCACAAGTCGAGAAAGCAACCGAAGGCTGGAGCGAGATTCCATTCGGTAGCGACGACGGCTCGTGGTGTCTCCGCTTACTCCACCTGGAGCGTCTCGACGAGTCGGCCCTCGGCGCCACCCGTCTCGGTCTCAGCGCCTGGCAGCTCCGCGAAGAGCTCAAGCAGACGAAGTTTGATGTGAGATTCCACCTGTGGGAGCTGGAGGCCATCCGGTCCATAGCCACCGGCATCGGCGGCATCCTCGACACCGCAGTCCTGGCCGACGAGCTGATCAGCCACCTGGTGGCTCTCCTCGGTGTGCGGAGCGCCCACCTATACCTCGGCGAGGCGCCCGAAACCGCCGAGAGCGTGGGCGGATTCGGAAGCCACCGTCTCGAACGGGAAGACCTCGAACGCGCGTGGCAACAGGGAATCTACACCGACGAGCTCGTGGCCCTGCCTCTGCAATCCGACTCCGGTCCGCTCGGCGTCCTGGTGGCGGCCGAGAAGGAGGCGCGCGCCGGTACCGAGCCCTTCGCCGCCAACGATGTTCGGCTGCTCGAGCTCTTCGCGGTGCAGGTGACGGTTGCCCTGGAGTACGTCCGCCTCACCCGGGAGTCCCTGGAGCGCGAGCGCCTCCGGCGAGAGCTCGAGATGGCGGCGGTGATCCAGTCACACCTTCACCCGCAGGACTTTCCCGACTTCGAAGGATTCCGGCTCGCGACCCGTTCCTCGTCGAGCCGCCAGGTGGCCGGAGACACCTACGACATCCTGCTCCGCGACGACACCTTGATCGCCACCGTCACCGACGTTTCCGGCAAGGGCGTTGGAGCCGGCATGATCGCATCGGGGGTCCACGCTGGGGTGCGGTTGCTGGCCGGTGGCATCCGCGATCTTGCCGAGCTCGCGGGACGGGTCAACGCCTACCTCGCCGGGGCCACTGCCGACAACCGGTTTGCCACCTTTGCGATGGTCCGGATCAACCCGGATGGCGAGATTCGCGGCGTCAACGCCGGCCACCTCCCGGTGCTCATCAGGCGCCACGACGGTTCGATTGAGGAGATCGTCAGCAGCGGGCTTCCACTGGGGATACTCGGCGCCGCGACCTACACTCAATCATCGGCCAGGCTCGATCCCGGCGATCTTCTGCTGCTCTTCACCGACGGCCTCACCGAAGCCGAAGACGTCGATGAGGAGGAGTTCGGCATCGAGCGCCTGACAGCGGTCGTTGCATCGCTCGAAGAGCCGACCGCCGACCATGCCTGCGAAGAGATCCTGCGAGAAGTCGACAGGCACACCGACGGCTCACCACTGCAGGACGACGCCACCCTGGTGGTCGTCGAACGCCTCAAGGTCTGAGCCGTCCGCCCACCCACCCGATACTCGATGCTGGATCCAGTACTCAGTCAGCGGCAGCGTCGGCGACGGCGTCAGTAGCAGGGACAGCGTCGGCGACAGGTCCGTGAAGTCGTGGCGGTATGGGCACCTCCGGGTCATTCATGGATGGCGAGTAGTCGCTGGGACGCCCCTGCGACTGGGGGATGAGCATGAACGACCCGGAGGTAACCATGCTCGACACACTTCCCAGCAACGGCCTCATCGCCCATTCCACAGCTCTCGAGGCTGCGGGCCTGGCT
>Ga0316193_10004513_pt1 | contig 10233 bp, 10 predicted proteins | sample MerIslsedime2_MG_FD_207735 | JGI IMG/M metagenome (GOLD analysis project Ga0316193, IMG submission 207735) | Coastal sediment microbial communities from Maine, United States - Merrow Island sediment 2 | ecosystem: Environmental > Aquatic > Marine > Coastal > Sediment | place: USA: Maine...
CAGTATCCGGGTCGAATTGCCACAGATTCTGTTTTTCCTGCATCCAGCGAATCAGTTTCAACCAGTGACTCTTGGAGCCGCGCTGTTGAGTTATCAGTTTGGGCGAATGGCAGGAGATACAGTTGTTGCGCACGAGTTCCCAGTCGCCGGTCATTTTTAAACCGCTGAATGCATCAAGTGCCGGTTCTTGCGCGGCCGCGGCAGAAGTGACGGCGCAAGCGGCGGCCACCATCAGCATCCGTCTTGCCTGGATGCTCACTAGGCTACCTGGCAAGCAATACGGTGGCAGGCATTATTCAGATAACCCTTTGGATTCCAGCCCGGTAAGACCATAGGTTGGGATCTTCCGGCACTGTCAGTGGCGCGCGCCCATACCTCATAGTAGCCGGCCTCCGGAAATTCAACTGCCGCCTTCCAGCGCTGCCAGGCCAGGCGATTGGCCGGGGCGCTGAGCTTCGCTTTTTGCCACGTTGCGCCGAAGTCGATGGATACCTGAACTTTGCGGACTTCGAGGTCGCCTGCCCAGGCCTGGCCTCGTAATGCGAGTTTTTTGCCAAGTTCATGTTGCAGACCTGATTTCGGAAACGTGATGAGCGACTTGACCGGCATCGACTCGATAATGCACATCTCGTCTACCGGTACTTCGCTGCCCGGGGCGACTGGCTTGCACGGTACACGATACGATGTCCCGGTCATTTTCGGGCCGTCGTGTACCTGGTTGCGAATAACGATCTTCGTGAGCCACTTGCCGCAAACAGAACCGGGCCAACCGCCGCACACCAAACGCAGTGGGTAGCCATTCATCGGTGGAATGTTTTCACCATTCATTGCCCAGGCGATGAGCGTTTCGTCTTCGAGCGCCTTGGCAACCGGTACGCCACGAGAAATTGGCACCTTATTTGGGTCGCTGCTGACGTGTTTGTCCGCGCCATAGTAGGCAACATATACCGCGTCGTCCTTTATGCCGACGTCCTCGAGCACGTCTTTCAAGCGGACACCCGTCCATGATGGGCAACCAACAGCGCCGATAGACCATTGGTTGCCGGCGGCCGGCGGTACGAACTCGCTGCGGCCATTGCCGCCGCATTCAAGTTGCAGTTGATACGTGTGGTGCTTGAATTTCTTTTTGAGTTCCGCGGTTGTAAACGACATCGTGCGTGCGGCCGACTCTCCACCGATTTCGACCGTCCATGCTTCGGGATCAATGTCGGTGGTTACGGGTGGCGTGCCATTATTGCGAACGAATAAGTACTTCGCCGGAGTTACGTCGTCATCAAGAAGGTGTGCCGGTGTCTCGGCGTTTACGGGCCGATCATTCAGCACAATCAGGCCTTCTTTTCCTGGAATCTCGAATGGCTGTGAGGTCTGGGCTATCGCAGCGGGAATAAGACCGCCTGGCATAAGATGCGCAAATGGAATCGAGGCTCCAACCGCCGTCGACATTGCGACCAGACTTCCTTTGGTCAAAAAGCCACGTCGGGTTATCGGATCAACGCTGCGCCCCCACACAAGGTCGTCTGCTGTGGATGGATCCTTGCCGTACAACTCATGAATTCCGCGCTTCTGGTCTGACACCGGAACCCTCCGTCTGAAAACCTTGCATAGCCCGAGGCGCCGAGAACAAGGTCTCAGCGCCTCGAAAATGGTCCGGGCTACGACGCGGTGTGCTTAATCAGGAAACGATAAATCTTGTCGTCGACCGAATGTTCTAAAAGTTCATTGCCTGTCTGGCGGCAAAAGGCCTCGAAGTCTGCAACAGAGCCAGGATCCGTTGCCAGAATTTCCAGCGTACCGCCGGCAGGTACTTCTTTGAGGGCCTTTCTGGCCTTGAGGATAGGCAGTGGGCAATTGAGCCCCTTTGCGTCGAGTGTGTGGTCAGCCATTTGTTATTGCTCCGATCAAATAAATAGATTGATGTCGGCCTGCGTCGCACATTCGATATACGTTGCAGCACCGCCGATTTCGATACCATCGATCATGTCTTCCTGGCCATACTCGAAGAGATCCATGGTCATCTGACAGCCGATCATTCGAACCTCAAGATCAACGGCTGCTTCGCGAAGGTCGTCTATTGATGCGACGCCTTTTTTCTTGATTAGATTTTTCATCATTACGGAGCAGGCAGCATCCACTCCAGGAATTGCTGTAACGAGATTAGGCAGGCCCATGTGACCACCCATCATCGGCATTTTCATTGCCGGGTTGCCGGCCGCTGTGACCTGCAAATCAAGTTTTTTGAACAGCAGGGGCAGGCCGTAGAATGTAAAGAACATCGTGACGGGAAGGCCCATCGCTGCTGCAGTCGTTGCAAGAATGAACGGTGGGTAGGCCCAGTCGAGGCTACCTTTCGTGACGATGATTGACATGCTTTTTTGTTCGCTGGACATTTGACTTCACCTTATTTTTTCAGGGGGGCCGCCCTCCGCAGGGCATATTAGAATATCAGAATTGTCTTTATTAGGGGAATAGAATACTCTCGATCGCCGCTTTTGCCGGAATTCGTAAATCGATTTATCGTGCCACTATATGCGTAATTCGCAAGCAGAAAAAACAAAAACAGGGAGTACGGCTACGGCGTCTTCTTACCCACCACTGGCAACCGATCCTGCCCGGCCGGGCCCTTTGTTCGTCGGCAGCAATGTCTTCCGTCGTGCCGCCTTCGGTCAGAGCCACCCCCTCAAAATCGTTCGCCATTCTGCCGTACTCGATCTTGTTCATATGCTGGGCTGGTTCGCGGAAGACGATTTTCATACGAGCGCACCGGCGACGATGGACCAACTCACCGAATTTCATAATCGGGATTACGTGGAAGCGCTGCAATACGCAGATTCCACGGGCAAGATCGACTCAGACGTCCGCTCTCGTTACCACATTGGAACCATGGAAAACCCGCTGTTCCCAGGCCTGTTTGAACGCGCGGCAACGACCGTCGGCGGTTCGATACTGGCAGCGGAACTGGCTTGCGAGGGTCGAGTCATATTTCATCCTTCCGGCGGTACTCACCATGGCCGCCCGGACAGAGCCAGCGGTTTCTGCTATTTCAACGACCCGGTATTTTGCATCCGAACATTGCTGCGTGAAGGGCAAGAGCGGGTTTTGTACCTCGATCTGGATGCACATCATGGCGACGGCGTTGAAAATGCGTTCGTTGCTGAGCCCAGAGTAATGACGGTATCGGTCCACGAAGCGGACCGATGGCCATACAGCGGCGCGGCAGACGATCGTCGAGACGGTGGCGCTCGCAATTTGCCGGTGCCCAAAGGCGTTAACGACAGTGAGCTCGAGTACCTGATGGAACACGCCATCATGCCTCTGGTTGAATCGTTTTCGCCCGATGCCTTTGTTCTCTGCTGCGGAGCAGACTGTCTCGCAGGGGATCCGCTGTCTGGCATGCTGCTGAGCAATGTCGCTTTGTGGGAGTCTGTCGAGCAGGTTACAGCGTTGCACAAGCCTACGGTCATTCTCGGCGGGGGCGGGTACAATCCATGGACTGTGGCACGTTACTGGGCCGGTATGTGGGGACGTCTTACGGGGCAGGCTTTTCCGGATCGCTTACCCGATGAGGCGGTCGAACTGCTTAGAGGAATGGAATGCGACCTCGTAGATGAGGAAGATATCGAGGACGATTGGCTCAGTACGCTTGTGGATACGCCATTTGCCGGGCCCGTCCGCGAGGAGATAAGATCATTGGCAACCGAAGTAGCGAGGGTCTGAGGCATGGCGTGGCTAGATGCGATCGCTGAGATTGAAGATCTCGAAGATGCGGAATTCGACGAGGCTCTGGTCAGGCAATTTGAAAGCGCTGCCGCCGGTCGTGAGCTACGTCCGATTCGATTTTCGACACCGACCTTCAAAGAATACGAAACGACCGAGCTAAGCGGCTGCAACAAGAACAGTTTTCCCGCGTTCTCAATTACAGCCGGGGCCTGCGGTCTCAATTGCGACCATTGTCAGAAAAAAATTCTCGAGCCAATGATTCCGGCGACCAACCCAGAGATGCTGGATCAAAAAGTCAGGCAGCTGATCGAATTTCAGGGGCTAAATGGCTTCCTGTTGTCGGGCGGTTCGAACAAGCGCAACGAGATCAACTACACGCGCTACCTGCCCGTTGTCGAAAAGCTCAAGACCGATTTTCCTGATATCAGGATTGCTGTGCACAGCGCCTTGATGAAGGCACCGCAGGCAAAGGCCATGGAGTCCGCCGGCGTCGACACCGTCATGATGGATGTGATCGGTGCCGCAGAGACTATTCAGCAGGTCTACAAGCTGGATCGTCCGGTCGCTGATTTTGAAGAGACTCTGGCCGCATTGTGCAGCACGTCGATGGAAGTCACTCCGCACATCGTAATTGGTTTGCATTACGGGCAGATACTTGGCGAGGCGAACGCGCTTGATATCGTAAGTCGCTACGATGTGACGGCATTGGTGCTCGTTGTCATCATGCCGTTCTATTCAAAACCCGGCACTTTCGTCACACCGAGCACGAGCGATGTAGGCAATATTTTTTATGAGGCGCGTGAGAGGTTGCCGGACAAACAGGTGCTACTCGGCTGTGCTCGCCCGCCGGGAATGCACAAACGAATTACCGATACATACGCCATCATGGCTGGTCTCGATGGTATTGCGTTTCCGGCAGACGGTGCCGTTTCCGTTGCACATACCATTGGTCGGCCGTTCGAGCAGGCGCACTCGTGCTGCTCGATCAAGCTTGGTAGCGAATTTAACAAGGCGCTTGGCCGATCCTTCGCCGCCTGAATAACACACCGATAAAGCGACATCACGTCAGGGATATTTTATGAGTTGTTTTGAAACAAAAGGAAGCGTGGCGATGGAACCGCGCGCACCTCTTAAAACGCCGGCCGATCGAAAAAATGGCAAGCACGTCAAAGCGAACGACATACCGCCGCAAGGTGTGTATTTGCCGAATAACAATATCCTTGCACCGCACATGAAGTCACCAGAGTATGTGCAGCTGTCGACAGCCGCCGCAATTACCTTGGGAATCATGGGTGGTCGTATGTACCGCTGCGGCTGCACGCGCTGCCTTAATCTTTTACTTACTTATCCGGAAGGCTGCAGAGCCAACTGTGCGTATTGCGGCCTCGCACGTCATCGCGAAGCAGATCGTGACTATGCCGATCGCAATTTCATTCGTGTCGACTGGCCTGCCGTGCCGATGGCGGAAATTATCGACATTGTTGCGAAGGATCCGGAGAACAGTCCGTTTCATCGCATGTGCATATCGATGATTACGCACCCGCGCTCAGAAGACGATACGTTTACGGTGTTAAAACAATGGACTGACAAGATAGATCCACAGGCAATTCCCGTTTCGATTCTGTCGAACCCGACAACGATGACACGTGACGACGTGCAGAAGACAAAAGACCTGGGCGCAGATATTTTTACTGTTGCCCTGGACGCGGCGACGCCGGAATTGTTTGATCGAACTCGCGGCAAGGGCGTGCAGTCGCCGCACAAATGGTCGAAGTATTGGGACATTATGCTCGAAGCAAGAGATATTTTCGGGCCACAAAAATTCGGCGCGCACATTATCGTCGGCATGGGCGAAACGGAATTCGAAGTGCTGCAACTTGTGCAGGAGATTGTCGAACTCGGTGGGCACAGTCATATGTTCTGCTTTTTCCCGGAGCAGGGCTCACTAATGGATCATTTGCCTGCGACGCCTCGCGATCAATGGCGACGCGTCCAGCTCGCCCGATACCTCATTGACTATCGTGATGTGCGAGTCGAGCAGATGAAATTTGATGAGCTCGGGCGGGTCACCGATTATGGTATTCCAGAGGCCGAGCTAGCCGATATCGTGAACGAAGGCGTCGCTTTTCGAACCTCCGGTTGCCCCGGCAAGTTCCAGGACGACGTTTCAGCCTGTGACCGCCCTTACGGCGATTCGCCGCCGAGCGATATTGCGAGCTTCCCTTTCCAACCAGTCAAAAAAGACATTAAAAAGATTCGCAAACAACTGGAAATACCGGTCCGCGTTGAATAAGCGACCGCAGGGTTAGCGAAGATGGCCAATACGTTTCGAATTATCGATACGGGCGTGCGCGAGGGTCGCGCAAACATCGCTTTTGATGCTGCTCTTATTGAAGAACGGCAAGCAAATCGCGTTCCGGACACGATTCGATTCCTGCGTTTTCCACCAACAGCTTTGATTGGGCGACACCAGGATTTGAGCAGGGAGGTTGATCTCGACTACTGCGAGCAGAATGGTATTGGTGTTGTCCGGCGCATTACGGGCGGCGGCGCTATCTATCTCGATGAAGGCCAGCTAGGCTGGGAGCTCGTCTTTCACCGCGCATCGCTTGGTATTCCAGCGTTGCCGGATCTGGCGAGAGAAATATGCAATGCAGCCGCGAGGGGCCTGAGCGAATTGGGCATCAAAGCGAAGTTTCGCCCACGCAACGATATCGAAGTCGATGGTCGAAAAATCAGCGGCACGGGCGGCTTCTTCGACGGAGACACACTCATCTATCAAGGTACAGTGCTCGTAGATATGAGCGCTCAGCAAATGGTAAAAGTACTGAATATTCCTGAGAGCAAACTTGCAAAGCGCAAGCTCGACTCTGCGGCGGAGCGGGTTGTTACGCTCAAAGAATTACTCGGTGACGATCTTCCGGATATGGAGACGATCAAACAAGCCCTGATAAAGGGATTTACCGATGCGTTTGGCATAAGCGCTGAACCAGGAGAGATAACGGCCAAAGAAGAAGCGCTCGCTGAGCAATACTTCAAAGAGGAAATTGGCACGGATGAGTTTGTCGCCGAGATTGATAACCCGGGCGACGCAGATGAGGTCCTGAGTGGCTCGCATACCGGGCCCGGCGGCACGATCGAGTCGTTCGTGAAACTTGAGGGGCCTACAAAGAGCATTTTGCAGCGAGTTTTGATTAGCGGCGATTTCTTCGTTACGCCACCGCGGATTGTTTTCGATCTCGAGGCGCACTTGCTGGGCACGCGAATTGATGAAATCAGTGCGGCTATCGACGATTTCTTTGCCAACAATGATGTCGACATGCTGAGTGTTGCGCCATCGGACTTCACGGCGTCCATCACCTCGGCGCTGACATCGGGAGAGCAGGCTAATGTCTGGGTGTAGTCCGGACGCGTTCGTGCTGGCGGACAGGGGTGATACGGCGATGAACGTCGTGGCTGTCATTCAGCACACGTCCGGGGAATACCTTGGCCTGATGGAAGATCACCTCGAAGGGCGCCGCATTCGATTTCAGTACTATCGCCCGTTCGCCAGTGGCGGAAAATTGCCGGCGGAAGATCTGCCGGCCGATGCTGTCATTTTGCTCGGCGGCGGGCCCTGGGGTTCGGCGGGTGGCCGTGATTTGCCAACTTTGGCCGAGGAGATCAAGCTGACCAAGGCCCGACTCGACGAGGGCACACCGGTCATCGGCATCGGCGTTGGTGCTCAGATTCTTGCGATTGCGGCTGGCGGTTCGGCGCAGGCCACAGAGCTCGAGTTCGAGTGCAATACAGTCAGGAGAATCTGTGATGACGCGTTAAATGGCTTTCTTCCCGAAGAATTTGAGCAAGTCACCTATATGCGTGACCGCCCGGTGCCCCCCGCGGACGCCAGGATTCTGGCCGTTGACGAAGCCGGCCGCCCGGCTATTTTTCAGATTGGTTCCGGCAACGGCAGCAGTTCGTTTGGATTTGTCGGGAATCCAGGAATTAAAGTCGGGATGGTCGAAGACCTGGTCATGGAATTCGAGGAAGTACCTGCGGGCGCGAGTGAGGGGCTCGAAACATTGAGAACGCTGCAAACACGCCTCGAGGATAACCTCGTTCCAATCATGACCGGGCTTGTGCAATGTACATCCCTCATGTCAACACCAAAGGCCGCGAAAAGAGTCAGGTGAATTTGGAGAATGCAGTAATTTAGGATATGCTAATGTGCTGTTTCACGCCGGTGATTCGTACCGGTCGATCTACGCCACAGGAAGAGGACTATGGCCGATAAACTCATTATTGTAATGGCGAACACAGACCCACGTAATGGGGAGGAACTTGGTGCGCCGATCTTCCAGGCTTCCGTTGCGGCAGCGATGGATTACGACGTCGATGTCATCTGCACTGCGACATCCGGCAAGCTCATGAGGAAAGGCGTTGCGGAAGAGTTGTTTGTCAAAGAGGGCTCACCGAAGTCCGTATACAGCTTTATTCAGGATGCCCACGAAGCAGGCGTCAAATTTTACTGTTGCTCACCGAACCTCGACTTGTTCGACATGACGCCAGAGGATCTGATACCAGAATGCGAAGGCATTGTTGGTGGCGCACACCTGATTGAAGAAGTAATGGAAAGTGACTGCAAGGTTCTCAGCTACTAGGTAATAAAGCATGTCCCACTCAACGACGTCTCGAATCCAGGAACATATCGGCGATCCGCTGTCGAATGAGGCGCCGCTTGAACGTGACAAACTCGAAGAGATATTTCAGGACATTCAGGGCGATCTCCGATTCGATCATGAACTGAATGGCTGCCTGAATTGCGGCATTTGCACCGCGACTTGTCCGGCGGCGCACTACTATGACTTTAGCCCACGAGAGATAGTCCAGCTTCTGTGGACCGAAAATCTGGAGGGCATCTACGATTCAATGCAGGAGAAGATCTGGTCCTGCGCCCAATGCTATACCTGTGCCGCTCGCTGCCCATTCGGTAATTCACCGGGCGGCCTGATCATGATCATGCGCGAGACGGCAATCAAGCACGGTATGGAATCGGCGAAAAGTGTCTTGCGCCCGTTTAGCCGCGTCATGCTGAAACTGATTTCCACCGGCAACCAGCTCTCGCCCGACATGATTAATCCGGAAGGCTTTGCCGACTGGGGGCCGAATATTTCAAAGGTCGACGCACCGCTGGAATTACTGCGAAAAGCAATACCGATGCCTACGCTGCATACGACGAAAACGGCATGGGAAGTGAATTTAAAGACGTCTGTTGAGCTGTACACTATTTGGGAAGAAACCGGTGTGCTCGACAGTCTGGAAATAATTGACGAGAACCTGTTTGACGTTATCAGCGACATTATGGATGAAAAACGCGATGACTATGAAGACTGGCTCGACGAACAGGACGACTAGGAGATACGAATGGCGGCAGGCAACGGAAACGACGGCGAACGATTTACAGGTCACGGCAGCGAATGGTCGGACGCGAAGCTGAGTAAGGACGATGCTCATGTTGCGACCGTTTGGGTTGATCAGATTGTTAATCGTCGCTCGATGCTGACCAACAAGGATCGCGTCGAGGATGTTCGCGATGCCATGTGGGATCTCGAGAAAGACGGCGAGATCGTAGTGCACCGCGTGAATGAAGAACACGAGCCGGTCACGGTCCAGACTCTTTACGGCTGGGACAAGAAAATTCCCACGCAACAATTGTGGCATCACAAGTCCTGCGGACAGTGCGGCAACATTCCGGGCTACCCGGCATCTTTGTTGTGGCTCATGAATGAGATGGACATTCGCTACCTTGATGAAACCGACCAAACCTCGTGCACAGCATGGAACTATCACGGTTCCGGTATTGGCAACATCGAAAGTCTTGCCGCGGTCTTCCTGCGCAATTTCCATCAGGCGTATGTTTCCGCAAAAGCGCAAGGACTGCCGGAGGGTTATTTCTATCCGTTGGTACATTGCGGCACATCTTTCGGTAACTACAAAGAAGTGCGTGGCTACCTGATCCGGTCGGCGAAGCTTCGCGCAAGCGTGAAAAAGATTCTTGGCAAGCTCGGCCGCTTGGTTGACGGCAAGCTACTTATTCCCGAAGAGGTCGTGCATTACTCGGAATGGTTGCATGTCATGCGCGACAGAATCGCGGAAAGGCAAGTCATCGATTGCAGCCACATTCGAGCAACAGTTCACCCGGCATGTCACGTCTACAAGATGGTCCCCGAAGACGCGATCTATGATGACAAAATCCTCGGCGGCAACCGCGTTGCGGTGACGACCAGCGTGCTCGAGGCACTTGGTACTCAGGTCATTGATTATCGTACCTGGTACGACTGCTGCGGGTTCGGTTTTCGCCATATCATCTCCGAGCGAGAGTTCACGCGATCGTTTGCGATCGATCGCAAGTTGCGTGTGGCACAGGAAGAGGCTAAGGCGGACATGATGGTCGGCCACGACACAGGCTGTATCACGACGCTTGACAAGAACCAGTGGATTGGCGCGGCGGACGGAAAACCTGTTGACTTACCG
>Ga0316193_10004515_pt1 | contig 10232 bp, 8 predicted proteins | sample MerIslsedime2_MG_FD_207735 | JGI IMG/M metagenome (GOLD analysis project Ga0316193, IMG submission 207735) | Coastal sediment microbial communities from Maine, United States - Merrow Island sediment 2 | ecosystem: Environmental > Aquatic > Marine > Coastal > Sediment | place: USA: Maine...
CATTTCCGCTTACGAGGGGGTACCGGGTGGATTCGGCACATCGGGACCCGGTGAAATCACCGAAGACCTGAGTGAACCGGTGGCTTTCGCCAGGTTGGCTCAGGAGGCGGGATTGCACTTAATCAGCACTTCGGCCGGCAATGCCGCCGGCAACCTTGAAATTCTGCTGCCCACCGATGATTCGGCCGACGCAGTCTTTCGGCATTTCGGCTGGACCCGGACCATCAAACAGGCCATCGATATCCCTGTGATCGGCGCCGGTTACAGCTATCTGCGTGACGGCAGAAACAAGTTGCCCGGAGAGGATTCGGCTGAAAAGAGTTTTGTCTATTGGTCCGAGAAAAATCTCAAAGAAAATCACGTTGATCTGGTGGGCATTGCCCGGCAGGCGATTGCCGATCCGTTGCTTCCCAAGAAAATCCTGAACGGTGATCTAAAATCCGTCAACTGGTGCACCATGTGCATGGATTGCGGAATGTTACTGGGAGAGCAGCAGGAGGTGGGCTGCAGTGTCTACGATCGCTACTACAGAGAGCTGGCAAAAAAAATCAAGGAGATAAAACCATGAAAGCACGGTTGATTCCCGTTTACTTTATGGCCGGAAAAAATGAAGATTTCGATCGACAGTTGGCGAACCTCACAGAGCTGCTGGCGGAGGTGGCTGATTTTCTGGAGCCGGTCGCTCTGGGCGCTACCATACCGGACGCCGATGCCGTCGTCTTTCCACAACTTTTGGGAGATGCCTTCAAGCAAATCGAGGAATTGAAAAAAATCGACTTGCCGCTGCTGGTGGTGACCTCTGAATTCGGTACAGTCGCCATGTGGGATTGGGAGATCGTCTCCTTTCTGAAAGCAGAAGGATTGAAGACCTTCGCGCCCTACAACCTGGAGTTAACCAAAGCCATCTGCCAAAGTCTGGCCGTCAAGCGTGATCTTCGGCAGACCAAGTTTTTAGTTTTCCAGGATAATCCGGGAGAGGGCTTTCAGGCCGATATCTTTAAAAGATTTTACTGGTGGGAAGAGCGCTGCACGCAGGATATGAAGCAGAAGTTCGGCGTGACCATCGAAAAGAAAAGTTTTAAGGAATTCGGTGAAGCCGCCAAGCAAATCTCGGATCAGGAAGCGCGGGAGGTTTGGAAAAACTGGGATCTCGATACACCGGGGGTGTCCGAACGGGCCCTGAACAGCGCCATCAAGATCTACATTGCCGTCAAGCGTGAGCTGGCCGGCGATTCTACCATCAAGGGCGTGGGGATCAACTGCTTAAACGAATCCCATTTTTCCGATACGACGCCCTGTTTGGCCTGGAACATGCTTTTTGAAGAATCCGGTATTCTGTGGGCCTGTGAGGCAGACACCGTGACGCTGATCACCAAGTATCTGCTGCATAAATCCTTGGATGTCCCGATTATGATGAGCAATGTTTACCCGCAGTTGGTCGGGCAGGCCGCCCTCAAACATGAAAAAATCGAGAGTTTTCCAGAGGTGCCGGATCCCGAAAATCATCTGCTGATTGTTCATTGCGGCTACCTGGGGGTATTGCCGAAATGCTGGTCCACCGAATGGCGGCTGCGCCCCAAGGTGCTGGCCATTGTCGATGAGAATGCCACGGCCATTGATGCCCGCCTGCCGGCAGGCAACATCACCCTGACCAAGTTGGATCACACCTTCAGCAAACTCATGACGATCAAAGGCGAGCTGGTGGACTATGCCCAGTTTCCCGGCTCGGATTGCCGCAATGGGGCTGTCGTTAGAATTCGTGATGGTCACCGGTTAATGAATTCGTTTTATTCCCATCACATTCTGCTGGTCACCGGTCATTGGGGTCCGAAGATTACCAATTTAGCTCGGGTCTTTGATCTTGAACTGGAAGAGTTTTAATATTGAAGATTGAAGATTGAAGATTGAAGATTGAAGATTTATGGATGTCGCTTCGCTCCGTCTTTTTTAAAATAGACAGAATACATTCATTCGACGTTCGATGCTTACAGTCCGCCTCTGGAGGATTCGATGTTCATTCGTTTCTTTTTTCGATGAAACGGGTCGCTCTTCGGCCAGCGGCTGGGCTGAACACTAAAACCTGACACCCGAAACCTTTATTACTTAGAAAGGACAAAAAATGCCCACAGAAACAACCGTATCCGGCAGTGATATTGATCGCGCCTTTACAATCTTATTTAATCTGACAGATGGGAAAAGCCCCTCACAACCGAGTACCAACCGATACCTGGCCGATGTCAAAAAGATGTTTGTTGATACGGCGGCAACGGAACGAATTCTCGAAAAAGAAAATCCACTGGTGTATGAATTCCATGAGCTTGGGATACCCAGTCACCCCGGAGATCTTGCTTTTGGCACCAGCATTACGTATCCCGGTAAAGTGGCCGGCGAATACTACATGACCAAAGGGCATTTTCACCAGATTCTGGAAACGGCCGAGGTGTATTACTGCATCCAGGGGAATGGCATGATGATGATGGAAAATCCCGCGGGACAGTGGGATTGTCAGGAGCTGACACCCGGCAAGGCAATCTACGTTCCCAAACGGTTTGCTCACCGAAGTATCAATATCGGGCCGAAACCTTTTGTAACCTTCTTTTGCTTCCGGGCCGATGCCGGTCATGATTATAAGACCATCGAAACCAAAGGATTTCGTAAAATAGTGGTGGAAAAAGACGGAAAACCGGACATCATTGACAATCCGAGGTGGAAATAACCGGCAGTCCGAATAGGAACACTAAGTGCTTTTATTCGTAATTACGGTCACGTAGTAGCCGTAATATTTTTTTACCACAGAGACGCGGAGGACACAGAGGATATTTTTCTTTTTGCCCATCGGGAGACGGCGATGGGCAAAAAAAACCTGTGCCCTCAGCAATACTATCACTGCTTATTAGAACTAAGATTTTTCTTATGCTCCAGCATTGAGGCTTTTGGTTTGCCGTTGACCGATCTTTTTGTTGTTAAAATCGACTGGTCATTCCGCGATTTAAGCGGAGCATCTCCCCCGCCAAGACGGGATGACCTATCGATCATATGAGTTTATGGTAGGCCACCCGCAAACAAAAAATTAAACATCTCTGTTCTCTCTTTGCCTCTGTGGTGAGATCAAATTGACCTTAGGATTTCAATAGATAATACATTACTCTATTTATGAATTTATGTACTAAGCTTTTGAGAAACAATATGCCCGATTGAGCTGCGGCAGGACAACCTGCACCGGCATGGACGGTGTCGCTATTTTCCTCTGCAAATCGGCGGGGTCTACGGTGTTGAACTCAAACATGCCGAAATGGTGCGGGATCAGGTAAGCAATTCCAGCGTTGCGACAGATCTGCATAGCCTCCTCAAAATGAAAATTGCCGGGAACATTGTGGCTGCGCCGGTATTCATCCCGTCCGTTGACGGGCAGCAGGGCGATATCCGGCTTCAGACCCCGTAAATTTTTCTCCAAATTGTCATAGGGGACGCAGTCTCCAGAGTGATAAATTCTGATGTCTCCGAGCTGAAGTATATACCCTAAAAAATGATGTTCCCCGCTGGTGTTGACAGTGAGGGTTTCATGGGCTGCTGGAATCGGGTGCAGACCGATGTTTTCATCCAGCACCACGTGTTGACCGGCATTGACGCAGGTCGTCCGATCAGCCTCCAGACCGATGTTTTCCAGTGCGTGCGCTAAAACGGCACAGGGAACGATTGCGCGACACGCGGAGTTGCGCAAGAGGGATGTCAGGGTTGCGGGATCCATGTGGTCGGTATGGCGGTGGGTGCAAAAAACCCAGTCAATTTTCTGCAGGGCTGCCGGCGCAATGGGCACGGGCATCATGCGCTCGTGCGGGAAGGTCTGCCCTTTGTACTTTTTGGCCAGAGAATCCGAAAGGTAGGGATCGATCAAAAAAGCTCGCTGACCCCAGCGCAGCGCAAAACCCGCCTGGCCCAACCACCACAATGCGACCTGGTCGATGGCCAGTCCCAAGGCCTGCCAGTCCTTGATTTCATGATGAAAAATATTTAATTTCAACTTCGGGGCCCGTGATACACATCGATCGACGATCATGTTTTATTCAAGCAACAATTGTCCTGCTTAATGCCGGTTATTTCTAATAGCGGGTCAATTTACAATGATAGCGATAGCGGTCACCGCGATATACTCCTTTCACATATTCAACCGCCTCTTGATTGACTGAATACGCAAGGCGGCGGATTACCAAGGTCGGCCAAGGCGCATCCAGTCCCAAAAGACGGCTTTCCTCGCGTGTCGCCATCCTGACCTCGATGGTTTGTTCCGCTTCTTTTAAGCGAATGCCTTTTTTCTCCAAGATCCTGTAAAGGGATTTGGTGTAATCCTCGTCAAGGCTGAGTTCAAATTTTGCGGGAATGAAGGAATGCAATATACCCAGTGATATGCCTTCAACCACCATCAGGCGTTTTAACGATAAAACCGTTTCATCCGTCGGCAGTTTCAGGCGGGTCCTGATTTCTGATGGTGCCTTCGTGTACGCCACCGAAATGACTTTTTTGTATGCATCTCTGCCGCACATTTCTTCCGTAAAGCTTTTCAAAACCGGTAGCTGTTCTTCGATCTTGCGACGCTTGACAAAAGTCCCCTTGCCTTTTTTCTTGTCCATTAAACCTTCGTGAACAAGGAGTTCGATCGCCTTTCTGACCGTGGCACGGCTGACACCGTAGATTTGCTGGAGTTCATTCTCCGAGGGGATCATATCCCCTTCCGTTAGCTCCTCGCTTTCAATCTTGTCATGAAAGATTTCCTTTAACTGGAAATATAGCGGTTTAAAACTATCGTGGATAAGCTTTACGTGTTTCTCTGCCATGATTTTTACGCCCTATTCAGCAAAGCAGAAAATACCTTTCGCTGTTATGGTGCCGCTAACTCTTTTATGATCCCCGAAGCCGTGTGAACTACGTCAGGAATCCAGCTCAAGACCATCACCATAAATTTCGTGGAACTCCCGGATTATTTGCTCGCCCCGGCTCATGCCGAGTTGGTCGGCGCCTTGCCGTATCAGTTCAAGGGCAAAGTCAAGAGTATAGATGCCGCCCGAGGCTTTGATTTTCACCGCAGGGCTTAAAACCTTGCGCATGAGGCGGATATCCGCTACCGTCGCCCCCACCGGGTCGGCCGTTATTTGCGTCAGATACTGGGTCCGAACACCGGTCGTTGTTTTGACCAGGGCTGCACCGGCCTTTTCAGCAATTTGGCAGGCGCGTTGTTTTTCCGCATCCGTCAGCACCCAGGTTTCGATAATGGTCTTGACCGGACAGCCTCGGCCGGCCGCGACGACCTGTTGAATATCTTCTAAAACCAGCCCGTCGTTTTTTGATCGCAGGGCACCGACATTGATGACCATGTCTATTTGGGTTGCACCGGACGCGACCGCCCGGCGGGCCTCCAGTGCCTTTACTTCCGGCAGATGAGATCCAAACGGAAATCCCACGTTGGCACTGATATCGATTCCCTGTCCGCCAAGCAGTTTGACTGTCAAGGGGATGTTGACGGGGTTGACACAGGCCACGCCAACCCCCACTTTGGCGGCATCTCGGCAGAAGGCGCGCACGTCATCCTCGCTGGCATGCTGCTGGCACAGGCTGAATTCAACCCGTTTCTTAAAATCAACCAATGAAAGGTACATATTAATTCCGTATAAGTTATTTTTGTGTTTTTTGTGCAAAAAAATTGATTTGGGATATTTTCACTGTCCTGCAACGATTGAATATTTTCGATTGAATATTGAATATTTAAGATATTCTTTCGGTTTTAAAAAGGCAGAGCGAAGCGACTTCCATAAATATTCAATTTACAATCTTCAATTTTCAATTCCGGCTTGTCCGGGGTGGGTTATTCAAATAGCTTATCGCCTCTTCCTTCATAGCGGCCTTTGATGATCAGCGGCTTTAAATATGCGATGGTTTTTTCCATGCCGTCTTCGCGGCTCATGACCACATCTTCGTGCTCGTAGCTCAGAACATAATCGTAATTGACCAGCCGCATTTCGGTCAGCACCCTTTTCCAGGGAACCGAGCCCCATCCCGGGATGCGGAAGCGGAAGCCGCGGTCGATGCGGCCCCATTTGCCCTGGGCCTGGAGCCCGGAGCGGCGCACGTTGTGCTCGACAGCCTCGCCGTCCTTGGCATGGGCATGATAGATCCTGTCACCGAGCTCCTGGACAAAGATAACCGGATCGATTCCCATGATAACGATGTTGGCCGGGTCGAAGTTGAAGCCCCACTCCTTGCGGCCCCCCATCAACTCCACACTTTTAAGGGCAGTTTCAACGTTGTAAACGTATTCGTTGGGATGGGGTTCATGGGCAAATTTGACGCCTTCTTTTTCAAAGGTGTCTAAAATTTCACCCCATCGTTCCACAAAATCCTTGCCCATTTCGTCCCATCCATCAGGGTATGGCCAAGGGAACCAACGGGCAAAATTCTCGCAGCCGATAAACCCGCAAACGACCGGAACATCCAAAGCGGCAGCTGCTTGGGCAGTTTTTTTCATTCGTTCCATCCCGAATTTGATTTTTTCGGCCGGTGTGCCCTTGCAAAACGCATCGGTGTCTTTGGTATGCGGGCCCAGTACCAGTTGCCCCTCGGTGTGATTGCTCAGGGCGGATATGGTGAGGTCGTAATCTTTGGCCAGATCCTTGATCTTTTTTGCCCCGTTGCCGGTGAGCACCTCATCGATGTCCAGGTGACCGTTGTCGGAAAATGCCGGCAACTCGGCGGTTTCATATCCCATTTCAGCCATCATTTTGAAGACGGATTCAAGATCATGATCCATAAAATTGGCGGTAAACATGCCTATTTTCATTTTATATACCTCCTTGACGATTGGCAATAAATAATAAACTTCAGGCTCTGCCAAAGCACCCGTACTCGTACCATCGTTACGGAGCGAGCAATAGCCGAATCGTAGTTGACTAGTTGATTAGTTGACTGGGTGATTGAGTTCGAAGGATTAATTCTATTTAAGCTAATCAACCCAACCAACCCGGTAAAAGTAGGATAATGATTTTCGCCCCTTTCAAAGGGACATCCTTTATTCTCCTGCTCGATGGGCAAAGCATCACTGCTCCACTTTTACCCAGCTGCGTTCTTTTTCAGAGCGTTGTAGGGCGTCGAGCACCAATTGGACCTTCAAGCCGTCTTCGAATGTGGCACCCCAGGGCGCCACGTCCAGATGGTTGGCCACGCAGTTAAAAAAATGAAAGATGGTGTGGCAATGATGATGCTCCCAGCCCAGCATGTGCCCCGGCGGCCACCAGTGTTTAACAAAATCGTGAACTTCGGCTTCGGTGACTAAGATTGTCCGAAATCCCTGAACTTCTAAAGGATCATCGACGGAAAAATACTGGAGCAGATTATTCTGGGTCAGTTCGAACTGGATCGCGCCGCGGCTGCCGTAAACCTCGATCTGCCAAAGTGATTTTCGACCGGTGGCGAAGCGGCTGGCTTCAATACTCCCTAAAGCGCCGTTGTCAAAACGAAACATGCCCAGTGATGCATCATCCACCGTGACGGCTCCTTTTTCCTCACCGGCTTTGCCGGACAGGCCGGACGCTTCGAGGGGTATCGGCCTTTCTTTGATAAAGGTCTCGGTGATCCCGCAGGCTTCGGAGATTTCCAGTCCGGTTAAAAAGCGCGCCATGTCGATACTGTGAGCATTGAGATCACCCAGCACACCGGAGCCCGCCACCTCTTTTTTCAGGCGCCAGGCCAGTGGAAAATTGGGATCCAACAGCCAGTCCTGGAGAAAAGCCGCCCGGAAATGGTAAATATTGCCGATTTTACCCTCCTGGATGAGGCGCCTGGCCAACAGTACCGCCGGGCAAAAACGATTGCTGAATGAGACCATGTTTTTAATGCCTTGCTTCTCGGCTTCTTTGGCAACCTCGACCATGGTCCTCGCTTCGGCCACGTCCAGCGCCAAAGGTTTTTCGACGATGGTGTGCTTGCCGGCCCTGAGGGCGGCGATGCAGGGATCCTGGTGAACATTGTTGGGCCCGTTGTTGTCAAAAATTTCGATGGCCGGATCGTCAATGAGCGTTGTCCAATCGGTGGTTGCGTATCGATAACCAAACCGCTGGGCAGCCTCCTGAACGGATTTTTCGTTGCGGCCGCAGATTCCCTCCAACACCGGCACAGCCGGGGGAGGATAATAGAAATACGGTAGTTTTTTAAAGGCGTTTGTGTGGGCCTTGCCCATAAACGCGTACCCCAACATTCCCACGCCGATCGTTTTCTTTGCGTCCATTTTATCCTCCTTTCTCAAAACGGGAACTTAGTTCGCTTCGCTCACAATTTCGGCGCAAATTCGGGAGCCCCAAAAAACCTCTATATCCTCAGTAGGTTGTAGAAAATCCGAGATGTATAATGAACCCGCCCTGATAAATAGAACATTCAGTGTTTATGCTCCCTTGCGCGCTTATTTTTCAGGATGGCGTAATGAGACAGACTTCGTCTCCGGATAAAAAATTTTTGTTGACAATGATCCATTTTTTTAATTATGTGGGTTTTCAGATGTGCTTATATTAGGTTGTCCGTATAAGTCAATAGAAATTAATTTGGTTGCTTTAAAATCTACTGGGCGCTAAGAAAAGTAGAGAATAATGGAATGTTGGGTATGAAATGCGAATGATGTCCGGGTTTTAATTTCTGATCAATGGCATGTATATAAAATAGAACTCATTCCGGTAATTTTCATCATTTAACTGCATATCGAGGAGAACTGTGAAATGGAAACTCAGATGATTTCTTCCCCGATCCCGATCGGGAAAAAAACAGCGCCCAATCGGATCGTGTTTCAGCCCATGGAATGTAACGACGCTGACCCGAGCGGGGACCCGTCCGATCTTAGCATTAATCGCTATCGACGGTTTGCCGAAGGTGGGGCAGGCGTCATCTTCTCCGAGTCCCTTACCTTGACGACCGAGAGCCGGGCCCGAAAAAGTCAGATGGCGATTACGGAACCAAACGCAGAAGGTCTGGCTCGTTTGATAAAAGAGATGCGGGATGTCAACCAAGATTCCCTGATTTTATTCCAGCTCAATCAGTCGGGCAAACTCAGCGAAGCGGCCTTTTCGAAGGTTATCTCGGTTTACCCAACCGGAGACCCGGACATGCATGTGCTGACCGCGGAAGAAATCGAGGAAATCGGTTCCAACTTTGTCAAAGCGGCGGTTATCGCCAAGCAAGTCGGGGCCGATGGCATCGACTTCAAACATTGCCATGGTTATGTCTGCACGGAAATGATCCAGCCGGCCAATATCCGAAACGACCGCTACGGAGGGTCTTTTGAAAACCGCACCCGGTTTTTCAGGGAAACCGTCCAGAAGATGAAGGCGGCGTTGAAGGACGATTCCTTTTTGCTGGGTGTCAGGTTCAATTTTTACGACGGCGTGACCGGCGGCTTTGGTACGGCAGGGCCGGATGAGGTTGTTGAAGACATCACTGAACCGTTAGCCTTTGTGAAAATGATGGAAGACGCAGGGATGCATTACATCAATGTCTCAGCCGGAATTGCCGGATCTGAACTCACGCAACCGTCCAAAAAATATCCGGAGGGTGTCTACCGGCTATTTGGATGGGCCCAGGCTGTCAAGAAATCCGTTGGTATCCCCGTCATCGGATCGGGTTACACTTATTTAAGAGACGGCAAAAACAAATTGCCGGAACCCGATCAAGAGAAAAAAAGCTTTCTGTACTGGGCTGAAAAAAATATTAGAGACGGCAATGTCGACATGGTCGGCGTTGGCCGACAATCCCTGGCGGATCCGCTTTTTGCCAAAAAAATTCTGGCTGGAGCGTTTCAGGCAGTCAATTACTGCACCATTTGTGACCGCTGTCTGGAGCTCATGTTTGCCCAACAAGTCGTCGGTTGTGCCGTTTATGACAAATACTACCGCGACCTTTATCGCAGCCTTAAAAAATAGTCCTAGAGAGATAAACCCGATGGAACTTTCAGCCAAGGCGCACTCTCCCCAATTATCGATCTACCTCAGGAGCGTATTTGAAAGATACGGTATTTACATTTTCCTGGGGCTTCTTTTCATCACCGCCTCGGTGGTTTCACCCCAATTTCTAAATCCTCAAAATTTAAAAGACATCCTCAATCAGGCGGCGGCCCTTGGAATGGTCGCCATCGGCCAGACGTTTGTTATCCTGCTCGGCGGCGGAGGCCTGGATTTATCCGTGGCCTCTGTCATGGCAACGGT
>Ga0316193_10004516_pt1 | contig 10232 bp, 10 predicted proteins | sample MerIslsedime2_MG_FD_207735 | JGI IMG/M metagenome (GOLD analysis project Ga0316193, IMG submission 207735) | Coastal sediment microbial communities from Maine, United States - Merrow Island sediment 2 | ecosystem: Environmental > Aquatic > Marine > Coastal > Sediment | place: USA: Maine...
CCAGGTTGGTCGGGCCGTAGGCAATGTATTTCTGCATCTGCTCGCCCTGGCGTTCGGCTGAGATGGCGAAGTCGATAAACTTCATGGCCAGGTCCTTGTTGGGGTTCCCTTTGGGGATGGCCCACCAATCCAGATCGAGGCAGCCGCCCTCCCACACGATTTCAAGGGGCACGCCCTTGCCCTGGGCAACGTTGACCCGGCCGTTCCAGGCGGATGCGTAATGCGCCTCGGCACTGGTCAGCAGCTGGATCTGCTGGGCACCGTTCTTCCACCAGACGGTGATCTGATCTTTGAGCTCATCCATTTTCTTAAAGGCCCGGGGGACATCAATCGGGTAGATCTTGTCCATGGGCACACCATCGGCCAGCAGGGCGAACTCCAGATTAAAGGGCGCCTGATCCTGAAGCGCGCGGGGTCCGGGAAACTTTTTCACGTCCCAGAAATCAGCCCAGCTGGCAGGCGGTTTTTGATCCCCGATGGCCTTTTTGTTGTAGGCCAGGGAGGTCGTCCAGAAAATGTTGCCGACAGCGGCTTTGCGAATGGCTTTTTTGTCGATGCCCTCAAGGTTGACCACGTTGGTGTCGATGGGTTCCAGGAGACCTTCCAGCTCGCCGCGGGCGATGTGGCGGGTCTCCAGATCGACCACGTCCCATTCATAGGCTTTGTTGTCCACCTGGGCTTTGACCTTGGCAATGTCCGGACCGGAGGCCTCGATAATCTTGACCCCGAATTTATCGGCAAAAGGCTGAATGAGGGCCTTGCGCTGGGATTCCTGATAGGAACCGCCGTAGGAGCAAACTTTGAGCGTGCCGCCCTTGGCCATGGTCGTGTGCACAAACGGTCCCACCGATGCCGTCACCAGTGCGGCCCCTGTTGCCGCGCCGGTGGTAATCAGAAATTCCCGGCGGGTCATCTTTTTTTTGTTCTGGGTTTTCCTTTTCATCCCGCACCTCCTTATGAGTTAAGGTTGACTGCCAAAAACGGCCTTACTTGAGCGCCAGGCCGTGTCGCGTTTGCCAGCCGACAACTATTTTGTCGCCGACTTCATATTTTTGAGCACCGGGTCCACTTTGAACCTTGGCGTCGATGATGACATCCGGGGCCAGGCTGACGCGGTATATTTTCGCCTCCCCCAGGTATACGATTTCTTCAATGCGACCGGTAAACCGGTTGACAATTTCATCGGGACCGTCTTGCTCACCGGCCAGAACCTGAATTTTTTCCGGCCGCACGGCCACGCAGAACTCCTCGCCGGATTCCATCCGGGCCGACCTGCGAACCCAGACCTTCAGGCCGTCTTTGGTCTCAATTACGGCGTTGTCCCCGTTTGTTTCCGCGACCCGCCCCTCCATAAAATTTGATTCGCCGATAAAATCGGCCACGAAAAGGTTTACCGGAGATTCATACAATTCCACGGGTTTGTCCAGTTGAACGATGCGGCCGTCGTTCATAATGGCAATGCGGTCCGACATCGTCAACGCTTCTTCCTGGTCGTGGGTCACATAGATGACGGTGATATTCAAAGATTCCTGAAGGTGTTTGATTTCAAGCCGCATATGGTCCCGCAGCTTTTTGTCCAGGGCACCGAGGGGCTCATCCATCAGGAGAATTTTCGGTTGAAACACAAGGGCCCGGGCTAAAGCAACCCTCTGCTGCTGGCCGCCGCTGAGTTGATTGGGATAACGAATTTCAAAACCCGGAAGCTTTACAAGCTCCAGCGCTTCTGCGGTCATCGTGCGAATTTTAGCGGAGGTGATTTTGCGCATTTTCAGCGGAAAGGCGATATTCTCATAGACGGTCATATGGGGAAACAGGGCATAGTTTTGAAATACCATGCCGATGCCGCGGTTGTTGGGAGCCACGGTGGTGATATCTTCATTTTCCAGCAGGATGTCGCCATTGGTGGGAATTTCGAACCCGGCAATCATGTTCAAGGTCGTTGTCTTGCCGGACCCGCTGGGACCCAGCAGGGTGAGGAACTCGCCATGCTCGATGTTCAAGGACACATCATCAACGGCTTTTACGCTGCCAAACAGTTTAAATACATGGTGGAGCTCAAGCTGATAGCTCATCCGCATATTCCCTTGTATGTTGACATTAACAGGGCGTGAAACAACGCAACAGCAACAATCAGGAGCGGGATAAAACGAATCATACTTACCGATACCGATTGAGTTTGATGGGCACGGTGGTAAAAACCGCTTCAATCGTGCAGTACTATTTCTTACATGATCCCTTTCTCTACGTCAAGAAGCGACTAAAATATCTCCGCTGCACTTCCAATGGGCAGTTTTTTAAATCAGGATGTAGCCGGTTGATCAGATAGTTGATTTCCCCTCTATGAATGGCACTGGGCATATTATTTAATTGACCTTCAAGCGCCAAGGGGTATGATGAGCTTCTGTTCTTTTCTAAGTAAATAGAAGATATTTAAAAAGGAGGCAAATCATGGATCAACACCAGGTGGATTGGAATGCGAAAGTGGCCCGAACGATCATTAAAAACCTTGAGAAACGCCGGATGTCGGGCAGCTACGCCGCCGATGCCGACCAGGCCAGAAACGAGGTTTTTGAGATGATTCCGCCCGGGGCAACTGTTTTTCGCTGTGGATCGATGACCGCTGTGGGCATGGGCCTGTGGGAAGCCATTGCGGCCCTGCCGGAAGTAAACCTGATTGATCCGTATCTTCCGGAATTATCGCCCGAGGAAGGTTTAGAACTCCGGCGCCAGGGATTGACTGCGGATGTCATGATCGCCAGCACCAACGCCATCACCCTGGACGGAAAACTGGTCAACCTCGACGGCATGGGCAACCGGGTGGCAGCCATGGCCTTCGGCCCCAAAAAGGTGATCCTGGTGGTGGGCATGAACAAGGTCGCCCCTGACCTGGAATCGGCCGTGGCCCGGGTCAAGCACTATGCCGCACCGGTCAACAACATTCGCTTCGGGTACAAGAATCCCTGTGTCGAAACCGGGCTGTGCAGCGATTGCAAAACCCCCCAGCGAATCTGCAACATGTGGAGCACGATCGAAGGCCACATGATCAAAGACCGCATTCATGTCAAGCTGGTCGGCGAGAATCTGGGATATTAAAAGAACCAGAAGACAGAGATCAGATGACGGAGGACCCGTCTTCGCTTGTAGTTTCGCCATGACAGGTCGTCGCGGCAAGCAGCGGATATTAATAAATTCAGCGGGTTACCAAATGGTATGAATTCCTGAATATTCCAGAATCTGTTTATCCGATGTCACCAGCGGTAGGCCCAGAATTCTGGCAGTGGCAGTGATGATCTGGTCTGCTGGATCGCTGTGAATGCCGTGCATTTCCGTGCTTTCCACGGCGATTTCCGGGGAAAGATCGGCGACTTTTATGTCGAACTGATTGAGTGAACGTCTGATCCAGGTCAGGGTGGGTATTGAAAAGCCGATTCGCTTATTTTCGACCAATTTTGAAAGTTCCCAGCAGGATATGGCGGATATCCATTTGTGATCAGCCGAATTAATGGCTTTTTTAGATTTCTGAGAATAAATGCTAATTTAAAAACAATCCCCAAAAGCACAAGGAGCACTGAACAATGACCGTCCGGACGCAGAATTATTCCGAAAAGGAGTTGACCCATATCCATGACGCCTCTGTGGATCTGCTGAAAAACATCGGTGTCGCATTTAACGACGATGAAGCGCTGGGTATTTTTAAAAACCATGGTTTCAAGGTGGATGGCAATACGGTTTTTTTCTCCGAGAAAAAAGTTCGCCAGGCCATTGAATCCGCCCCGGCCCGGTTCAGGGTTGCTGCCAGAAATCCAGCGAATACGGTTTCCATCGGCGGTGAAGACGTCGCCCTTGCTCCCGGATATGGCGCGGCTTTTATCATCACCCGGGACGGCGAGCAGCGCAAGACGACCATGGCCGATTATGACATATTTTGCAAGCTGGTGCAGACGTCCCGAACAATTGATATGACCGGATTTTTAATGGCGGCTCCATCCGATCTGCCGGCGGAGACCGCCCATCTGAATATGCTTTATTCCAACATCACGCTCTGTGATAAACCTTTTATGGGCAGCCCGGTTTCAAAGGCAGCAGCTGAAGATTGTATCGAAATGGCGAGTATGGTGTGGGGCAGCAAAGAAAAACTCAAGGAAACGCCGGTAACCGTTTCACTGATTACGCCCCTTTCCCCCCTCCAGTATACCGCCGAGATGACCGGCTCTGTCATCACTCTTGCCCGTTACAACCAGGCCTGTATCTTCGGCGCTTTATTAATGGCCGGATCTTCCGGCCCTTTAAGCCTTGCCGGCGTTCTGGTCCAGCAGAATGCTGAAATTTTGGCAGGTGTAACCCTGACCCAGCTGTTACGGCCGGGTGCGCCGGTTATTGTCGGCGGTCTGTCTGCGATTTTGGATATGCGCACCGGCGCCCTATCTATGGGTGCGCCGGAAGTCGCCCGGATTTCATCCGCCACCATTCAATTGGCAAAGTTCTACAATTTGCCTGCGCGTAGCGGTGGTGCGGTCACCGATGCCCATTTCCCAGATGCCCAGGCCGGTTTTGAGTCGGCTTTAAATCTTCGTGTGGCCCTTCAAAACGGCAGTAATTTCATTCTGCATGCGGGCGGTATTTTGGGGGCCTTCAACGCCATGAGTTTTGAAAAATTTATCATCGATGAAGAATTGTGTTCCCAGATACTTGAATCCCTTAAACCGGTAACGATCACTGATGAATCCATCGATCTTGATTTAATTAAAGAAGTCGGCATCGGTGGAAATTACCTTACCCATCCTAAAACTTATGAGGATTGCCGAAAGGCCTTTTATTTAAGCAACCTGGTGAATCGCAACGGATTTTCCGGATGGCAGGAGGGCGGTGCAAAAGACATCAACGACAGAGCGACGGAGATTTTAAACGAGCGCATCTCGCAGTACGTCAAGCCTGATATCGATCCGCAGCTTGAAAAAGATCTTTTATCTTATGTTCAAAACCGCAAAAAAAGATTGGATCGTCAGGCTTGATATAGACCTTTTCCCGTATTACCATTAGAGGCGGTTTCAATACCCCATTTAAACAAAATCGGTGATGCGTCCATTACGACCGGCGCAAACGATTCAAAAGCAGCCCGGATATCCGGCTGCAAACAACGAGAGGTCATTATGAAATTTATGGTGTGTTACGACCGGTCGAACGCGGCCACAGAGGCGTTGAAGCTGGCTCAAAAGCATGCAGGCGTCTGGGATGCAGAATTGGAAGTGGTTTATACGCTGACGCGCGAAGAACCGCTGAAGCATTCATACATAAAAAACGAAGAAGATAACCTGGAAAAAGAGCTGAATACTCTGCTGGGAGATGATGGCATTTCTTATAATGGAGGAGTATACATCACCTCGCTGACCGTCGGAGAGCAGCTGGTCGAGTTTGCAGAAAATAAGAAAGTGGACCAGATGTTTGTTGGCATCACCAAAACATCCAAAGTTGGCAAGTTATTGTTTGGATCCACTGCGCAATATGTCATCTTACATGCACCCTGCCCGGTGGTAACGGTTCACCCCTAGTTCGGGAACCCGTCATCAGTTAATGCGCCCTGGCGACATCCACCATGGCCAAAATATTTTCCAGGGGCGTACCAGGCGCCACCGCACAGCCCGGGGCCAATATCTGGATGCCGGCCGCGATGGTTTTCTCGCACTCTAACCTGACTGTTTCGGGGTCCATGAGGTAGAGGGTCGAAACGGTATCCACGCCCCCCATCAAAATGATATCCGGTCCGCATTTTTCCCGTGCCAGCGCTGCACTGGCCTTCGGTTCCAGGCTCAAAATATCGGCACCGGTCCGACCCATATACTCCACAATGAGATCCACATTGCCGCAGATGTGCAGTATTTTAGGCACCGGGATGGCCTCAAATTGTCGCTTCTGGTATTCCAGTTCAAAGTTGCAGTAGGTATCCGGTGAAGCCAGCATGGGAGAAGCCGTCATATCCTCACAGGCAATGATGTCGGCACCTGCATCCACCAGGGCCGTGGCCAGGGTTGTCCCCGCCTTTTCCGCCACTTCGAGGAACGGTTTGATCTTTTCGGGTGCTTTTACACTGGCCCTTAAGAGCGGAACAGCATCCAGCAGGGCACCTGCGATCGTAAAGGGGCCGATGATCCCGCCCACAATCGGCACGTCATCACCCAGTTCGGTTTTTAAAAGGCGAACCGCTTTAAGCAGTTCCGGGATTCGGCCCCGTGAAAGAAAGTCATCCGGAAACACGGGCGTGTCATCAATGCTGTAAGGCGGGGGGAAGTCGATTCCCGGAATCCCCTCGCTGCCGCCGGGTTTTAATTTGCATCCCAATGCCTCGGCCTCGAAAGTCTGACAAAAGGGCACTCTGACCGCGTCGAAACCCAGGACGGTATGGGCCGCAAGGGCCTGCCTGGCCATGGCATCTCCTTTTTCATGGGCCGCGGGCCAGAAGGCTTGAACCTTTTCCATTTGATCGTAAGTTACCGAAGAGTTGGCTGCAAAACATGGCATCCGGTCCGGCGCTTGATGGTTGAGCAGGCGCATGACCCGCTCTTTGGCTTTCATCATCACTGGTCTCCCCCGCAATTTTTCATAGTGTATTGTCCCAGTGGCCGAATTTCATTTTTCATTTTTTGAATGCCTAAAATGCGCTAAAATGCCTAAAGTGCCTAAAATTAAGGAATTTTGTCTATTATAATTGGATTCATCCGCTCCGATACGTGTTTAGGGGGCCAATTAAATTTTGGTTCAGTTTAATATGCGCCGGAGTTTGTCGATCGTGTCCGACGGTGTTTCTCCAAAAAAATCCGCGCCGATTCTTTTGGCCCAGTGGTCGGTGGCCACCGCCCCGCCCACCATGGTTTTGACGTTGGCACGCATCCCGGCATTTTTCAGGGCTTCTTCCAGTTTTTTCTGACCGATCTGGGTCGTGGTCATCATGGCCGAAGAACCGATTACATCGGCATTGACTTCCCTGGCCTTTTTCACAAAATCCTCGATCGGTACATCCCGCCCCAGGTCGTGAACCTCATAGCCGTGCACCCTTAACATGGTCACCATGATGCCTTTGCCGATGTCGTGAATATCGCCTTCAACGGTTCCGATCACAATAATACCCAGTTTTTCCTGTCGTTTGTCCCGGGGCAGCGCTTCTTCCAAAATCTTCACCGCCGCCATCATTGTATCAGACGCAATAATCAATCCCGGCAAAAAGACTTCTCCCCGATCAAAAAGATCACCCATTTTCCGGATACCGGCCGCGAAACCGTCGTTGATCATTTCAACCGGGTCCATACCATCTTCAAGGGATTTTGTGGCAATCTCCCGGGCGGCCTCTTCATCCTGATCCAAAATGGATTGGGCGGCTTTTTCCAACCATTCCTTCATTTCCATTTTTTTCTCTCCGTGTGAGATAACGTCACAATCCCAGCCCATTCCAAATTTATAACCATCCTTTGTTTTTCAGCCGTCGGATGCAGTTGATGTCGATATCCAGTAGCTCGGCAATGCGAAACTTGGCCTCGAGGCCTTTGGCGCAACCGGGCAGGGGGTAAATGGATCCAATCTCTAAATCTTCCCTGATTTCCGTCATAATAACCGGGTCGGTCAGATCGGCAACCGATACCCTCAGTTTGTCGGCCACATACGCTTTGGCTTGGTCAATTTTCATGCCGCGGGTCATTTGCATGCGGGCCACCAGATCTCCGGCAGCCCTCATTCCGCCCATGCCCGAGGCAATCGCGTGGGAAATGGCCATACCAAGCGGATCGCCCACGCCAACCTACAATCCGTCGAGCCGACAGATTTCAACCATGGCCTTGGAAGCACGGGAGACGACGTCTATCGGTGGGTGGGGATTCATGGGCACACCACCGACCCCCATACCCATGTTGGCATGGATGGGGATATTCGCCACCTCGCAACAGGCCTTGATAAAGGTGATGGCCCGCGCCAGGTTCCAGGGAATGGAGCGACTGGTTTTGATATTCACAACCGGTCCGAAAATAGTAAACCCCGCCTTTTCAGCCATTTTTACCTGATCGTGGGGATACAAGCCGGCCAGACGGTTTCCGTGGTATTCCAGTTCGCCGTGCAAGCCGAGGACGAACTCCGCGGCCATCCCCAGCTCAATGCATATATCGGGATATTTCTCCTTGAGGATTTCGGCGGCCTTAAGGCCCGCCAAAAAATCAGGGTCCCCCGCAGCTCCCGTGGTATCCATATTGATACCGTCGGCTCCGGATTCATACATGGCGCTGGCGACAAAAACGATGTCCTTGACGGCGTCTTCAACCGACATTTCGTAAGATTCCCTGGCCGCATCGATCTTGCCCAGGGGCAGCAGCTCCGAAGGGTTGGGATGCGGACCATCCGGCTGGCTGTATAAACCCAGATTCGGCATGGCCCCGTAAAATAGCGGGACATGGGTCGCCGCCAGGGTTTGTTCCAGGGCGGTTTGCTCCGTGCCCACGATCGGCTTTACCGGTTTAAAACTATAGTCGACATGTCCCAGTTCAATCGTGTCGGCCCCCAGGATTTTCTCATGAATCTGCATGGATTGAACCCGATCAACATTAACGGCAGCACGTGTAATCTTAAGCGCGCCGCCGTCATAAGAAAGGACGATTTCGTTGCCCGGTTCAACCCCCACAAATCGATAGGGGGATGCAAAAAGATCATACAAATATTGCAGTTCTTCTTTGGAAAGCGGGGCTATCTTGCCGCGATCGGCCGCATCTTCGGTTCCGGCTTCCAGATCGCTGCGGATCTCGCTTTCACTCATTTCAACGGGAAATCCGTCGCCCATTCGCGTCATGATTTTTCCCATAAGACCTCCTACTCAAGCGGTTCCAGGTTCAGGGTTCAAGGTTCAAAGGTTATAGCCGACTGACACTGTTCGCAATATTAGTCTAAATTTGGAATACCCGTCATACCCCATTGGGTGAAACGGATTTATAACCAGATCAAGACACGATCCCTTTGATACGTGCTGTCTGGGTTTTTTCAACCCGGAACGTTGAACCCTGAACCGCTCAACCTAATTCAAGTTCTACTTCTTCGCCGTATGGGTGACCACCCCCAACTCTTCTTCGGCTTCTTCGACAATCGCACGCATGGCAGCCAGAACATCGTCGGGCAACGGATCCGGCTTGTGGTTTTCCAGAATATATCGCGCTTCTTCTATCGCCCGTTGATACATATCCGTGCTTCCCGAGGCTGTCCATCTTTCCCGCATTCGGCGGTCAATCAGCTGGGGCTGGGATTGGGATTTCATGTGATTGAGCGTACTGATGTGACCGAGGAAATCTTTTCCAATACCGACTTCATGGATGATGTCCGCGGCCAGGGTCTCATCATTAACTGGGATCCCGTGCAGTACGAACTTGATCATCCTGGCGAATTCATTGTCCATAACCAGCTGGCCGAAATCTATTGTCATGCCCATTTCGATCATCCCCAGGCCGTAAATCAGGTTGGCACCTGCCAACGCCGGCAACAGGCCTGTGAGGGTTTTTTCGTGACCGGACTGAGCATCACACACTTTGCTGTCGCCCTACCCGCCGGCAACCCAGCTTGGCAGCAGATAATAGATCGACATCTGGGCCACCGCGGCATTGATCAGGGCACACTCGGGAGATCCGACCGAGGCGGTGGCCCACCGCAAATCCATGGCCGTGGTGGAACTGCCATAGATAAATTTGGTCCCTTTGCGGGTAGATTGGGCCAGGACAAGCCCGCCGAGGACTTCGGCGTTGTGATCCACCAGGGTGCCGGCCAGGGTGACCGGTGACGACCCCCCGGCCATGGCCATGGATAACACATTGATTGCCAGACCGGCCCGGGCGGTTTCCATTATTATTTCACAGCTGTCTTTGATAAACTTGAGCGGGCTGACGGGACAGGTGATAAACGAAATTATGGGTCGTTCCTGTAATTTATCCTTGCCCCCGGCAACAGCGGCTGCCATATCAACTAACTTTTTGGTTAAATAGCCGTTGCCGGATCCCATAAATCCGTGTTTGGACGTATTCGGCAGCCAGGCTTCGGCGTTATGAAGCTGGACCGTCTGGGGGGGCATATCCCCGGCCCCGACAGCCCGTTCATAGACATCTATTTCGCTTAAATAGTCGGCGATGAGCGCCGAGGCCGCCACATCGGCTTTGGTGGTTTCCCGCAGTTTTCCGGTATAGAGGTCATTTATGTACACACCTTCTCCGAAATTGGTA
>Ga0316193_10004518_pt1 | contig 10230 bp, 9 predicted proteins | sample MerIslsedime2_MG_FD_207735 | JGI IMG/M metagenome (GOLD analysis project Ga0316193, IMG submission 207735) | Coastal sediment microbial communities from Maine, United States - Merrow Island sediment 2 | ecosystem: Environmental > Aquatic > Marine > Coastal > Sediment | place: USA: Maine...
ACAGCCATAGTTACATACAGCTAGCTTATGCAGCCAACATTACTCGCTATCGCTGTCGCTATCTTCTTTCACACCGCTTTCTGGTGCGGCAGGTGCCTCAGGTGCGCCTTCTTCTTCTTCAGTTTCGATAGCAACTTTACGTGCATGCATGCTGGCAACAACAGAATCGTTGTCATCACCATGTTTCAGTGCCAGCACTTCAACACCTTCAGGCACCTTCAGGTCAGACAGGTGGATAACGTCGCCGACATGCATCTCTGAAAGATCGACCTCGATGAACTCAGGAATATTCTTAGGCAGACATTCCAGTTCGACTTCGATCAACACGTGACTGATAACACCGTCTTCGGTCTTAACACCAGGTGATACGTCTTCGCCGGTAAAGTGTAGTTGAGAATGTACGTGTACAACTTTCTTCGCGTCGACACGGATAAAGTCCATATGCATCACTTCCATCTTGTATGGATGGTGCTGGATATCACGTATTAATACATCTTCATTTTTACCTTCGATGTTCAATGAAAGAACCTGTGAGTAGAAACTTTCATCAGGCAGCTTATGTTGAACATCTTTCTGCATCAGTGAGATTGACACGGGGTCTTCGTCACCACCGTATACGATAGCAGGCAGTTGTTTTGCGTGACGCAGGCGGCGGCTCGCACCTTTCCCCTGATCCTCACGCAATGTAGCGTTTAATTCTAGACTCATGATTTTCTCCGAGCTTTTTCAAGTTTAAATTGCTTCATTCGCGACCAAATGAAGTACGTTTGAAAGTCTCCTGAACTTTCTTTTTGATGAATCAGATCACCAAATTTTTAGCAGGTGAGAGTTTAGCCTCACTTACATTAATCTACATACATCTCACTGACAGATTCTTCCATATGAATCCGTCGTATTGTTTCTGCCAGCATCTCAGCAACTGACAGCTGCCGGATGCGATCACATGCCATTGCTTCTTCTGACAGTGGTATGGTATTCGTCACTACCAGTTCATCAAGAACTGATGCTTTTAAATTCTCGATAGCATTACCTGATAACACAGGATGCGTACAGTAAGCTGAAACGCTTGCAGCACCATGACTTTTCAATGCCCCTGCCGCTTTACATAATGTACCTGCCGTATCGACCAGGTCATCGACGATCACGCAGTTTTTGCCTTTCACATCACCGATAATATTCATCACCTCGGAAACGTTCGCCTTTGGTCGACGTTTATCGATGATTGCCAGCTCAGCATCACCCAGCCTCTTGGCTAACGCTCTCGCTCGGACAACACCGCCGACATCCGGTGAGACCACCAGTAAATCATTATGGTACTTCTGCCATATATCTTTCAATAAGATCGGCGAAGCGTATACGTTATCCAGCGGCAGATCGAAAAAACCCTGTATCTGATCGGCATGCAGATCCACAGTTAGCAGACGATCCAGCTTCACACTGGCCAGCATGTTGGCAACAACTTTTGCCGTGATCGGTACCCGCGCTGAACGCGGTTTACGATCCTGCCGTGAGTACCCGTAATATGGAACAACCGCTGTCACACGTCTAACCGAAGCACGTCGCATAGCGTCGATCATCACCATCAGCTCCATCAGGTGGTCATTACATGGCGAACAGGTAGGCTGGATGATGAAGACATCACGCCCACGTACATTTTCCATGATCTCAACGCAGATCTCTCCATCGCTGAAAGTTTCTACGCTAACTTTGCCAAGCGCTGTACCTAGTAGCTCGGCAATACGTTGAGCTAGTTCGGGGTTGGCGTTACCCGCAAACACCATCAACCGGCTTTCGTCATCTCGATTCACGTTTTTTTCTCGTGTAATACATTAAGAGACTATCCTGAGACAGGAAGCCTGCTGCGAAAAATTCTTTTATAGCTGGCTTAGCTTGTTAACCAAACCACTCTCCATGTAGTTTGGTATTTTGTTATATGGCTGGGCCGGCAGGATTACGAAATACATCGTGTATCTCGCCCTTCGGGCCATCAGCCTGCTCTAATAAAAACAACCACGCTGATGTTCCAAAATCGTTCCTGACGATTTTGGTCGAACCTGTAACGGTCCACATCCTGCCGTCTTAATTCCTTTACCTCACTACTAACTATGTAGTTTGGTGCTTATTATATGGCTGGGCCGGCAGGATTCGAACCTGCGCATGCCAGGATCAAAACCTGGTGCCTTACCGCTTGGCGACGGCCCAACAAACTTCTCAATTTTATCTGGTTTGAGATTCCAAAAAATGGTGCAGAGGCGATTTATTTAATCCTTTTGCAACAAAGCTAATCCAGGTCTCAATTTCATGTTCCGACCTGATTTTATTCAAAACTTCTTCTGCCTGCTCTTTGGTGTCAAAGCTTGAAAACACCGAAGCGCCTGTACCACTCATCTTTGCTTTTGAATATTTACCAATAATATCAATAGCTTGTAACACCATGGGGTAGTTTTTTACGACTACCGGCGTACATACATTCCGCCACTCATGCCGCGAAAGGTCGCATAGTTTGATGGCAGAACAATCTCGTGTCAAATCCAAATTTTCAAATACCTTTTTTGTTGATATATGGACCGGAGGGACCAGTACCAGGTACCACTTTTCCTGCAGTGAAACCGGACGCAATTTTTCACCGATACCCTCTGCAAAAGCAGCAAATCCACGCACAAAAACAGGTACATCTGCACCTAACGACAAGCCCATTTCTGCCAGCTCATCGATCGAGTAGCCAGTAGCCCATAAAGCGTTCAATGCGATCAGAGTGGTAGCTGCATCTGAACTACCACCACCCAGACCAGCTCCCATCGGAATATTTTTTGTCAGCTGGATATCAACACCGCAATGTAAATCGGCTGACGGATTATCTCGCCAATATCTTTCACGTAACAAACTGGCCGCACGGATGATGATATCTTCATCTTCCGGCACCTCAAAACCCTCACAGATACGGACGATCTTGTCGTCATTCCTCGGTCTGAATTCCAGCTGATCGACATAATCGATAAACTGAAAAACAGTCTGCAGGTCATGGTAACCATCTTCACGTCGTCCGGTGATGTGCAACATCAGATTGAGCTTTGCCGGCGCCGGCCATGACACACTGCTCACTTTATTTGATTGAGTATTTTGCACGATAGTTAATTAGCTGGATGCAGCAACTAGTCGTCTATCAGCCACTGTCTTAGTATCAGGCGAACATCAAGCGCATCATTATCATCACGGCTCACGTAAATATTATGCGGTAAAGAGACTTTCACGCCAGAGTATTTTTTCATCTCCACGTTCCAGCCTGACTGTTTTATCCTCTTGATCAGGCCCCGATCGTTCCACTCAATCTGTTCAACCGGCAGCGCAGATGCCGGCAGACCACGAACCCAGTCCTTGACTGCAGACGCTGGCAGGTCGACCTCTAGTGCCGAAGCAAAGACTTCATCAACATTGTCTACAACCTGCTTTTCACCGCTGGGGAAGCGTATCTCGGCAAAGTCTTTCCCACCCTGGATCATATAGCTGCCAGCACCTAGAGGAGCTATAAGGCGGATAGTGTAATCATCGCCTGCCTGTTTCCAGATAATATCCATTGTGCCACCCGTTTTATCGGTCTGCAGACCCAGGCGACCTCGGATCTCCCAGATATTGACCTGTTGCCGCTTTTCTTTTTCAGCCTGCCAGCCTGCGGGCTGTCTCACAACGGGCGTTTCTTTTTCTGTTTGCTCTGTAACGCTGGCACAGGAAACGAGTACCAGGCAAACAAGGGTGATCGTTAAAGGAAACGAGATATGACGAGACATGACTTAGTAAGCGATAATTAGATTAATGGCGGGTTATTGTAATTACAGTATTTAGTAAAAACAAATCAAAAGCTTTACAGTGGCTCGTAATATCAGGGTTTTATGCGTTCTAGAGTTTCTATCAGCACCGGGTTATCTGCATTCTGTTTCTTACCCTTGTTCCATACCTCACGTGCTTTATCTTTCTGATTTGATTGCCACAGCACTTCACCATAATGTGCTGCGATCTCTGCATCTTCCAGCTTCTCAAATGCTTTTGCCAGCCACTTCAGTGCTTCATCCAGCTCACCGAGTCGATAACTCACCCAGCCCAGGCTATCGAGTATTGCCGGGTCATCGGGCACCAGCGTAGCCGCACGTTTTATATACTCCTGCGCTTCTTTGTATCGTGATGTACGGTCAGCAAGGGTGTAACCCAGGGCGTTCAATGCATCGGCATTATCAGGTTCTTTGGAGATGACTTTAAGCAGGTCTGCCTCTGTCATATCCAGACGATCTACTTTTTCTGCCATCAGGCCACGTGCATAGAGTAACGTCGTGTCATCACGCTTTTGTTGCAGGGCACGACTATACATCTCTACACCTTCTTCAAAACGTTTCTCAGCACGCAATATCTCGCCCTGTGCCAGGTAGGCTTTGACACGCAGTGCCCAGCTGGTCTGCTCTTCTGCCAGAGCCTCGAGTTTTGCCAGGCCGTCATCAGGTTTACCGAGAACCGCCAGTAATATTCCGATACGCAATTGCGCATCATATGCATATTCACCTGTCTTGACACCAAGGTAATAAGATATTGCCTGTTTCTCATCACCCTGGTTCTGTGCGATCCTGCCAAGATAATAGTTTGCTACCGGGACTTTTTTATCGATTTCGACGAGGTATGTGAGTACTTCTACGGCCTGGTCCAGCTGCTTGGTTTCGATATAGAGCAAGGCGAGACTTAATGATATCTCAGCGTCATCAGGCAGGTTTTTCTGCAGTATCGAATACTGCTTTGTTGCCGCTTCCATCTCGTGCTGCTCGACCAGCATACGTGCATACTGCAGACGCAGGGCGTTGTTTTCAGGCAGTTCATCAACCACCTGCTTTATCAGGAGAGTGGCCTCATCATTTTTGCCCTGTGCGGAAAGGATCCTGGCTTTTATGAGCAACACGTCATAAAGTGTTGGATCCATCACTAACACCTGGTCCAGCAGCGCCAGCGCTTCATCATAATGTTCCAGCTGCGCGGCATAACGTGACTGCAACACCAGCAGGTGTTTATTATCTTTATTTTTTTCGTTTAACCTCTGCAGAACTTCATAGGCAACTTCATTGCTCGCCTCTTTTGATAACAGTTGTTTGACCGCCATGGCTTCATCAGCGGGTGATTCATGATAGTCACTGAGCAGGTCTTCGATATACGGTACCGCTTTTTCAGGCTGTTCCAGTTTAAGGTAAGTAACTGCATACATCCGCGACAGGTCGATCGCATCTGGCTCCAGCTCACGCCAGCGATCCAGCGCATTCAATGTCTCTTCATAATTCTCACCATATAGCGCGATGTATGCGGTGCGTGCGGCAATACGACTATCTTCCACGGATTTTGAGGCTTCCCGGTAAAAGTCCAGGGATGCCTCGACATCACCGCTATTACCGGCAAACTCGGCAGCCAGCAGGTTATACAACATATCACCATCCATGTTTACATCGTTTTTTGTGACTTTGATTTCGCTATCTTCAGTAGCCCGCGTTGATGCAGTGCTGACGTCTGCCTCGCTATTACCCGTGGCCGTTGTATCTTCTGTGATGGCCGCATCGGCTTCTGCCTTTTCAACTTCAACGGAGGTGTCACTGGAGGTCGACATGGTGTTACATGCGGCCAACAGCAGCGGAAAGATCAACGTCAGATAAATCGGGAACTTGAAACTATGCATTTTGAATAAACTAAATAGCTGAATTATAAAAAATAATATGGGCAAAACTGGTCATATCAAGTTGTCTTACAAATGCCTCATGTAGTAAATATAACGCATTTTCTATGGTTAATTACAATATTGAGCTGGAAATTAGCTAAATATTTAGCGTAAACACCGGATTCAGCTTGAGTTAAGTTCATGCATACCTCAAAATTGCCGGTTTTCCCGTACCCGTACTAACGCAAACCGTCTATGTCTTTGATTACACTTGGTATCAATCACAAAACCGCGCCTCTCGAACTGCGCGAACGGCTTGCGTTCACCCCGCAAACTTTACCTGAAGCTTTACAGAGCCTGAAAAAACTTGCTCACATAGAAGAAGCCAGCATCTTATCCACGTGTAATCGCACAGAACTTTACTGCGTCACCTCTGAAGATAATGACAGAGCGATCATCCAATGGTTCAGTCATTTTCATGGCCTTGATGAAGACCAGATAAAAGAACATCTATACCTGCACGCCCATGAAGAGACCATACGCCACGCCATGGAAGTGGCAAGTGGACTGGATTCTATGGTTTTAGGCGAACCTCAGATTGCCGGTCAGATGAAAGATGCCTATGCGATGGCCAAAGAGAACGGCACTATCGGCCTGCTCCTCGGCAAGTTATATCAGCGTGCTTTCGCCGTATCCAAGCAGGTACGAACCGATACCGACATCGGATCCAGCCCGGTCTCTGTGGCATTTGCAGCAGTAAGCCTGGCCAAACAGATATTCGGTGACCTGACACAGACCACCGTGTTAATGGTCGGTGCCGGTGAAACTATCGAGCTTGCGGCCCGACACCTGCACTCGCAAGGCGTTAATAAAATCATCATCGCCAACCGAAGTGTCGAACGTGCTCAAAAACTTGCCGATGAGTTTCAGGGGGAAGCCATCAACCTGCAGAGTATCAGCGAACACCTTCACCGTAGCGATATCGTGATCGCCTCGACGGCCAGCCCCCTGCCTATCATCGGTAAAGGCACGGTTGAACGGGCATTAAAGAAGCGCAAACACGAGCCGATATTCATGGTCGACCTCGCCGTGCCACGAGACGTAGAACCTGAAGTCAATGAGCTCGATGATGTTTATCTGTATAGTGTAGATGACCTGCAGTCCGTCATCGCAGAGAACATGGAAAACAGGATGCAGGCCGCTGAGCAGGCACGGGAAATCATCGATGTGCAGGTAAGCCATTTTCTGGACTGGCAGAAGTCACTGGGCGCGGTCGATATCATCGCGCAGGTCAGACAGAACACACAGGATATAAGTAGTGAAGTTTTAAACAAAGCTAAAAAGCAACTGGCTGCAGGCCAGAATGCTGAAGAGGTGCTCGACTTCCTTGCTAATACTTTAACCAATAAATTTTTGCATCAGCCATGCACGAAACTGCGCCAGGCAAGCCAGGAAGAGCGCGACGATATTTTGAAGGTAGCGAAGGATCTGTTCCTGAGTAATGATGCAACTGACAAGCCAAAGAAAGTCGACTAATGAAAGATTCCATACTCAATAAATTACACACCCTGCTCGACCGTCATGAAGAGGTAGCAGGGTTGCTCGCCGACCCGGATGTGATCAATGATCAGAACCAGTTCCGCGAACTGTCACAGGAATACGCGCAGCTCGAACCCGTCGTCAAATGTTTCCAGAGTTATAATGCAGCCGGAGATGATCTTGCGGGCGCTGAGGAGATGCTGAAGGATGACGACAGCGACGTACGTGAGATGGCCGTTGAAGAAAAAAAAGAAGCCAGCGAAAAGATAGATAGCCTGGAGATCGAACTACAGAAATTACTACTGCCTAAAGATCCATATGATGACAGCAACATCTTCCTCGAGATACGTGCTGGTACCGGAGGAGACGAAGCAGCTATCTTTGCCGGCGATCTGTTTCGCATGTACTCACGCTTTGCAGAACTGAAACACTGGCAGATCGAGATACTCAATCAGAACCTCGGAGAACACGGCGGTTATCGCGAGGTCATCGCACGCATCATCGGTCAGGGCGCATACTCTCAATTAAAATTCGAATCCGGTGCGCACCGTGTACAACGCGTTCCTGAGACCGAGTCACAGGGTCGCGTACACACCTCTGCTGCCACGGTCGCCGTTTTACCGGAGATCGATGATGTCGAACAGATAGAGATCAACCCTTCCGACCTTCGTGTCGACACCTTCCGTGCATCCGGTGCGGGCGGCCAGCACGTGAACAAGACCGATTCAGCAGTACGTCTCACGCACATACCCACCGGTACCGTGGTGGAGTGTCAGGATGAACGTTCCCAACATAAGAATAAAGCACGCGCGATGTCACTGCTACAGGCACGCATCATGAATGCAGAGATCGAAAAACAGCAGAAAGAACAGGCACAGACGAGAAAGAGCCTGGTCGGCAGCGGAGACCGTTCGGAGCGTATACGTACTTACAACTATCCTCAGGGCCGCGTGACCGACCATCGTATTAATCTGACCCTGTACAAACTGGACGAGATCATCCAGGGTGATTTGAACCAGGTGATCGAACCGTTGATCAATGAATACCAGGCAGAGCAGCTTGCCTCCCTGTCTGGTGAATAGACTGACAAGCCGCTGACATAGCTTTCAGGCAATACCTGGTTATCTAGATCTCCGATGAACATCCAGAAAGCACTACAGCAAGCCGGTAAAGAGCTGGCTGACTCAAGCCCGTCTGCGATACTCGATGCGCAGGTGCTGCTAACACATGTCCTGCGATGCAATACCGCTCACCTGGCTGCCTGGCCGGAAAAAACACTCAGCGAAGATCAACTCGCAGATTTCCAAAAGCTGGTAAATAGACGTCAACAGGGCGTGCCTGTGGCTCACCTGACCGGATCGAGAGAGTTCTGGTCTCTGGATTTCTCTGTTGATGACAGCACGCTGATCCCGCGTCCCGAGACCGAAACACTGGTCGAGTACCTGCTGGACAATTTCGGCAACAGGGAGAACCTGAAACTGCTCGATATGGGCACCGGTACCGGCGCTATCGCTATCTCGATCGCTAAAGAAAAACCGGGCTGGGAGATTGTCGCCAGCGATATCTCTGAGCAGGCCCTGAAACTTGCCAGGCAAAACTGCAACGACCATGATACGGGCAATGTCACTCTGATACACAGTGACTGGTTTCACACTATCGATCAGGAAAACTTTGACATCATCATCAGTAACCCACCTTATATCGCCAGTGATGATCCTCACCTGACGCAGGGTGATGTGCGTTTTGAGCCACAAAGCGCTCTGAGTTCCGGTGCGACGGGAATGGATGATATCGAACACATCTGCTCACATGCCAAAGAATACCTGCTGCAAGATGGCTGGTTGATCGTGGAACACGGTTATAATCAAAATCAGCTGGTTGCTGACTGCTTCTCCAGAAATGATTTCACAGAGATCACTCAACAACTGGACTTATCGGGCCATACCCGAATGACGGCAGGGAAGAAGTTATAAGTATAAAGTTATATATTGAAAGCAATATGTAACTGAAACAGCCTGGAACATACAACTTGAAACCTACAACTTAAAACCCGCTTCACAATGTCAGACAACGAGATAACATTAAACGACGAGCAAATGCTGCACTACAGCCGCCAGATAATGCTGCCGCATTTTGGTATCGAAGGTCAGCAGCGATTACACGACGCTCACGTCGTTATCATGGGCGTCGGTGGACTGGGTAGCCCCGCTGCCATGTACCTCGCTGCAGCCGGCGTCGGCACCCTGACACTGGTCGACTTCGATACGGTCGATAACAGTAACCTGCAACGCCAGATCATTCATACCATAGACAGCGTCGGTGAGAGCAAGGTCAGCTCCGCAAAAAACACCCTGCTGAAGATCAATCCAGAAACCACGGTTCATTGCATCGACAAACGGCTGACACAGGATACGCTTGAGGTATTGATCTCGGATGTAAGCTGCGTGATCGATGCAACTGATAATTTCGATAGCCGTTTCCTCATCAATCGCGCCTGTGTTTCAACAAAGGTCGCACTGGTCTCCGCTGCAGCAATCCAGTTCGAGGGCCAGATAAGCGTTTTTGACTTAAGAAAAGAAGACAGTGCATGTTATGCCTGTCTGTACGCCGAAGCCGGCGAGGAAAATACCAACTGCAGCGACAACGGCATACTGGCGCCCGTGGTCGGAATACTCGGCAGCATGCAGGCACTTGAAGCGATCAAATTGATATGCTGCATCGGCGACACCTTGCAGAACCGCTTACTTATTTTTGACGCGCTAAGTATGCAGTGGCGGACGATGAAATTAAAAAAAGACCCGGGCTGTGTCGTTTGCAGCTGAAAGTTTTAAGTTATTATGTTGTAAGTTACGAGTTCTTTATTACAACATGAAGCGCCAGTACTGCTTTAACTTGATACTTGCAACATATAACTAATAGACGCACAATTTTATCATGATGAAAACAAACCCCGCACTAGAACAAAAAACTCTGTACTTACCCCGTCCACTGGTCAATAAACTGCTGGCGCATGC
>Ga0316193_10004520_pt1 | contig 10230 bp, 8 predicted proteins | sample MerIslsedime2_MG_FD_207735 | JGI IMG/M metagenome (GOLD analysis project Ga0316193, IMG submission 207735) | Coastal sediment microbial communities from Maine, United States - Merrow Island sediment 2 | ecosystem: Environmental > Aquatic > Marine > Coastal > Sediment | place: USA: Maine...
AATACTTTGATAACGCTCTTTACCCTCATCCGGTTCCAGGGTGATGACCAGCCTGCCCTGCCCCATCAGTTCAATAAAACCATCCGGTACCACATCTTCGCACTGGGCAAGACCACGCAGGTAATGGCCGTTGCTGCATTCCACCAGCATAAACTTGAGCGGCCCATCACCATGCATTTGCAGGCTAAGCCGGCCTTTCATTTTCAAGGTTGAAGAGAGCAGCACCGCCGCCGCCATCATCTCACCGAGTAGATTGCGTACCGGTTCGGGATAGTCATGCCGTTCCAGGATGGCCTGCCAGGTGGCCGAGAGTTGCACACAACCGCCGCGGACAGGGGCCTGTTCGAATAAAAAACGCTGTAGCGTATCGCTCATAGTATAGAAAATCAGAAAATGAGACGGACTAATCCAAGCTTAGCTTCTTTTTCAAGAGGGCGTTGACCTGTGCGGGATTGGCCTTGCCACCGGTCTCTTTCATCACTTGGCCCACGAAAAAACCCATGAGCTTGCCCTTGCCGGCCTTGAGCTGTTCCACCTGATTGGGGTTATTGGCAATGATGTCATCGATGATCGCCTCGATGGCCCCGCTATCGGTGATCTGCTTCAACCCCTTGTTCTCAATAATGGCATCCGCATCGCCTTCCCCCTGCCACATGGCCTGGAAGACCTCTTTCGCCAGCTTGCCCGAGATGGTGTTGTCCTGGATACGACTGAGCATACCGGCCAGCATCTCGGCACTCACGGGTGAATCTGTGATCTCCTTGCCCTCTTTATTCAGGGCACCGCTCAATTCACCCACCACCCAGTTGGCGGAGAGCCTGGCCTCGCCACCGGCCTTCACCACGGTTTCATAGTAATCGGCCATTTCACGGCTACCGGTCAGAAGCGATGCGTCCTCGCTCGATAGTTGGTACTCACTCATAAAGCGCTGGCGCTTGGCCTCGGGCAACTCCGGCAAGCTCGCACGCACCGCCTCGACTTGTTTTTCAGCGATGGCCACCGGCAACAGATCCGGATCCGGGAAATAACGATAATCCATCGCCTCTTCCTTGCTGCGCATGGAGCGGGTCTCGTCCTTGTCGGCGTCATACAGGCGGGTCTCCTGCATCACCTTGCCACCGTTCTCCAGTACCTCGATCTGCCGTTCCACCTCAAAGTTGATGGCCCGCTCGACAAAGCGGAAGGAGTTGATATTTTTCAGTTCGGCACGGGTACCCAACTCGACCTGCCCCGTTGGCCGCACCGAGACGTTGGCATCACAGCGGAAGGAACCTTCCTGCATGTTGCCATCGCTGATACCGAGATAACGCACCAGCGAGTGGATCTTTTTCATATAGGCCACCGCCTCTTTCGCCGAACGCATATCGGGTTCAGAGACGATCTCCAGCAAGGGGGTACCGGCACGGTTCAGGTCGATGCCGGTCATGCCATGGAAATCCTCATGCAGCGACTTGCCCGCATCCTCTTCCAGATGGGCACGGGTGATACCGATGCGCTTGCTCTCCCCGTTGTCCAGGCTGATATCCATATGGCCATGCTCCACTATGGGTAGCTCGTACTGACTGATCTGGTAGCCCTTGGGCAGGTCGGGGTAAAAGTAGTTTTTACGCGCAAACACCGACACCGGCGCCACCTTGGCATCCACGGCCAGGCCAAACTTGATGGCCATGTTGACCACCTCCTTATTCAATACCGGCAGGACCCCCGGTAGCCCCAGATCCACGGCGCAGGCCTGGGTATTTGCCTCGGCCCCATAGGCGGTGGCGGCACCGGAAAAAATCTTGCTCTTTGTGGCCAGTTGCGTGTGGATCTCCAGGCCAATTACCGTTTCCCAAGTCATTGTCTCTATTCCTGCTTTAATTCTTTACTCATCACTCGTTACACAAAGTCTTGCGGGATTTGTCTGTGCCAGTCGGTGACCTGCTGATATTGGTGTGCCACATTCAGCAGGCGCGCCTCATCAAAGTAGTTACCGATAAGCTGCAGGCCGACCGGCAGCTTCTGACTGAATCCAGCCGGGATCGACATGCCCGGCAGACCGGCCAGGTTCACAGCGATGGTGTTGATGTCGGACAGATACATGGTGATCGGGTCATCCGCCTTCTCACCGATCTTGAAGGCCACCGTGGGGGTGGTCGGGGCCATGATGACATCAACCTTGGCAAAGGCCTGTTTAAAGTCATCACTGATGAGGCGGCGTGCCCTTTGCGCCTTTATATAATAAGCGTCGTAATAGCCTGCTGAAAGGGCATAGGTGCCGATCATGATGCGGCGTTTCACCTCGGCACCAAAACCCTCACCGCGGCTGCGCTTGTACAGGTCTTCCAGGTCTTGCGGTGCCTCGCAACGATAACCAAAGCGCACACCATCAAAGCGTGACAGGTTGGAAGAACACTCCGCCGGGGCCACCACATAGTAGGCGGGTACAGACAGTGCGCTATTGGGCAGGCTGATCTCCACTATCTCGGCACCGAGCCTTTTATATTCCTCGATGGCTGTCTCGATCACCCTGGCCACATCGCCATCCAGCCCGGCGGCGAAATATTCCTTGGGCAGACCGACCTTCAGGCCCCGGATATCCTTCTGCAGCCCCGCAGTATAATCAGGCACCGCCTTGTCCACCGAGGTGGAATCCCGCTCGTCGAAACCGGCCATGGCCCCCAGCATAATGGCCACATCCTCGGCACTTTGCGCCATGGCCCCGGCCTGATCCAGGCTGGAGGCAAAGGCGATCATGCCGTAGCGGGAGACACGGCCATAGGTTGGCTTCAGTCCGGTGATACCGCACAGGGCCGCGGGCTGACGTATGGAACCACCGGTATCGGTACCGGTGACACCGGCCGCCAGGCGGGCCGCCATGGCCGCGGCGGAACCGCCGGAGGAACCACCCGGTACCGTACTGGTATCCCATGGGTTTTTCACCGGGCCATAAAAACTGGTTTCATTGGAAGAGCCCATGGCAAACTCATCCATGTTGGTCTTGCCCAGCATCACCGCACCGGCGGCATGAAATTTCTCAATCACGGTAGCGTCATAAGGCGCGATAAAGTTGTCCAGCATCTTCGAGCCGCAGCTGGTTTTCACGCCATTGGTACAGAAGATATCCTTTTGTGCAACGGGTATACCCGTCAAGGGGCCGGCCTCACCCCGGGCAAGGCGTTGGTCAGCCGCCTGGGCCTGGGCCAGGGCCGCCTCTTCCACCACGGTAATATAGCTATTGAGCCCGCCATCCATTCGCTTGATTCGATCCAGGTACATCTTGGTCAACTCTACACTGGAGAATTGTCCTGCCTTTAAGCCCTGCGCCTGTTCGGCTATGGTCAACTGATACATAACACCACTCTAACTATCGTATTTTGAGAAATTTAATCTTCGACAAGGAACTACTGACCAGTTTCATGCTCTATTCAATCACCTTCGGCACCAGATAAAGCCCGTTTTCTATCTGTGGTGCGACGGTTTGGAAGTGCTCACGTTGGTCTGTTTCAGTCACGGCATCATCACGCAGGCGCTGATTCTCGTCTAAGGGATGCGCCATAGGGGAAACCTGATCGGTGTCTACTGCATTCATCTGTTCAACCAGTTGCAAAATATTGCTCAAGTTATGTGCATATTGAGGTATATCATTCTCATCAATGGCCAAACGTGCCAGATGAGCTATCTTTTTTACCTCTGAACTATCCAATGACATAACGTGCTCCTGTACAAACGCAAAATAAGACTAAACTAAAAAAGTGAAACTTAACATATAAGGTTGCTTGCCCAAAGTCTTGCACTTGATTAAAGTAATCACCCTTATAAACCGATATAAATTTTGCCCATAAGCAATGACTATCATAACCGGAAAAGAAAATAACCATGTTTGAGAGCATCCGTGGAATATTCTCCAACGACATTTCCATTGACCTTGGTACCGCAAATACACTCATCTATGTTCGCGGCAAGGGCATCGTCCTGAACGAACCCTCTGTTGTGGCCATACGCCAGGAGCGTGGGCCGGGTGGACCCAAGAGTATCTCGGCCGTCGGCGCCGATGCGAAGCGCATGTTAGGCCGTACCCCCGGTAACATTGTCGCCATTCGCCCTATGAAAGATGGTGTTATCGCAGATTTTACCGTGACTGAGAAAATGCTGCAGTACTTTATTCGCAAAGTACACGAAACCAAGTTTTTACGCCCCAGTCCACGGGTGCTGATCTGTGTCCCCTGTGGCTCCACCCAGGTGGAGCGCCGCGCCATTCGTGAATCCGCCGCCGGCGCCGGTGCGCGTGAAGTCTATCTAATTGAAGAACCGATGGCAGCCGCCATTGGTGCAGGTATGCCTATTAGTGAAGCGTGCGGCTCCATGGTACTGGACATCGGTGGCGGGACCACCGAGGTGGCGGTGTTGTCCCTCAGCGGCATCGTTTACTCCGCCTCGGTGCGTATCGGTGGTGACCGCTTCGATGAAGCCATCATCAATTATATCCGTCGTAACTATGGCAGTCTGATTGGTGAATCAACCGCCGAGCGGCTGAAAAAAGAGATTGGTACGGCCTACCCGGGTAATGAAATCCGTGAGATCGAGGTGCGTGGTCGCAACCTGGCCGAAGGTGTGCCGCGTCGTTTCACACTGAATAGTAATGAAATTCTGGAGGCCCTGCAGGAACCCCTTTCCGGTATTGTCAGCGCGGTCAAAACCGCCCTGGAACAGACGCCACCTGAACTGGCTTCCGATATCGCGGAACGGGGTATGGTCCTCACCGGTGGTGGCGCCCTGTTGCATGATCTCGATCGTCTGCTCATGGAAGAGACCGGTCTGCCTGTCATCATTGCCGAAGATCCCCTCACCTGTGTAGCGCGTGGCGGTGGTCGTGCACTGGAGATGATGGATGAGCACGGTGGAGACCTGTTCAGCACAGAATAGTCTAGTGGGCTGGCACGGACGGACATCAGCTAATCTCGGAACCAGACAACTCTATGCCCTATGGGCGTTAAGGTCACTCAATTAATTTTTTTTTCAGCCGATAGCAAATTAAGATTATGCTAGTGGCTGTTTTTGTTTAAATTTTAACCTTAAGGAGGGGGAGCCGTTAAGCAGCTCTTTCAACAATCCGCACTCGGTCTTCGACTCTTTTTAGTCGTCGTGATTTCGATCACCATGATGACGCTGGATCACCGTTTTCAGCATGTTGATCAACTCCGTGCGGGTCTGTCCGTGGTGATTTATCCGCTACGTTACCTTATCAATATGCCGGCAGATATAGGTGGCTGGGCCTCGCAGACCTTTAAGACCCGCACCACATTACAGGAAGAAAACACCACCCTGCGCACGCAAAACCAGTTGCTCAAGGCCGAGTTACAAAAGTTCAATTACGTCAAAACCGAGAACCTTCACCTGAGGGCTCTGCTCAAATCGGCAAAGGATATCGGCGGACGGGTCTTGATTGCCGAATTACTCTCCGTCGATCTCGATCCCTTCAGGCGTCAGGTGGTTATCAACAAAGGTAAGAATGACGGGGTCTACGATGGACAACCCATGGTCGATGCCCAGGGTGTGATGGGCCTGGTGACCAAGGTCGGGCTGGTCTCCAGTACCGCCCTGTTGATTACCGATCCGAACCACTCTTTGCCCATCCAGATGTTGCGCAATGGCCAGCGTGCGGTCGCGGTTGGGACCGGTTCAGACGACCGCATCGAGATATCCCACATGCCCAATAATGCCGATATCAAGGTTGGCGATGAATTTGTCACCTCAGGCCTGGGCTGTGTCTTCCCTACGGGCTATCCGGCCGGTCGGATTATCGAGATCAATATCGATCCCAGTCTGCCCTTTGCCCATGTCGTGGCGGAGCCCGCTGCGGCCCTTAATCGTAGCCGTGAGGTGTTGCTGGTATGGCCATCGAAAGAGAACAATAAGCTCGAGCAAAACCCGTGCGCCCTCTTCAAGGAGAAAAAATCATGAACACAACGGGACAACGTGGTGGCGGGGTTATCATTGTCAGCTTTATCGTCGCCTTTACCCTGCTCATGGTGCCCTTACCCAACTGGGCACAACTGTTTCGCCCCGAATGGGTGGCCATCGTCGTCATCTACTGGAGTATGGCCTTACCCAAACGGGTCAGTGTTGGTGTCAGCTGGTTTGCCGGCCTGATTGTGGACGTCATTCGTGGCTCGCTGCTCGGTCAACATGCCCTGGCCCTGGCCGTCGTCTCCTTCCTGACCATCCACCTGCACCAACGCATCCGGGTCTATCCCCTGTGGCAGCAGGCGGTGACTATCTTCCTGGTGATGGTGATCAATTATCTCATTATCCTCTGGATAAGAGGCATTATGGGTGAGGCCCCCAGTCTCTGGCAGGTCCTCATCCCGGCAAGCATGACCGCCATACTCTGGCCGGCTGCGTTTGTCTTTATGCGATTCCTGCGACGCCAATTCCATGTCACTTAAATACGGTTATGGCTGACTTTAACCAATTCACATTTAAAGACCATGTACGTGAATCGTTAATATTTAATCGACGCTTGATGGTGGCGATTGCCGTGGTCTCGATCCTGACCCTGCTCTTGCTTGGCCGACTGTTTCAATTACAGGTGATTAACTATAACCACTACACCACCTTGTCAGAAAAAAACCGGGTTAATATCGTCCCCATTGCCCCAACCAGAGGGCTGATCTATGACCGCAATGGCGTCTTGATCGCACAGAATGTGCCCAGCTTTATTCTAGAGGTGGTGGCGGAACATGTGGATGACATGGAGCAGACCCTCTCGGAATTAAAAAGCCTGGTTGCCCTCAGCGATAATGAGCTCAAGTCATTCAAAAGACAACTAAAACGCAAACGTGCCTTTGTCAGTATCCCCTTGCGTTATCGCCTGACGGACGAAGAGGTGGCTCGTGTTTCGGTCAATTTCTACCGGCTCCCCGGTATTAATATCAAGGCGGAACTGGCGCGCCATTACCCCATCGGCAAACTCATGGCCCATGTGGCCGGTTATGTGGGGCGTATTAGTGAACGGGATCTACGCCGTTTGAATCAGTCTGAATACAGCGCCTCCAGCTACATCGGCAAGGTGGGTATCGAAAAATCCTACGAGAACTTATTACACGGCAAGGTCGGTTTTCAACGGGTCGAGACGAATGCGAATGGACGCATCCTGAAGGTATTGGAACGCACCCTGCCCATCCCGGGAAAAACACTCTATCTTAATGTCGATGCCAACCTGCAGGCCGTGGCAGAGAAGGCCTTTGGTGACGACAATGGTGCCGTGGTGGCCCTGGATCCATCTACCGGTGCAGTACTGGCCCTCGCCAGCATCCCCAGTTATGACCCGAATATCTTCGTACAAGGCCTTGATTCCGAGACCTTTAAAATACTGAGAAAATCACCATCACGACCCTTGTTTAACCGTGCCGTACAGGGACAATACCCACCCGGTTCGACCATCAAACCCTTACTTGGCCTGGCCGGCCTGGAGCTGGATGAGGCTCGTGCCCATGACTCTATTATATGTCGAGGGTGGTACATGCTGGATGATGACATTGATCAACGCCGCTATCGGGACTGGAAGCGCGAAGGTCATGGTTCCACGGATCTCACCGAGGCCATTACCGAGTCCTGCGATGTCTATTTCTATGATTTGGCCTATCGCCTGGGTATTGATCGGATTCATCAATATTTGTCTGCCTTTGGCCTTGGAAAAAATACCGGTATCGACATCGAGGGTGAACTTAACGGCATTATTCCGTCTAAAGACTGGAAACGGCGAAACTATAATGAAATCTGGTATCCCGGTGAGACACTCATTAACGGCATTGGTCAAGGTTATATGCTCTCGACACCCTTACAACTGGCCAGCATTACCGCCACCTTGAGCCGCTATGGTAAACGCATGAAACCCCTGCTCTTACATTCAATACAAGACCCGAAAGACAAATCCCTGCAACTCATTCAGCCACAGACCCTGCCCTCGGTACATATGATCGACAGCAGCCATTGGGGCACCGTGTTAAGGGCAATGAAACGGGTCGTCCACAGCGCCAGAGGTACCGCCCGAGGCATCAGCCACGGCCTGACTTATCAGATGGCAGGCAAGACCGGCACCGCCCAGGTCTTCGGCATCAAGGAGGGAGAACGCTATGAGGAATCTGAAATCAAGAAGAAATTACACGATCATGCACTCTTTATCGCCTATGCTCCGATAAAAGAACCCAAAATAGCCGTTGCCATTATTGTTGAAAATGGCGGCGGCGGCGGCTCTGTCGCTGCACCCATTGCCCGCAAAGTGATCGATTATTACCTTTTAGGAAAAACGCATGAGCCCGTCCCAGCTAGCTAGTTCAGGTTTTGCCGAAGAGCGCCGTCTGGGTGCCAGTGGCAAATTTCTATTGCGCCTGCACATTGATGCGCCATTGCTTATTGGCCTGTTTCTGCTCGCCAGTATCGGGTTGGTTGTCCTCTATAGCGCCGGCAATCAGGAGCTCGGCCTGTTGATTCGTCAGTGTGTACGCCTGCTGCTGGGTTTCCTGGTCATGCTGGCCATCGCCCAGATCCAGCCACCCACATTGGCCTTCTGGTCGCCCTGGATATTTGCCCTTGCCCTCATCATGCTCATTGCCGTTTTACTCCTCGGTGAAGTCGGAAAAGGGGCGCAGCGCTGGCTCAACCTCGGGCTGTTCCGCTTCCAGCCCTCTGAAATCATGAAGATCGCCGTGCCCATGATGATCGCCTGGTTCCTGGCCGACTGCGCCTTGCCGCCGAAAAAACTGCGCCTGTTCACCTGTAGCCTGATCTTGATTGTGCCCACCCTGTTGGTGGCCAAACAACCTGACCTGGGCACCGCCTTGCTTATCGCCTCATCGGGTGTGTTTGCCCTGTTCCTCGCCGGTATCCGCTGGTGGATTATCGGCTTTGTCACCATCGCCTTTGCCTCCAGCATCCCGTTTGTGTGGAACCTGTTACATGATTATCAGCGTCAACGGGTGCTCACCTTCCTCAATCCGGAAAGCGATCCACTGGGCTCGGGTTACCATATTATCCAATCCACCATCGCCATCGGTTCCGGCGGTGTGTATGGCAAGGGCTGGCTCAATGGCACTCAATCACACCTCGATTTTCTGCCTGAGCGTTCGACCGACTTTATTTTTGCCGTATTGAGTGAAGAGTTTGGCCTTATCGGTATCCTTCTGCTCTTTTCTGTCTATTTGTTTATTACAGCACGTGGTCTGGTAATCGCCGCACAGGCGCAGGACACTTACGCCCGGCTACTCGCAGGAAGCCTGACGCTCACCTTCTTCGTCTATATCTTCGTGAATATCGGCATGGTCACCGGACTTTTACCCGTGGTGGGGGTTCCCCTGCCCCTGGTCAGTTATGGTGGCACTTCACTAGTGACCATCATGGCCGGTTTCGGTATTCTCATGTCTATCAAGACGCATCGTAAACTTGTTGCAGGTTAATTCCTTGTATGAAAAATATTGCCATGAAAATGTTTGCCTCTACCGTCATGCTGCTGGTCACGGTGTTCAGCCAGACCTCTGCCGCAGCACCCACATCCTCGATCGATGCGGACAAGATTCGCAGCTTTGCCGAAGAGATGGCGCAACAACACAAGTTTGATCAGTCCGAACTTGAGAAGTTACTGAAAAATGCCCGTATCCACCAATCGATCCTGGATGCCATTTCACGCCCTGCCGAGGCCAAACCCTGGCATGAATACCGTCCGATTTTTTTGACTAAACAACGAATTAATGGTGGTGTGGCGTTCTGGAATGACAATGCCCTGAGCCTTAAACAGGCCAGTAAAAAATATGGTGTTCCTGCAGAAATTATCACCGCCATCATTGGTGTGGAAACCCGTTACGGTCGCCACAAGGGTCGTTTCCCGGTGATTGATTCTCTCTCGACGCTGGCCTTTGCCTATCCACCACGCAGTCGTTTCTTTCGCAGTGAGCTAAAACACTTCCTCCTTATGACTCGGGAGGAAAACATCAACCCATTGAAACAACAGGGTTCCTATGCCGGTGCCATGGGCTTGCCACAATTTATCTCCAGCAGTTTCAGAAATTACGCCGTCGATTTTGATGGGGACGGAACACGTGACCTGTGGAATAACACCGCTGATGCCATCGGCAGCGTGGCCAACTATTTCAAGCGCCACGGCTGGAAACAGGGCCAACCCATCGCTCACCGCGCGATCATTCAAGGTGAGCAATATAAAAAACTGCTCACCGAAGGCCTCAAGCCTAAATG
>Ga0316193_10004522_pt1 | contig 10227 bp, 9 predicted proteins | sample MerIslsedime2_MG_FD_207735 | JGI IMG/M metagenome (GOLD analysis project Ga0316193, IMG submission 207735) | Coastal sediment microbial communities from Maine, United States - Merrow Island sediment 2 | ecosystem: Environmental > Aquatic > Marine > Coastal > Sediment | place: USA: Maine...
AAAAAGCGGTCCCCAATATGTCACCCGCAGAGGAACCAAAGCCGTGGTCGTTTTATCGGTCAGAGATTATGAAAAACTGATTTCCAATAAACCTAGTTTTAAGGATTTCTTGCTTGCCTGCCCGAAAATGGATGAGGATTTTCAAATTGAGCGACCAAAAGATTATCCAAGGAACATAGAACTGTGAAATATCTTTTAGACACCTGTGTTATTTCGGAATTGGTTAAGCCCACTCCCAACAGAAAAGTTGTCGATTGGTTAAATGAACTGCCGGCAGAGGCGTTATTTTTGTGCGGCATTACGATTGGTGAAGTGAGAAAGGGATTAACGAAGCTGCCGGCCTCCGGCAAGAAAAAGCGGTTGACGCTCTGGCTGAATACCCTTTTGACAGAGTATAAAGAACGAATACTATCTATTGATTTGATGGTTTGTGAGAATTGGGGAGTTATTCAGGGAAATGCAGAGAAAGCCGGCGCACCAATGTCCACAATTGATAGTTTAATCGCAGCCACTACGTATACCCATAATTTGACACTGGCAACCAGAAATGAAAAGGATTTTACTCCGAGCAACATACCCATCATTAATCCATGGAAATTATAGGATTGAATTTCTACATAGATAATCAACCTATGACTAAATGGTCTTAACCCAGGCGACCGCTTATATGAAACTACATTGCAAATCTTTGTTGGTCTCGAAAAAATTCCGAATTTGTCATGCCGGACTTGATCCGGCATCCAGAATTTGCTGAAGTTACTGGATTCCGGCCTTCGCCGGAATGACGCTATAAAGAAGTTTTAACTTTTTACCACATCGTTAAGTTTCTTTTTTGATCAGACTGGCCGTTCTTTTGGCCAGAGGCGCCGCTCATATGAAACTTAATGGAATGACGAATGAAGATTGACGAGTGACGAATTGTGGTTGTCGCTCTCCGAGGCGTAGGCGCTACAACCCCTACGAGCCGGAGGCTTCGCTCTGCTTATTTAATAACTATACATCGATAGGATTCCTTTCTTGCAAGGAGCACGCTTTGGATACGAACATGACCAATCAGGCTGCCAAAGGTAACAACGACCAAGATCAGCCCATTGTTTACAGGATCTTTCTGGCCTCGCCGGGGGATGTTCGCGATGAGCGTGAGCTTGCGCGGGCTGTCATCGAGCAGGTTCGCGCTGAGCGGGCTTTTCGGGGCCGCCTTAACCTGGAGATTATCGCCTGGGACCAGCCGGGTGCCGAGGTCGCCATGGAGGCCGGCCTGACGCCTCAGGAGGCGATCAAAAGAGGCCTTCCCAAACCGTCGGGATGCGACCTCGTCATCGTGATTCTGTGGTCACGAATGGGTACGCCGTTGCCGACGGATGACACCAAGCCCGATGGAACAGCCTATCTTTCCGGCACCGAGTGGGAGTATCACGATGCAATTACCGCCCGGAAGCAATTCGGGAATCCAACGGTCTTGGTATATCGGCGAAACCAGGTCCCGGCACTCAATCTGGAGGACTCGGAGTTTGATGAGAAGCGCTTGCAATGGCAAAAGGTCAAGGATTTTTTCCAAACGTTTGTAGGCGAGGACGGGTCGCTGATTGGTGGCGTTAATGCCTACCCGACGCCGGATGAATTCCGTCGGCAATTCGAGCAGCATCTGCGGGATCGGCTGACGGCGGTTTTAGAAGGGTTACATGGGCCGGGAGAAACTACAGCTCCCTCTCAAGAACCCGAAGTCGAGGATCGCGTTCTTTGGACGGATGCCCCCTATCCGGGCCTTGAGACGTTCAAACCCGAGCAGGCGCCCATATTCTTCGGGCGCGGGCCGGAGATCGATCAACTCCTGGAAGTCCTGCGGGATCCCGCAATTCGTTTTGTTGCGATCGTCGGCGCGTCGGGTTCGGGCAAGTCTTCGTTGGTGGCAGCCGGGCTTATTCCCCGTCTGCGGGCGGGCGCCTTGCCGGGCAGCTCGCAGTGGGTCGATGTCACCTTCAAACCGGGTGAGCGCGGCGGCGATCCATTCCTGGCCCTCGCATACGCGCTCAAAGCAGAGCTTGGCACCACCGGCCGGCGGGAGGACGATCTGGCCGATGAACTGCGAATCAAGCCGAGCGGGTTCGCTGCCTATGCAGACCAACTTTTGAGTGGCAGCTCGCCGGCCGCAGAGTTTCTTTTGATCGTAGACCAATTTGAGGAGATCTTTACCCCCGTTGCCGACGATGCCCGAGCAGATTTCATCGGATTTATCGAAACAGTTGTGGGGATGCCACAGATGCGCGTAATCGCTACGATTCGAGCAGACTTCACCGCCGATGTCGCGGACATGCCGGTACTCGCAAATCTTTTTCAAGGTCGGGGGATCTTCATGCTTTCCGCACCCGGTGTGCTGGCGCTGACCGAGATGATTCGATGTCCCGCACAGATGGCCGGTTACGAAATCCGGGACGACCTGTGCGACCGAATATTGAAGGATACCGGCACCGACGCCGGGGCACTGGCCCTTATGGCCTTTGCGTTGCACGAGGTCTACGAGCACGGCAAAGGTTCCGGGAAGTTTACCTTGCAGGACTACGAATCGCTGAAGGGTGTGGCCGGGGCCATACAATTGCAAGCAGAAAGAGCGCTGAAGCGGCTGGAGCCGACAGACGAGCGCGCGTTGCACGCGCTGTTTTCGGATCTGATGGAAGTCAACGACCAAGGGGTTGCGACGCGCCGCCGTGCAGCCCTTGAGCAAATCCACAAGGACCCGTCCAAGAAGCGCCTGGCGGATGCATTGGTGGAGGCGCGAATTTTGGTCACGGATGGTGAGCTGGCCGAGAACCCCACCACAGAGGTGGCCCACGAGGCAGTGTTCACCGGCTGGCGCCGTCTGGCTAGTTGGATTGAATCCAACGCCGGCAAGCTTCGGGTCTGCCGCAGCCTGGCCATGGCGGCGCGAGACTGGCAGCAAGCAGGTTCCCCTTCTTTCAAGCATTTGCCGGATCGCGCGACGCTCAAGCAATACCGTGGGGTTCGCCCCGCTTGCTCGCTGGGCGCGGATGCCGCGGTCGTCCGGAGTTTTCTGGGGGCGGCAAGGTGGCGCCAGCGGTTCTGGAGCGGTTTCCTGGCCATGGTGGTGCTCGTGGTCGGCATCCTGGGTGTGGACATCTGGCTGCGAAGCCAAGAGATGAACTGGAATGTGTTGCGGATTTGGTCGATGGCGCAGTTCGGACTCTATGGCGGACCGGATATGGTGTCAATACCCGGTGGCGCGTTCCAGATGGGGTCCTCTGACTGTACTTCAGACAGTAAAAGTGTTGAATGCCCGCAGCATCCTGTCACGATTCAATCCTTTGAGATAGGAAAATATGAGCTTACTTTCGACGAGTATGCGGCCTTCGTTTGGGGTAGAGATGACGTGGATCTTCCGCACGACGAAGGCTGGGACCGTGGTTTACGTCCAGTAATCAACGTGAGCTGGAACGATGCACAAGCCTATATCGAATGGCTCAACAAAAAGGTGAAAGGCAAAGGCTTTCGATTGCCGACGGAAGCCGAGTGGGAGTATGCGGCCCGCGCGGGAACTGAAACTAGATTTTTTTTTGGAGACGATGCGGACAAATTTGGCGAATATGCTTGGTATTATAATAATTCAGAAGGCAGAACTCATCCGGTTGGAACAAAGCAGCCCAATGCCTGGGATCTTTACGATATGCACGGCAATGTCGATGAATTGTTGGAAGATGGTTGGCACAATAACTATGAAGGGGCACCGGATGATGGTCGTGCCTGGGTTGATGATCCAAGGCGCTATAGCCGCGTGATCCGCGGCGGCGCCTGGAACGACTATGCGCAGGACTGGCATTCGGCCGACCGCAGCTTAGTCTGGCCCGTAAGCCGCAACGACTTCGTCGGTTTTCGTCTCTCCAGGTCCGTTACCCTTGGTCCTTGATCCCTTGAACCCTTGGCAAAGAATGCTTTTGTGGGATCCGGAGCGGCGTGGAGGGAAATCGATTTTGGATTTTGGAATTCAGATTTTGGATTGATGAATGACCTAAACAATCTGATTTATTATTGATCTTCAAGTGCTGCAGCGGGTCGAATACTTTCATTTGGTGTTCGACGTTCATCAGTTTCATTTTCGATTACACCGGCCGTTTTTAACCGGCGGCGGGGCTGACACCTGAAACCTATAAATTGTGTTCATAGATAATCAGTGCCGTTGTTGTCCCACTGAGTCTATCTTTTCCGAACGTAGTCCCGGAAAAAGCTTAGTACCTATCTGTGAGGTAATTTAATAAGTCCAACAGGCTGAAAATTCGCCAATTTTCAACCCACAATTTATCATTTCAACCCAAATCTTGACTGATTTTGCGGTCAAATTCCACCCCATCAAAATTTTTCCACTTTTTTTCATTTTGGGCTGGCGTCCGAATCCTTTTTCTGTTATACAATGAGAATGTTGCCCATTACTATCAGAAAAAGGACCATCACCGCTGACGACATCGTTCCCATCCAGGCCACGGTCAATGAACACTGGAGCAGGGGTAGAAAGCATATATCCAGGGTCCTTTGCCAACAATGGAATTGGTTCCAGCCAAATGGCCGCCTAAAGGACATGGCCTGCCGGGAGCTCCTGTTGACTCTCAGCCGCATGGGCCTGATCACCCTTCCGCCAAGACTCAACAGTGCCAACAACGAAAAGCGCAACCGATCCATCCCTGTCGTTAAAATTGATCAAATCCCTTTACAAGAAAAACTGACGAAACTCAGCCCTATTGACCTCAAAACGGTCAGAAACACAAAACTGGAGCCACTCTACAATTCGTTGATCCATCAGCACCATTACCTCGGCTATCGTCAGATCGTCGGCAATCATCTCAAGTACATCGCTTTTATCGATGAGCGGCCCGTTGCCTGTCTGGGGTGGGGCTCGGCCGCCTGGAAGGTCAAATCCAGAGACACCTTCATCGGCTGGCAACCGAAGACCAGAAAAGACAACCTGCATTTTGTCGCCAACAACACCCGCTTCCTCATTTTGCCCTGGGTTTCTGTCAAATGCCTGGCCTCCAAACTGCTGGCCTTAAATGCCAGAAGAATCTGCGCTGACTGGCTCGATACCTACAATTACCCTTTGTATCTGCTGGAAACTTTCGTTGAAAAAGATCGGTTTAAAGGCACCTGCTACAAAGCCGCAAACTGGGTCTGTACCGGTCAGACCAAGGGTACCGCCAAAAAAGGGCATATTCATTTGAACCATGGAAATATAAAGGATGTCTATCTGTATCCGCTCAGAAAAGACTTCAGAAAAAAACTGACAGGATAACCCGGGTGGAAGCTGCAACTTCCACCCGGATCGTGAGGTGTTTGGTGAACCCCTTCAAAAAATTCACCATCGCTAATGTAAGTAAAAAGCTCAATGAAATCAACTTTAAAATTTCATTGTCACACCAAAAGCCTTTCCCGAATCTAAATTTCCTTTCAAACTATCGTTTCAAAAAACGTTTTGTTAAAATTCTGTCCAACGGTGACATTCAGGGCGGATACACAAAAATGATCACCTCGCTGATCGATTTTTCTTTCATCCGCTCTCTTGTTGCCGAGCGTTATTCGCCTTATGGACCTCCTTGTTATGATCCGCCAAGCTTGTTCTTACTGGATTTGTTTCGATACATCGACGGTTACCAAAATATGAGCAAATTCCTTGAATTGGTTCGCGATAAGGACAGGGGCAGATGCTATCGAACACATGCCGGCATATCTGAAGACAATATCCCTTGCGAAGGCACTTTCTCCATTTTCAGAGCTCGCCTGGGTGAACAACTCTATAATGAAATCTTCCATATCCTTGTCGACATCTTTCGCCAACTTGAAATGATCACTTTTAATATCCTTGCTCACGATGGCACCTTGTATCCTAGCTGGGCTCGGTATAAGGGCTGCACCTACTTTTGTGATCAGTGTGACTGCATCACCGTCGATGATGTGCTGGAAAAAGTCAGAAACCGCATCCTTTATCGTCTCAATAAACTATCCGAAGGCAATCTGGGATCTGAAATCCGGGTCTATCAAGACTGTCCCAGTGATCGCTTCCCCGCGGATGTCAAAAAACCCAGAATCGAATTGTTTGCCTTTAAACTGGCCTTTGCTGACGGTCAACCTTCTGAAGAACAGAAAAACACGGCCATCTTGTTTGGGGTTGAAAAGGAACTCGAAAAACACCAGCTGTGCATCCATACCCTGCGCTCGGCCGTTACGGCCATTAACTTTACTGACGGCTCCATGACCATGGCCTGTACAAAGCTGCCAAAAGACACCGATGCCAAAATCGGGGTCCGGCGAAATCCGCAAAACCCAAATAAAAAACAAAAAATCTTCGGCTATAACCTGGTCTTAACCACATCGGTAGAACTGCATTTGAAAATTGAGCTGCCGGTTGCTGTCACCAACATCGCCGGCAATGCCCAAGAGGGCAGCCAGATCATCACCAATGACGATCAGATAGACGTTCATCATTGCACCGCGGCTAACCGGGTCAACATAGACATTGCCGATGCCAAGTACGATATCACCAAAAATTATGAGTACATCCGCGCAAAGGGTTCCATCCCTATTATCGACTATAACCGTAGAAGAGAAAATCTCTCACCCCAGGCGCTTATCGACAGGGGCTATGATGAAAAGGGATGGCCTTTTGCCCCCTGCGGGCTGCTTTGCCGGCCAAACGGATTTGATAAAAAATACCAGCGCCTGACCTTCTGTTGCTTTAAGCACTGCCTGAACCTCAGAGCCGCTGCCTTAAAAAGCGTCCAGGAAAAATACGATATCGCCATGTGTCCGCATGTTGAAAACCGCACTGGTTTTACGAAGCACATGTATGTCAAAGAGCATCCCCGATTGATCAATGAAATCCCACGGGGGTCAAAACGATATCAGCTGATTAAGAAAATTCGCTCGGCCTCAGAGCGGGCCAACAGCACCATGAAAGAGGACCTTAAAATCCTTGAAAAACCCAGAATCCTCAACGCTCAAAGAGCTGCTATTCTGGCTCAAATGGCAGCCATTGTCCTGCTGCTTCACCGTGCTTTTAAATTTGTTGTCAAAACCACTATCCTGTTTACTAAACTTCACCAAACTAACGATCCGGCCATCAAAGAAAAGTTAAAACCTCCTCGCATCCCAAAATCCATCTTGGACCTTATTCAGCTGGAATGAGCTGCTTCTTTGCTTCCGATTTTTGCTCCCAAATTCGTTGCCGCGGATAGCTGTTTTATTCTTCCGGTATATCTCCGCTTTATACTCCTAAATCACAGCTAAAATCTTACGGCCTGCTATCTTTTCCTTGCCATATGGCTGCCGTCCACAATTTATTCCTCACACCCAGCGAAAGGGCGGGCTGAACGACCGTCTTATTAAATCTCCTCATCTGTTTTTATTAAATCGATAGAATACCTTAAATCCCAAATCTAAAATCCGAAATCCCAAATTTATGAGGAATAAAAGTGGGATCAATTGTCAAAACAAACATTGCGATAGAATTTTTGAATTTCACAATTCTGTCAAAATCCCATCATAAGATCCTGTGCGGCAAACTTTCCGTCCATCCGGCATGGGTGATTTCCTGGTAATCCAGCTTCCGCTGCAATTCTTCAATTGTAGCGGCGCCCCCATAAGTCAACCCGGATCGTAAGCCTCCGATGATATCGGCGATGATCTCGTCCTCATCTTCCCGATAGGAGACCTCGGTTGTAACACCTTCCGCGGTTTTCCATTCAGCGATTCCTCCATGGTAGTCTTCCTGGACCTCACTGCTGGCCATGCCGCGGTAGGTTTTAACCTTTATTTCTTCACCGGCCTGGCCCTTTTTACTTATAACCGGTCCGGGAGTTGGCCGGGTGCCGGCCAGCATGCTGCCCACCATTACGAAATCCGCACCAAATGCCAGGGCCTTGACGATGTCTCCGGGATGGCGGATGCCACCATCGGCGACCACCGAGCGATCCACCCGCGCACAGTTTTTTATCGCCGTTAGATTGGGCACACCAAAACCGGTTTTGATTCTTGTTGAACAGACGGAACCCCCACCGATCCCAACCTTGACGATATCGGCACTGCAGGAAGCCAGATAATCGGCACCGGCGTAAGTGGCAACATTTCCGGCCATGATGCAGGGGCTGTCGCCGATCATATCGCGAATAAGTTTGAGCGTTCGCCCCACATATCTGGCATGCGCATGGGCGACATCCACACAAAACAGATCCGCACCGGCGTCTCTCAAAGCTTCGGCACGCTGCAGGTCTGTTTCCGCACAGCCGATTGACACGAACACAGGGCACTTACAATTTTTGAACATCTGTACATTGTCTTCTATTGACATGTAACGATGCAACACGCCGATACCGCCTTTCGCTCCGATAAAGTTTGCCATGTCCGATTCGGTGATCGTGTCCATGTTGGCCGTCATCAATGGCAGTGCAAGGGATAGCTTGCCCGTTTTACATTTTATTGAAATATCGACAACTTTACGGGATTCCCAGTGATTATACGATGGTATCATGAGTATGTCGTCATAGGTAAAGGACTTCATTAGATCGTCTCCAAAAAGCGCTTGACCTGATATTCGAATTCCCTGGATTCGATATCGATGGTCCTGTGTTTATCTTCGTCCACCACGGAGACAGCCACATAGCCACCGGCACCTTCAAACGAAATACAGCAGGGGTTACGTTCCTTTTCTTCCAATCCTTCCCCACCCTCCCCAAAATATTCAGACGCACGCACGATGACGTCCGGTGGTTTTAACCGGGTTTGTTTGGCAATTCGGATCATTGAATTACTCCTTTTCAAACTTGATATGGCCGCAAAAAGTCACAAAAAGCACAAAAATAAAATTTCAGGTCAGCCTGCCGGCAGCCCTGAATGCATCAACGCTGGCTTTTTCGATTTCCACACGACTTTTATTTTTGACGGCACGAATTTCACCGTATTCTATCAATTGGTAGACAATCTTGCGGCCGACACCCATATAGCGGGCCGTTTCACCGACCGTCATCAATGGCAGTGCAATATATTTTTCTCGATCAATTGGCATAAGATTTTACTCCATATAATAGTTTTGCCACTAAGGCACAAAGACACGAAGTGATGATATGTATTCTAAATCATTACGAAAATTGGAATTGTCTATCATTAGGTCTCTTATGGAATTGGAATGAATAAATCTCACTGTAATCCTGGTGCTTTGGTGTCTTTGTGGCTGAATGAATACCATCTAAGTTTCTTTTCCGATCAGACTGGACGCTCGCGACCAGAGGCGGCGCTCTTATCTGACTATAATGCCTTCAGATTATGTTTCAAGGGGGGGTACGAGTTACGGGTTGCGGGAAAAGATGGCATAGGGCTTAAGGCGTAAGTCATAGGGTCGAGGATAGAAGGTAAAGTGCATAGAGCTGAATGATATTTTCCGAATTCCAATTTCTGTCCTCTGACCTCTGTTTTCTGTCCTCTGATATTTGGTTGCGGGCTGCGCGTTATGGATTGCGGGATGCGAGCAAAAAGAGCTTAGGGCAAAGGGCATCGTGCATAGAGTAAGGCATCGTTCAGCGGAAGCTGCAGGAAGATCAAAAGGGTTTCAGATCTTGGGCGAAAAAGGCATAGGGCTCAAGGCGCAGGGCATGGTGAAGAATTCGGAAATCGGAATGCGGAAGTCGGAAAAAGAACTTTGGATTGTGGATTTAGAAAGAGGGTAATAAAGTGATCGGTTCCAGGTTCAGGGTTCCCGGTTCAAAGGTTAATGATTAACAAAGAATCGGAACATAGAATATCTATGGTCTGATCGAGAGAGTCATTTCTATTTGAAACTTCAGCACAAAGGATATAGATTGACGAAAAAATGGTAACCCTAAACCCTGAACAGTGAACCCTGAACCCAACTGAATTTTCTTTCTTGCTTTAATTGATAAACTTGTTATGGTTACAAAATTGTATTTTTCTTATTGTATCTCGACAGATTCGTAACAAATAACATAAATTTTTGGAACAAAATTTTATTATGAAACCGATCGAAGAAGTCACCATGTTATATGAGATCACCAAGGCACTCAATGCGCATTTGGTTTTAAAAAAGTCGCTGTACAAGGTTTTGGATATCCTATCCAATTCTATGAATATGGTACGGGGAACCATAACCATTTTAAATCCCATGCGCAATGAGATACGCATCGAGGTGGCCCACGGGCTGACCCGCAATGCCATGGAACG
>Ga0316193_10004524_pt1 | contig 10227 bp, 7 predicted proteins | sample MerIslsedime2_MG_FD_207735 | JGI IMG/M metagenome (GOLD analysis project Ga0316193, IMG submission 207735) | Coastal sediment microbial communities from Maine, United States - Merrow Island sediment 2 | ecosystem: Environmental > Aquatic > Marine > Coastal > Sediment | place: USA: Maine...
GCCAACCTCCTGGTCGATGCCGAGCGACTCGAGTTTCAGCCCGAACGACTGTTGACCGCGGTGGAACAGCGGGCCCGCGCTCTCATCGGGACCAAACCCAGCGCCGAGGCGCTCACGGAGACCATGGAACGCGCCACGATCTGCATCGACGAGGTCGACAAGATGTCGTCGATCGTTGCCGGCAAACCGAATCCGATCGGCGTCGTCCTGCAGCAGGGCCTGCTGACCCTGATGGAAGGGGAGGTGGTCACGTACAAGACCTTCGCCTCGGAAAACGGCGAAGAGGTGCCGGTGACCCTGAACATCGATACCCGCCACATGATGTTCATCTGCGGCGGCGCCTTCGAGGGGCTCTATGACCAGGTCTACCTGCGGGTGATCAACCCCGCGAGCGGCGAAAAGCTCAAATCGCAAGCGGTGCAGATGGCGGACGGTCAGGTGAGGATCGAGACCCGCTTCGCTCTCGGAGACTTTCTCAAACCCGAGGATCTCTTCGAGTTCGGGATGGTGCCCCAGTTCATGGCCCGGTTCGACAACGTGGTCCTGCTGAGGGACCTCGACGTGGCGGTCCTCAAGGAAATCCTGGTTGCATCCCTCGACTCTCCCTATATCCGTTCGAAGGCGTATTTCGAGGTCATGGATATCGAACTCGAGATCGACGACGTCGCGGCGGCAATGATCGCGGAGGCCGCGGAGCTGAACATCCGCACCGGGGCGCGCGCCCTTCGTACGGTCTTCAACAAGATCATCAACAGACTCGAGTACGACCCCTGGCAGCACGAAGGCCTCGAGGAGAAAAAGGGTGGGGGACACCGCCTCGTCGTCACCCAGGAGATGGCGAAGAGGGCGATCAGCGGCAACGGGGGTTAGGCGGTCCACACGACCTGGCTCCAATAGGGGTTTCCACACAGTTCACAAATAGATACAGAGTCCCGAAGTCTCCGAAGGTGTGATAAGTTCTCAACATCACCTCGAGGGGGCAAAATGAGCATCGAACCCGGGACAAAGCTGGGTCCGTACGAGATCGAAGAGGCTATCGGCGCGGGCGGTATGGGTGAGGTCTACCGAGCCCGCGATACGCGTCTCGAACGGTCGGTTGCGATCAAGGTCATGGCGCCGCACCTGGCCGAAAGGCCGGAGCATCGCCAGCGCCTGGAGCGGGAGGCGAAAGCGATCTCCAGCCTCTCGCACCCGCACATCTGCCCGCTGTACGACGTGGGTCACGAGGACGGTGTCGACTTCCTGGTCATGGAGTTCATCGAGGGCGAGACACTCGCGGACCGGATTGCCCGCGGTCCGCTCCCGGTTGAAGAGGTGCTTCGATTCGGGATTCAGATCGCCGACGCGTTGGAAAAAGCTCACAAAAAGGGGATCATCCACCGCGACCTCAAGCCCGGTAACGTGATGCTCACCGGTGACGGGACCAAGCTGCTCGACTTCGGCCTCGCGCGCGCGGATGCCGGAGGCGACGAAGATGGCAGCCTCACAGTGTCACCGACGGTGAGCAAGCCCCTGACCGCCGCCGGGACCGTGATCGGCACCTACCAGTACATGGCTCCAGAACAACTCGAGGGGAAAACCGCCGATGCGAGAACTGACATTTTCGCTCTCGGGGCGGTTCTCTACGAAATGGCGACGGGACGACGGGCTTTTCTTGCCGAAACTCAAGCGAGCCTCATCGGCGCAATCATGCACGAGCAACCGCAGCCGGTTTCGGCCGTCCAGCCGATGATTCCGCCCGCCTTCGACCGGGTCATCCAGTCGTGTCTCGCCAAGGACCCGGAGGAACGCTGGCAGACCGCGCACGACGTCAAGCTTCAGCTCCAATGGATCGCCGAGGGTGGTTCGGTTGTGGGACTTCCCGCCCCCGTAGCGGCTCGCAGAAAAAGCCGTGAGCGGTTGGCCTGGATCGCGTGCGCGGTAGCGGGCCTGGTCGCCGCTCTTCTCGCTGTCGGATACGTTCGCCGTGCTCCGGCTCCACCGCAGCAGACCCGGTTCGAGATCACTCCGCCGCCGGAGCTCGCCACCGTGGGATCACCGCGGGTATCGCCCGACGGGCGTCTCCTGGCGTTCCGCGGAGTCGATTCGAACGGCATCGCGCAGCTCTGGCTGCGGCCGATGGACAGCGTCGAGGCGCGGCCGTTGGCCGGAACCGAGGGCGCGAGGGACGACGCCCGTCCGATGTGGTCCCCGGACAGCCGGCACGTGGCGTTCTTCGTTGGCGACAAACTCAAGAAGGTGCCGGTGGCCGGTGGGCCGGCACAGACCATCTGCGACGCGGACGGCGCCGACGGGAGCTGGAGCACCGGCGGGGAGATCCTCTACGACGGAGCGGCCACCGCGCCCCTGATGCGGGTGCCGGCTGCGGGGGGCATCGCCAAGCCGGAGGTGAGGGTGGAGGATCTGGAGGATGTCAGCGCGCTCGGCTGGCCCGAGTTCCTTCCGGATGGAGAACAGTTCATTTTCCTCGCTGACCAGTTGGAGGATGACTCCAGAGTCATGATCCGTTCGCTCGGCTCGGGCGAGGGACGCGTCCTCATGGCCTCCGAATCCCGGGTCCAGTACGTCGAGCCGGGGTATCTGGTGTACGTCCTCAACGGCATGCTGGTCGCCCATCCCTTCGACGCCAATGCCGGCACCCTGGTCGGAGATCCCCTGCCGCTCGCAGACAGCATCGGGGTGTCCGATGTGGGGCTGGCCGATTTCTCGGCCTCCCACGACGGTACCCTGGCCTATCGAGCAGGGCAGACGGGCGCGCGGAAGCTCCTGTGGCGGGATCGTGCGGGACGGGAGCTCGGCCAGGTCGGCGAGCCCGCCGAGTACTTTACGTCCTGGATTTCGCCCGACGGACAGCGGGTTGTCGTAAACCTGGCCGAACCCCAGGGTTCGAACGTCGACCTGTGGACTCACGACCTCGAACGCGGGGTCGCCTCGCGCTTCACCTTCGGCCCGGGTTGGGATGGGGTGCCGATCTGGTCGCCGGACGGCTCTCGCATTGTCTTCAGCTCCAGCCGTGGCGAGGGCAGCGACGCCCTGTACTGGAAAGATGCATCGGGCGCCGGTACGGCGGAACTGCTGCTGCAGGCCGAGGAGGACATCTACCCAAGCGACTGGAGCCGGGACGGGAGCGTTCTCGCATTCAACAGGTCCGCATCCGATACAAGCTGGGACATCTGGGCGCTGCCGATGGACGGCTCGAGCGAGCCCTTCCCGGTCCTGCAGTCGGAGTTCGCCGAGGTTCGACCGGGCTTTTCTCCGGACGGGCGATGGCTGGTTTACAACTCCAACGAGTCGGGTGACATGGAGGTCTACGTGACCCAGTTTCCGGGGCCTGGCGGCAAGTGGCAGGTGTCGACCAGCGGCGGAACCGAACCGCATTGGAGCGCCGATGGCTCCGAGATCTTCTATCTCGACGCGACCCAGAATCTGGTCACGGTGCCAGTCTCCACGGGCGACACCTTCAAAGCCGGTCTGCCGGAAACGCTCTTCGACGCAGGGCTCTTTCCATTGACGGCGCGAAATCGCTACTCAGTTACCGATGACGGGCAACGATTTCTGATGCTCTCACCGATCAGCGGTGAGTCCGTTCGTCCGATCTCGGTGGTCCTCAACTGGCACGCAGGTCTGGAACAGTGAGGCAACAGCACGTTACCGTGTGACGAATCACTTCTCTCTCAACGGGATGTCCGTTAGACTGGGGTGTGGCCAACGCCAAGAGCCTTCGATTCGACCTCGACATGGTCGAGGCCCTGGGACGCCGTCTGCAACCGGATGCGATGGTTGTACAGGAAGATCGCAACCTGGTCATGGCGGGCGGCGGCATGCTCGATCTGGACTCGAATGACGGGCTCGACGCGGCCTATCTCGCGATCGCCGAACACCGTCCCCTGCCGCTTGGTCGATACCTCCTGCTTCGGAGCCGTCGTGAGGAGGCCTACTGGACCTATCAGGCCGTGGTCCACGATCTCGAGACCAAACCGACCTGTCGCGCCGGGAATGTTCGCCGCAGTTTGACCGCTATTCTCAAGGACAGCGTCAAACGTGGCATGACCTCGGTGACGGTCGAGCCTCTCGGCGTATGGCGCAGTCGGGGCTTGACCCTCGAAGAAATGGTGGAGGCTTTCGAGGCCTCGGTATTCGAGGTCAGCGTCAACCTCGGCAGCCCGCTGCGAGTGACGCTTCTGCTCGAAGATATTGACGCGCTCGAGGAGGTCTCGCATCTTCTCAGGTCGCGGCTTTTGCGCAAGGCGAGCCGGAGCTTTCGAACCGTGGACGGCGATGCCGCCCTCGTCGAGGTGCGACAACGGGGTTTCCGCCTTCATTGCCGCTTCGTCCCGGGGTCTCTCTCCGGCTACGCCATCACCTGCGTCGGCGGCCCTCGGTAAGAAACGTTCCCGTCCCCGTTCTCGACGAATTGTTCACTGACACCTGTCGACGCCTTGCGAGTGATCCAGCCACTTCAGATTCAGGTCACCGGCTTCGGCGTCCCGGGAACGGGTACGGGGACGGGCACGGGAACGAATATCGAGCGATTGCTTCTCTCTAATGAGGTCAGAGAATTCCGTCGCATTTCTCTGCAGGTGTTATCCTAATGCTGGCTGGAGGAGGCGGGCGTCCGCTGGGACCTCGGTCTCAGAGGAAGGTCCGGACTCCATGGCAGGCGGCATGCCGGGTAACGCCCGGCCGTGGCAACGCGAGGGAAAGTGCCGCAGAGAGTAGACCGCCCCCGATAGGCCGGGGGTAAGGGTGAAAGGGTGCGGTAAGAGCGCACCGCCCCTCCGGAAACGGAGGGGGCACGGTAAACCCCATGCGGAGCAAGGCCGAATAGGGGGGCCGAGGGTGCCTGTCCCCGCATCCCACCTTGTGTGGGTGAGGTCCCCGGGTTGGCTGCTCGAGCCGCGTGGTAACGCGCGGCCCAGATGAATGGACGCCGCCCTTCGGGGTACAGAATCCGGCCTACAGCCTCCTCCAGCCATTTTTCTCCGTTCCCGTGCCCGTACCCGTCCCCGTTCCCGAATCGTACAATCAATAAACTGAAAACTTCTCAATCTTAAGCGTTTCGGTTGATGGAACTGCCAGTCCCTGGCCGTCGGGTACGGGAACGGGAACGGGAACGGGGACGAAGATGCAGCCTGCCCGTTACAACGAGAACCCTGAGTTCGGGTTATCGTAGGTTTTGTGAGCACTTCATGGATACCTCTCCAACCCGGCGAACCGATCGGCGTTGTGGCCTTGTCAGGACCGCTTGATGCGGAGAAGCTCGATGCCGGGCTCGAGGTCCTGCGTGGTTGGGGGCATCCCGTGATCGAGGCCTCGAACCTCCACTCCGAGGAGATCTATCTCGCCGGCCGCGACGAGGATCGTCTGGCCGGTCTCGATGAGGTCGTCGCGAGCGGAGCCCGCATCGTCATCGCAGCACGGGGCGGCTATGGGGCATCGCGTTTGCTCGATCGTATCGACTGGCGCGACCTCTCAAAACGGGGCATCTGCATGGTCGGATTCTCTGACCTGACCGCCATCCTCAATCCGCTCGGCGGAAACGGCGTACCGCAGATCCACGGGCCAATGGTCGCCTCGGGGCTCAGCGCTCGTTTCAACGCGAAAAGGCTGCGCTCCGTGCTGGTCGGTGAGCTCAAAGGTGAACCATTATTTCGATTCTCAGAGACCTCTGTCGTTCGCTCAGGTCGTGCGGAAGGGCTGGCACTGGGTGGGAATTTGACGGTCCTGACAGCTCTCATTGGCACCCCCTGGGAGCCCCAGTTTGACGGCAGCGTACTCTTCCTCGAAGAGGTGAACGAGCCCCTCTACCGCCTCGACCGCATGTTGACCCACCTCAGGGGCTCTGGTAAATTGCGAAACGTGAAAGCATTGATTGGTGGGAGCTTGCGCGGTTGTAGACCGGCCTCGCTACGAGCCGATTTGTGGCGACGGCTGCTCCTCGAGGCTGCTCCAGCGAACGCTCCGGTGGTGGTCGACCTGCCCTTTGGGCACGGCGCGGCCAATCTCGCATTTCCGATTGGTGCGACGGTCGAGATCGACACCAACGCCCTACAGGTCCTCTGGAAGTAGCATGGCAAAGTTCAAGGTCAAATCCACCGAAGGCACCCACGACTCGCTGGAACCGATGCGCACTCAGTTCGCGCAGGGCAGCGTGATCTTCGCCGAGGGCGATCTCGGGCTCGCAATGTATGTGATCGAAAGCGGCACGGTGGAAATCCGCAAGAATCTCGGTGGCAAGGAGCGCGTGCTGGCGACCCTCGCCAAGGGTGATTTCTTCGGCGAAATGTGCATGCTCGAAGAGGAGACGCCGCGATCGGCGGCCGCCTACGCGGTCGAAGACGTGACTGCGGTGATGATCGACCAGTCCGCGTTCACCTTCATCCTCAAGCACAACCCGGAGATCGCCATCCGCATGATGCGCAAGCTCGTCATACGCCTGCAGCAGACAACCGAGTTGCTCGAGGAGGCGGTTGGCCACAAGGTCGACATCGAGGAGTCCGGGATCAAAGACACCGAGAGCGGCGCCGAGCCCGATCCCAACGCCCGGCTTGTAGAGATCAGTAGCGGTATCACGTTTCCGCTCGCGGACTCGCGAGATACGACCGTAGGTCGGATCGACCCGGTCACCGGTATCCATCCCGACGTTGACCTGACCCCCGTCGATGGCAAACGTTCGATCTCGCGCCGGCACGCGCGCATCCGCCACGAGGATGACGGCAGCTACGGCGTCATCGAGGACGTCGGCACCATGAACGGGACCTTCGTCAACGGTGTGCGCCTGGTGACCGGGCGATTGGTTCCGGTCGTGAGCGGTGACACCGTGGTTTTCGGTACCATCCAGTGCCGCTTCGAAATCGACGAGGGCTGACCGCGAGCGGAGCAGAACTGCTTCCCGGCGACCCACTGACAGAACTCAAAGGCATCGGTCCGAAAAGCGCGGAGGCGTTGTCGGCCGAGGGTTTCAACACAGTTCTCGACCTCCTCTTTCACCTTCCCCGTCGTTATGAAGACCGGACCCGCGTCACGCGCCTCGATCAACGCTTGGAGTCAGGCTCGTGGGTGCTCCTCCGCGGGATCGTCAAGGGCGTGCGATTGCGCCGGATTCCGCGACGGAGAATGATGATCGTCGATGGTTTCGTTGACGACGGTCGGGGAAACCTCAAGGTCGTGTGGTTCAATCACCGGTGGATCCACACGCGACTCGCCGACGAACCCGAGATTTATCTCTACGGTCAGGTGCGCGAGGCGCGAGGAGGCTCTCTCCAGCTCGTCAATCCAGAGATCGAGGAGGCTTCTGACGAGGCGGCGCGGATCGTGCCGGTGTACCGGCGGCTCGGGCGTTTCGGAGGGCGTCGTTTGAGGCGCATCATCGAACAGTGTCTTCCGGTCGCAGACGCGTGCCGAGATCCCCTTCCCGAGGCCATCCGAAGACGGTTCGACCTTCCGACACTCAACCACGCCCTGCGCGAACTGCATGTGCCGACCGTGCCCGAGGGTGAGGACAGCCGGAAAAAAGCGTTGGAAGGACTCAATGATGGTGGCAGTGAGTACCATCTTCGACTCGCTTTCGACGAGCTGTTGGCCTTCGCGTGCGCCATGGGGTCGCGAAGGGCTGCGCGCAGCGCCTTCGAGGCACCGAGGATCAACACCTCGGTTGTGGATTCTCGGCGGGTTCGGGAGCTCCTGCCATTCGCGCTGACTGGCGCACAGCAGAGAGTGCTTTCTGAAATCCAGAATGACCTCGGTCGTGGCACACCGATGGCCCGCCTGGTACAGGGCGATGTCGGTTCCGGAAAGACGGCAGTCGCTGCTCTGGCAATGTTGATGGCCCTGGACTCCGGCCATCAGGTGGCTTTTATGGCCCCGACCGAGCTCCTGGCTGAACAGCACGCCCGAACCTTGAGCGGCTTTCTCGACGCAGCAGGACATACGGTTCACCAACTCGCAGGGTCACTACCGGCAGCCGAACAGAGGCGGGCGCGTGAGGGCCTCGCCGACGGAACGATCCGGCTTGTGGTGGGCACGCATGCCCTGTTTCAGGAGTCGGTGACGTTTCAAGATCTCGGGCTGGTGGTGGTCGACGAGCAGCACCGTTTTGGGGTCACCCAGCGGCAGGCGTTGGCCGAAAAAGGCCGGGCGCCGCACCTGCTGGTCATGACCGCCACGCCAATCCCGAGATCGCTGGCGCTGACCGTCTACGGCGACCTGGATCTCTCCGTGATCGACGAGCTGCCGCCGGGTCGAAGACCTGTGCGGACACATCTGCGCGTCGAGGACTCGAGACCAAAGGTGATTGACTTCGTACGCGAAGAAATCGCGGCTGGAGGCCGCGTATTTGTGGTCTATCCGATCATTGACGCCAGCGACGAGATCGACGCAGCCGCGCTGACAGAACACGAAGAGTCTGTCCTCGAGGCATTGCCGGGTGTGGAGGTCGGGGTGCTCCACGGTCGACTCGACCGGGCGCGGCGGGAAGAGGCGATCTCCCGCTTCCGGGATGGCTCGGTGCAGGTGTTGCTTGCGACGACAGTGGTCGAGGTTGGAGTGGATGTTCCGGAGGCATCAGTGATCATCATCGAGTCGGCGCAACGATTCGGTCTCTCTCAGCTTCACCAGCTCCGCGGCAGGGTCGGCCGGGGAAAGCGCCAGGCGTGGTGTGTTCTGATGGTGGATGAGGGTCTCGGCGAGGAGGCGCGGAGGCGATTGGAAGTGATGTGCAGGTGCAACGACGGATTTGAAATCGCCGAAGCGGACCTCGAGTTCCGCGGGCCAGGTGAGCTCACGGGTGTCCGGCAGTGGGGTCCGGCAGGTTTTCGTTTCGCCAATCTCTTCCGCGACCGTGAACTGATCAGCCTCACCAAAGACCTGGCTGCGGATTGCCGGTCGTCGGGAGAACTCGACCAACTCCTCGAGGCTCTCGGCACTTACCACCGTGTCGATATCGGGTGGGCGGGGGACTGAAGTATTATCTCCACCGATGAAACGGCAGGTCAAACGAGTTGTCGTGCTGGTGATCGGCTGGTTGCTGATCGCCTTTGGCGTGGTTGGGCTGTTTCTGCCGGTCCTTCAGGGCGTGCTCTTCATCATGCTCGGCCTTTATGTGCTGTCGCGGGAGTCCCAGACAGCGCACAGATGGCTGCAAAAGGGTAGGCAACGGTACCCACACGCTGACGCAAAGCTGAAAGAGTGGGGCACCTGGTGGAGACGGCGGTTCGGTCGCCATCCGGGGGAAGAAAAGCGTGAGGTCGATTGATAGATAATGTAGGCGCGACAGGAGGTGATGCGCGTGACTGCTGGTGAAATGATCGAGGAGAAACGGGCGAGCGACTTCTACCGACGCCTGCGCGCGCGGATCGACGAATGGCTGCAATCACGTGAAGGACGGGCCTACAGGTTCGCCGACCACCTTCTCCTGCTGCCGGACTTCGTCCATCTGATCATTCGATTGGCGCTCGACCGCCAGGTGCCGATGGAGTTGCGAACCCAGACCGCGGCCGTCCTCGCCTACGTGATGCTGCCGTTGGATCTGGTGCCGGAGGGTCTCGTCGGACCCGTTGGTTTCGGTGACGACCTCCTGTTGGTGGCACTGATGGTGCGGCGGCTTCTGACAAAAGTGCCGCCGGGTGTCGTGATGGCTCACTGGGCGGGTCCGGCGGGCCTGATGGAAACGATCAAGACGATCCTCGACGCGGCAGAGGAAATGGTGGGTGAACGGGTGTGGAAGAGATTACAGCGGATAGTCGGGGGGAGGCAGAGTTGAGAGAGCATGGACACGATGGATTCGATGCCGGGAAACCGGAGTTGGTGGTCGACGCTGCGCAACTGGTTGGGGTCGATTCAAGCCCCAAAACGATGCTGCCGATACCGGGCAGCAGAATGTTCGAAATCAACGAGGCCCTCAAGGTATATCTCGACCGCGAGCCCGGCGGTTCGGTCTTCGACGCCAGCCAGGGCGACGGTGGAGCCAGTCTCCCGGGTGTCTCCAGAGAGCTCCTCGATGCCGCCCACAAGATGCATGTAGAGCACGGCACCGGGTATGACAAGCCATTCGGCACCCCTGCCTACCGCCGCGCGGTCGTGGAAGACTACTGGGGCCTCGATGCCGCAACCGGCTGGGGACCGGCCAACGTCATTGCCTGCCAGGGTGGTCGGGATGCGTTGGTCAAGTCGTACGATGCTGTTCAGTTTCTCGGCCATGGGCGCCACGGGGACTTCGTCGTGGTTTCC
>Ga0316193_10004526_pt1 | contig 10226 bp, 10 predicted proteins | sample MerIslsedime2_MG_FD_207735 | JGI IMG/M metagenome (GOLD analysis project Ga0316193, IMG submission 207735) | Coastal sediment microbial communities from Maine, United States - Merrow Island sediment 2 | ecosystem: Environmental > Aquatic > Marine > Coastal > Sediment | place: USA: Maine...
GCCACTCGGGCAGATCTAGAAGCAGTTGTAACAGACGGCAGTCAATGGAAATCATTCAATGCGGAACAGCTCTACCTGGTTAACCTCAATCAGGCATCAGCACAGCTTCAATGGGTGTTGTTCTATGATCAATCGGCTCAAAACCTGGTCGGTTTTGCGGATGCACAGGACTTTATCCGTGAACTGATGACCTACCATAGCCTCGGTAAGCATGAAGAGATCGAGGATATTCTCAATCATCCAAGCGAAATGCCCATTGCGGCATTGCAAAAGAAGTTCTCATCGATACAAACAGCCGTGTTCAAGACTGAAACACCATCCAAACTGGTAGGTGCGATGATAAACCAGCAGTTAGCCGTATCAGTGGCTGCCGCAGGTCCCAAGCCGTATGTGGTTCACCTGGAGCGGATGATCAAGCTTGCCGCCAGCCCTGAGTAATCAAGGGCTCAGTACACTTGAAATTATGTGTCTCATGACCTAAAACAGCTATATTATTGCGCATTTTTAAGGATTGAATCTTGATTAAACTGAAACATATCGTTCATGGTGCCGTAGTTTCTGAAATTGAAATGACCGAGGGAGATTTCACCATTGGCCGCAACCATGGTAACAATTTACAGTTGGATGAAGGTGGGGTGAGTGGTGAGCATGCAGTGATTACGCTTGTGGCCGACTCCTGTTTCCCGGAAATGTTCGATATCACTATCAGGGATCTGAATAGTACCAATGGCACTTATGTGAATAACAATTCTGTGAAAGAACAGAAAATCGAACATGGGGACCACATTCGATTTGGTAATTACGAATACAGGGTGTTTGATGACCAGTCTAATTATGATGGTACTCAAACTGAGTATCATATATCTGAGCAATAGGAAAAAGAGCAACAGAACGGCGTCAGGTCTTTCATTGTTCATTCTGTTATATACGGTCGGACCAAATCAACTTATTGAATAACAAAAACAATCGCTTAATATAACATCGCTCAAAAGGCTAAAAAGCCTCATTTTATGTATGAAAACACTGCTTTAAGGTGAAAGCTTCATGCTACAAGTGAATGAACGGTGTCAGACCATACAATTTACATAGTTAGTAAAAAGGGGACAGATTTATTTTCGGAAAAAAATTGTCCGTAAAAATAAATCTGTCCCCTTTTATTGTTCTTTTATTGTTTATTCTTTTGTCCCCTTTTATTCCAGAGGCGCAGGACGACAGCAGAAGGTCTTTACAGACAGTTGTGGCCGAAGGCAAAAACCAGCCGACTATCTGGGAGCAGCTAAGAAACCAGGTGTATATTGGCGATGATAATTTCATAGAGCATGTTCAGACAAAGATAGGCAGTCAGACTAATCTCAGTGAAATACCGACGAGCCAAAGACAACCACTACCGAAGCCATCAGACTATTATGCTATACGCGAAAATACCAGGAGCGAGATCTGGCAAAGTGCTTTGGCTTGCATTATTCAAGTGTCAGCCGAATCATTAATGGCAAGTTTTATACAAAGTGAAAGACCTGACACCCTTGTTATGACACCCTTGTTATGACACCCTTGCTAGACTCGGGCTGATTAAGAAAACCAATCATGCTCATAGCTAAATATTAATTGAGTATGTATCGGATCTGCACTAGTGTTGTCCTCAAGTGATTCTGATAAAGAATTTCTGACCCGATGAAACTTGAGAAGAGAAAGCAGATGACATTCAAAGGCAGTAAAACAGAACATAATCTCAAAGATGCGTTTGCCGGCGAGTCACAGGCAAACCGCCGCTACCTCTGCTTCGCGGCCAATGCATAACAGGTTATTTATCAATCCTATACCAATACGCTGTATTTCTTACCCAAAGGGGGTGACTTCAATGCTCAAACAAACGATACCTTTACTTGCCGCTGTAGCGGTAGCTATATCAACGCTAATGCCATCAAGCCCTGCTTTCGCTCAGGGCGAACCAAAGTCGAACCAATTCTGGTGGCCTGAACAGCTGGACCTCAGTCCTCTTCGCGATCACGATGCCGCGTCCAATCCTTATGGCGAAGATTTCAACTACGCTGAGGCGTTCAAAAGTGTCGATCTCAAAGCCCTGAAGAAGGACATCGAGACCTTGATGAAGACGTCACAGGACTGGTGGCCCGCAGACTATGGCCACTATGGTCCGTTTTTCATTCGTATGGCGTGGCACAGCGCGGGTACGTACCGTGTGGCTGACGGCCGCGGTGGCGCCGGCGGCGGTCAACAGCGGTTCGAACCGCTTAACAGCTGGCCTGACAACGCGAACCTGGACAAGGCTCGGCGATTGCTCTGGCCAATCAAGCAGAAATACGGTCGCAATGTTTCATGGGCCGATTTGATAGTGCTTACGGGCAATGTCGCGATGGAATCCATGGGCTTCGAGACCTTCGGTTTTGCCGGCGGACGCGAGGACGACTGGGAACCTGATCTGGTCTATTGGGGGCCTGAGAGCGAGATGCTAGCAGGCGATAAGCGTTATAGCGGTGACAGAAAGCTGGAAAAACCGCTCGCCGCAGTTCAGATGGGCCTGATCTACGTGAATCCGGAAGGACCAAACGGTAATCACGACCCGATCTCTGCAGCGAAAGATATTCGTACCACGTTTGGTAACATGGCAATGAATGACGAAGAGATTGTTGCGCTCATCGCTGGCGGGCATAGCTTCGGTAAAGCCCATGGTGCCGCAAAACCGGCTGATTGCGTGGGTCCGGAGCCCGCAGCCGCAGGCATCGAAGAGCAAGGTTTCGGCTGGATGAACAAGTGCGGTAAAGGCAATGCTGGTGACACCATAACCAGTGGACTGGAAGGCGCCTGGACCTCCACACCGACCGCATGGTCGATGTTATATCTGGACAATCTTCTCAGGTTCGAGTGGGTGCAAACGAAGAGCCCGGCGGGTGCAGTACAGTGGATCCCTAAAGACGAATCCGCATCAACACTGGTGCCAGATGCTCACGACAAGTCGAAGCGGCATGCGCCTATAATGTTCACCACCGACCTTTCGCTGAAAAAAGATCCGGAATTTCTCAAGATTTCAAAGCGCTTCCTGGATAATCCGAAAGAATTTGATCTCGCCTTCGCCAAGGCCTGGTTCAAACTCATCCACCGCGATATGGGGCCGCGTGCACGCTATGTTGGCACTGAGGTTCCTGCCGAGGAACTGCTCTGGCAAGATCCTGTCCCTTCCGTCGACCATAAGTTGATTGATGCTAAGGATATCGCGAAGCTGAAGTCCAGGATTCTTGAATCGGGCTTAACTGTCTCCGAGCTTGTAAGTACCGCCTGGGCGTCGGCAGCGAGCTATCGCGGCACCGATATGCGCGGTGGGGCAAACGGGGCACGCGTTCGTCTTGCGCCACAGAAAGATTGGCCAGCTAACAATCCGGATGAACTGGCAAAGGTGCTGAAAAAGCTCGAAAAAATACAGCAAGACTTCAACAAGTCGCTATCAGGTGGCAAGAAGGTCTCGCTCGCCGATGTGATTGTTCTGGGTGGTTCTGCCGCCGTTGAGCAGGCCGCAAACAAGGCCGGACACGACGTGAAGGTACCTTTCACACCGGGTCGTGGCGATGCCTCGCAAAAACAGACCGATGTAAAATCGTTTGCCGTGCTCGAACCGACGGCGGACGGCTTCCGCAACTACTTCGGTAAAGGTAATGCTAGATCGCCGGCGGAAATGCTCGTCGATCGGGCAGACTTGTTGACCCTGACCGTTCCGGAAATGACGGTTCTGGTTGGCGGCATGCGGTCCCTGAACGCCAATACCGGACAATCTGCACACGGTGTCTTCACCGATCAGCCTGGTACGTTGAGCAACGATTTCTTCGTGAACCTGCTCGACATGTCGACGAAGTGGTCGAAGTCATCCAAATCCGAGGGCGTTTACGAGGGTCGTGATCGTGCGACAGGTAAGGTCAAATGGACGGCCACCCCCGTCGACCTTATCTTCGGTTCCAACTCCGAGTTGCGTGCTGTCGCAGAAGTCTATGCGTCCAACGACGGAAAAGAAAAGTTTGTGAGTGACTTTGTTGATGCATGGACCAAGGTGATGACCCTCGACCGCTTTGACGTGCTTTGATCCCGGCGAAAAAGGTGCTCAAAAGCCTCGGAAACGTGGCCCACAGAGCGCCGGGGCAGCTCCTGAAATGAGCTTCGAAAGTTTTTCGTGACTCATTAAAACACGAACGGCGGCGTTAAATACGCCGCCGTTCTACCCTCTACGGCGCTCACCTTAGCCAAGGGAGTTGTCAAATCAGAAAAGTATCATAGACACCCATTAATTAGAAAATAACACTGGGGTCAGATCACGGTTTTTTCTAACATTAGCGAAAACCGTGATCTGACCCCACTTACATTACACATCTCATTTTGAGGTACGTTCAAATGCCTCGGCACTAATGCCGCCAGGATGGAACTGCTTTGATAACAGTAACTTGTTACCAGCCAGGGTGATCAGTTGGCGGTGAATTCGTCGTAGCGGCGGGTACTGAATTTCTCCCCGAAGAGTGCATAAACTTCGTCAACGGTGCGCGGCTCACAAGCTGCAGGGTGGAAGATGTCATGGTTACTGCTTGCCGCCTCGGGAAATAGTTCCACGGCAAGCGTGCCGGGATTTTGCTCCAGCGATCGCAAAAAAGTGATGGCCGCGTCGGCACCCAGGAAGTGGGTCAGGTAGAGATCAGCCTCTGTGGGTTCACGATCGAACGAGTAAGCCAGTTTTTGCTGATGATCACGCACCGTTTCCGCGGTCATCATTGCCGATACGCGGGGATTCTTACGCAGTTCAAGCAGGTGCTGGTACATCGATTGGTCGCGCACCATGGGCCGCTGGTACCCGCTCCGGGTCACGTAGTACTCGATCTTCGCTGCGTAGTCGGCAACAAGGCCGTACTTTGCACCGTGCATCTTGAGGGTATTCAGCCAGGTGTCGTGGGTAAACTGGTACATGCCGGTCGCCGACGAGGTCGCCGACTCAATCGCGGGTTCGAAGTTGCTTTCAGCGGCTGCCAGCTTCATCAGATACGAGAAGTTCACGCCGGTACGCACACTGCTCAGACGGATGGCAGCAACGATACCATGATCAATTCCGTACCTGGCGGCATCACTGCGGGCAAGGTTCGCATAGACCTCCATGATGACAGCAAGGTCGGCATCCCGTAGCTGTTTTGCGGAATCCGGCAGGTACAGGGCGCGGAACTCGGCTATGGCCTGCCGGCTACTCGGCCCCTTGAAACCATCCGCCTCTCCCACGTCAAAGCCAAGTGTCAGCAGATTTTCCTGTTGCTCTTTCACCAGCGGATCAAAGCCATAATAGCGTTTGCCGGCTTCCGACCCCGGCATCACCAACGACGGTCCCCATTGCTGCTGACTCGCTGTTTTTGCCCTGGAGAAAAGGATTTTCTCTTTGCCCGATCGTGCTGGCGGCTTGTTGCCGCTTGCGGTCTGGTGCTTACCGCGCCCGGCCTGCCCAGTCTCCAGTGCACTAATTGCAGAGACTTCAATCGGGTCGTTGTCTTTCACATGGCTCTGCGCGTCGTGGAAAAGACCGGGGGAGAGAAGGGCTGCGACAGCCAGAACGCTTGCAGCGGCTACATTTGCGCGGCTCCACAGGCCTGTGGATGTTGCCTTTGACAACGATGACCTTAGGGCCTGCACCTCTTTTTGAAAACGGTCACGTTCAGCTTCTGTTTCTGCAAGTCGCAGATTCAGCAGCTCGAACTCCATCTTGATTAGTTCAATTTTGTCTTGCATAACGGCTAATTTTTGCTCAATTCAAACAACGCCCATTCCTGCTGGCGTTGTCACGTTGCCTAATCCTTTAGTGTCACCGACGACTGCCTTGATTACTTACAGCCCCGAAAACACGTGAGTTTCGTAATTATGTTATGCAAGTTATGTACAAACTATTTACTGGCTTATATATTTCAATTACTTATATAATATTTCTAATATTATATTGAAGTAATTCTGTAAAATTCTCCGTCAATTTTATTGATTTCTTTACAGTTTCAGGTAACCGATGATTGCTCGCCCGGCTGTAACTCAACGTAATAGGGGACAGACCACGGTTTCTAGTAAAAATAAGAAATTAAGGGGTCAGACCCCTTTTCCATGTCTGAAAGCAACCCTAAGTGCAGATTGAAACCAAACTGGTCAGAGCCGTTAGATTTTTGCGATGTGCTATATTTCAATCGATTCTGACCCTTTACGTATATACGGGTCGGACCAACACAACCTATTGAATGATAAGAACAAAGAAGAAGAATAGGGTCAGGTCTTTCATTGTGCACAAAGATTAACGGAGACATGCTTCCTGATCAACGATGAAAGGCCCGACCCCGATTTTCCAGGTCGTATAGAAGGCCTGGCGCAAGGGGTGTATCACTATGATCCCAAACATCATCAACTCATGAAAACGAGTGCTGGTGATCTACGCGATGCATTGACTCGAGCAGCGTTGTCACAAGGCTGGATAAAACATGCCTCGGCAGTTATCGTATTTACTGCCGACTATGAACGTACGACTAAGAAATACGGCAAAAGAGGCAAGTGTTATGTGCATATCGAAGTGGGCCAAGCCGCACAGAATCTCTTTCTGCAGTCAGAATCCATTGGGTATGCCACGGTCGTTGTCGGTGCCTTTAATGATGATGAGGTCGCCAGATTGTTGCGTTTACCCGCTGATTTACAACCACTGCTGTTGATGCCTGTAGGCCGAAAGAAATGACAGCCATGCGAATCTCAGAGTATGAATTTGGCAGAATAGCCATTGCGGACAAGACCTACACTACCGACGTGATAGTTGCACCAGAGCAGGTCATCGACTCCTGGCGGCGCAAGCAGGGTCATAATCTGCAGATTGAAGATCTCGATGATATTGTGAATGCAAAGCCTGACATGCTGATTATTGGCACCGGTTATTATGGTCGTATGCAAGTTCCGGATGAAACAAAACAATACCTTGAAGAGCGGGGCATCAAGGTTCTTCAAGCAAAAACACGCGATGCTGTTACAAAGTTTAATCAGTTGCAGAAAGAATATGCACGCATTGTTGCTGCTCTGCACCTGACCTGTTAACCGGCTAATCAGAACATTAAAGGGGACGCTGAGGATTATTAGCGTTATCAGCGACCACTTTAATACTTCTTGAAAGTTTAAGCTTGCTTCCCGCACTTCAAATTTATGTCTGCTCTGAATCCCCCGAGATTGTCAGAACGCTGGAAGCTGATGTTGCCGCCGTAGTCATTGACCATATCTGCAGCAATCGCTAGTCCAAAACCATGTCCTGAAATTTTTTCATCCAGACGAACGCCTCTTTGAGTTAATTCGTCAAGTTGTTCTGGGTCAGCGCCTGGTCCATCGTCTTCTATACAAATGTGCAAATTGAAGTCGATATTGTTGACGCTGAGAATGATTTTATGGTGAGCCCACTTATAGGCGTTATCCAGTATATTGCCGAGTAATTCGAGCATGTCTTCACGGTCAATAGGGCAGTTAATATTGGATGGAATGTCTGTAGTTAACTGAATGGTTTTATTGGGTTGCATCATCTCCAGTGTTTTAATCAGTGCTGGAAGATCTTCTGAAAATGAAAACAGGGCGCCACTATGGCTGTGACCTGCAAGGCGTGCACGTTTTAATATACGATCGGTTAGCTGATATATCTCATCAGTTTGTTTGATTAATGTGTTTTTAGTTGTTTCAGCTAAGTTACTGTTATTAGTTTGCTGCTGGATAACCGTTAAAGGTTTCTTTATTGCATGGGCCAGGTCGCTTAATGCAGCACGTGAGCGACGTAAACGTTGCTTCGTGATGGTTAGTAAATGATTGACTTCATTGATCAGGGGTCGTAACTCAGTGGGTGAATCGGTACTGAGCTTGTCGAGTTGCCCCTGTTCGAGGGATTTTATTTCAGTGTGAATGTTGGTTATGGGGTTGAGGCTTCGGCGTAATATGATTGCCTGAAGGACAACCAGAACTAATAACATGCAAAAGGCCAGTACGGCAAACCAGTATTGAAACTGAATGATGTTTTTATTGATTGGGTTCAGGTCTTCTGCAATTGAAATCGTAAGCTGGTGTCCCTGTTTGGTGTAGCTCCTGGCGATTACCAGTAGCGATTGATTTTCTGGTCCCTGTTGTATTGTATGCGGCTGCTCATTCGTATTAACTGTTATGTTTTTTAACTGTTGGTCCCATAAAGAGCGTGAACTGATATATTGCTTATCAGCTTTAATCACATAATAGTGGCCGGAAAAAGGCCGGCTATAAACAAGGTCTATACGTGATTCATCTATGGTTAATCTGCCATCTTTATCGAAATCAATGGTACTGAGTAATGTTTCGGCATCATGGACCATGCGTGAAGCAATGTATTCTTCTGCCAGAAGTTGAACGTTAATGCTCACCAATAGCCAAAGCGCAGAGAAGGCGATAATCAGGCTAAATAATAAGCCGGTGCTAAGTCTTGTTTGTATAGACTGCATTATGTCTAATCCCTGAATACATAGCCCTGTCCACGCCGTGTTTCTATGCGGTTTTTTCCCAGCAGCTGGCGTAAGCGCCTGACGTATACTTCGATAACATTGCTGTCTTTGTCAGAGTCGAAATCATAAACATGCTCTGTTAGCCGCGATTTGGACAACACATGCCCGGGGTTTAACAGGAAATAGCGTAACAGGCGAAACTCGACACGCGTCAGCGTATGTGTCTGGCCATCTTCTGTGGTGACTGTTTGCTGCTGTTCATCCAGTGATAGTCCACCGGCTGTTAGTTTGCCAGCCGGTTGTTGGCTGCTGCGGTGTAGTAGCGCTGTTATTCTTGCTAGCAGTTCTTCTACGTGAAATGGTTTTCCGAGGTAGTCGTCTGCACCTGCATTAAAGCCATCAACACGTTCATGCCATGCATTGCGTGCTGTGAGTACGATGACGGGTAGATGGTTATCATTGTTGCGCCAGTTCTTTAGTATCTCTATGCCATTTCTTTCTGGCAGGCCCAGATCAAGCACAGCGATATCATAAATATTTTCATTGCCCAGGTATTCTGCATCTATACCGTTGTCAGCTAAATCAACGGCGTAACCAGCGGCCTGTAAATCCTTCTTGAGTGTGGCCACCAGTTCGTGATCATCTTCAGCCAGCAGTAGGCGCATAATTAATCATCCTCTTCAGCTGACAAAAGTTTGCCGCTTCTGGCATCGATATGAACTTCTCTGACAATGTTATCTTCACCCAGCACTTCCACTTCGTACATTATTCGGCCTTTTTCGTTTTCCATTTCGACCTCAAGTATTTTTCCGGGGTATGACTGCCTGACAGGTTTGAGTATTTCTTCCAGTGGCAGTATCTCGCCGGCATCACGCAGGCGCTTTGCTTCTATATGATCATCATCAGCCTGCACAATATGTACCGGACTTAAAATCAACAAGCCAATGATGATGGGTGTGGCGAAGAGTTTGTTTTTCATAGTGAAAGTATACCTGAATCATATGTTAATCATCCCATCGGCCATAACCGGGGATACGTATATCATGTTCATTAAATGAACCCTGTTCGGCTTTAGTGTGGCAGGCGTTACAGTGACTAAAGCTTTTTACCTTGGGATTGTCCGTTACCATGCGGTTAGGGATTTCATCATGTTCATGTCTGAAGTAGGGTGTTTCTGAAATACGTAAAGGAGCATTACCGGGTTGAATGGATCGGTTGAATTTGCGTGCGCGACGGTAATCAGACCGGTCTGCGCTGTTCGCTAACAGGAGGTTGGTAATAGAATTTTGTGTTTCAGCATCCAGTTCAGCATTGTCACCAAAATGATCTTCTAAACCCGACATCATTTTCATCCATGAACTGCCAGGCAACAAACCGGGTGAGTAGGGCATATGGCAGCTGCCGCATTCTTCTCTGTAGAGGGGATTTGATACAGCGGCAACGCCTGTAGATCTATGTTCGTATTCTTCCATTTCTCCCCAGCGAAAATCGCTATCGCCCCAGACAACAGGCAATGAAACGAAACCAATGGTAAAAATTACAGCGGCAATTGAGAGTATGTTTTTCATGAGTTATTTCCTGGTGTCTTATTTGTTTATATAAAGTAGAAAACTGGCTTTTTCCTGAGCTGTGCATTCACGTCCCATTGTCCATTTACAATTACGTTTAAACCACTTTTCAATTTTCTTTTTATCGGTTAAGCGCTCTGAATTTGCTGAAGGCGCCATGGGT
>Ga0316193_10004527_pt1 | contig 10226 bp, 13 predicted proteins | sample MerIslsedime2_MG_FD_207735 | JGI IMG/M metagenome (GOLD analysis project Ga0316193, IMG submission 207735) | Coastal sediment microbial communities from Maine, United States - Merrow Island sediment 2 | ecosystem: Environmental > Aquatic > Marine > Coastal > Sediment | place: USA: Maine...
TAGTTGCCCTGGCTGGCATTCAGCTTGTTGCCGTCACCGTCGATCTGCAGCAGCGGGTAGGAGGCCTCATGTGGGTCATTGGCGCCCCAGCCCATCTTGGTGACCACGGCACGGTAGAGCCAGTTGTGCTTGTAGTTCTCCCGCGTCTGCCCGGTGATCGCGTCCGCGTACTGCGGAGTCGAGTCGATGATTTTCTGGCTTGCCGCCTTCACACCCGTAACGATCGTCACTTGCTGGTCAGCGGGGAGCGCCGCGTAGTCGTAGGGCGTTCCGGGACCCACCCCGATGGGAGCGAGTTTCTCCCACATCGCGGTGTCCTGCGCATCCGGAGTGATGTACTGCAGGCAGAAGTTCAGGTACCGGATGAACTCGTTGCCCGGTTCCTTCTGGTCGCCCCAGTCGGGGAAGTCGAGCGCCGGGGCAGCGGCTGGCGCGGGCTGACCGAGAAACTCAGAGAGCGTCTCGACCTTGTATCCGGCCTGGATCTTCGTGACGTTCTCGAGATCGCCCGGATTGAACAACTGCGTCCGGTACACCGTGAAGGTGAAGTCGGTCTCTGACGGGATCAGCATGTCGATACCATCCGGCAGGTCGCCTTTCCTGCCCGGCCCGGAGATCATGTAGGTGCCACCCTGGTTGCCCGTGGTCCGGCTGCCGACGTAGGGCAGCAGGTAGGTGCTGAGATCCTGGGTCTGGGCGACGAAATAGCGCTTCGCCTCGATCTCCGGAAACGTCAGCACAATCGGCTCGGTGCGCAGGTCCGCCCACAGCAGGGAATACGGCGTGTCGCTGTTCGCCGTGATCACGGTGGTGTCCTGCGGACCATAGACACGGGCGGTGTTCTTGAGTTGGTTGAACGGCGCCTTGTAATTGGGGGTGCCGGTCTCGATCGAATACTGATACATCGTCTTGTAGCTCATCAGGATCGGGAACGCGTAGATATACGCTTCCTCGACAAGGGACTGCATGTCCGCGGCACTAGCCGTGCCTGCCGATGTTTCTTCCTCGGGCGATTTCGAACACCCGGAATTCACGAGGCTGCCAGCCATCAGACCAGCAATCGCCAATGTGGATAGAGTCTTCATGTCATTCTCCTCTTCTGCGCCTTCACTATTTGGTCGGAAAAATGAAGTTGAGCTGGAACCGGACCTGGGCGTCCGGGCCGCCGTCAGGGTGCTCCGAGTTGGTGTAGTAGCCGAGCAGGAGGTTGACCGGCTGGGAACCGAACTTGGTCACCTTGGAGACCTGGAGGCCCCAGGGAATCGTCCACGTGTTATCCGAGTCGGCCTCCCAGTTGGCGGTGATGATGGGCACCATACCGACGGCCCAGCCGCTCCCCAGGTTGTAGTTGATGAAGTATTGGAAGGTGAGCACGTTGGTGTCCTCGCGTTCGTCATCACCGGCGACCGACCAGATGTTGTTCACCACACCGCCGATGGTCCACTTGCCGGGTTGGACCAGGGCGACCGCCGACGGGCCGAGCCCGAACTTGCCGGAGCCCAGGATCTCGGGATTGGTCGCCGTGGGCAGGCCGAAGGCCGGCCCGACCCCCCAGATGAGCTTGCCGGACTTGGCCGGTGTCCAGAAGAGGCTCAAGGTGGTGTCGCCGAGGCCGAAAGTCGAGTCGGTCTCGCCTTGCGGGGCACTGATGACAGGGAGGATGGCGCGGGCGACGACGTTCCACTTCTTGCCCTTGAACGGGACCACCGGCTGCACGTTGAGGTTGAAGAAGGTGCGGTCGTACGGGCCCGCCCCGGTGTTCCAGTTGAACTGCAGCGGCAAGGTGATGACACTCGCGATCGGGTTCTGGATTGTCTTGGCAAGCGCTGCCGCGTCGTCCCCGGCCGGTTCCTGCACCTCGACAGGCGGCCCGGCGGCGTCACCTTGCGCCCCTTGGGTCATGGCCGCGAGAGGCAGGCCCAGCAAAACAAGGAGAATGGTCCTTAGAACGGCCACATGGTTCATTGCTTCCTCCATTCTGTTCGTCGTCGCAGCCGTTCGGTTCTCATTGGACGTTCTCCTCTTTCTTCTGCACCTCTGCGGTCAAAACCGACAGATGCAGCCCATAAAGCGAGTTCAGGATGCCGCTGAGCGCCGCCTGGTCCCGCACGGGACCGACGAGGGTAGTCACTGTTTCCCGCCCCTCTCCTTCGACCGAAGCGATCTTCATGTCACCCAATCGTTCAACCGCGGATTCCGATAACCAGCCCTTGACGACGATGCGATAGTCGACCGCGCCACCAAACTCGGCATCACCCATTGCAGTCTCTCCTCCCACTCCAGACCTCAGATTAGGAGCCCACAAGAGGGAATGCCCCCTCCCAAAGGGATGGGAAACCGGGGGGCAGCCCCCCTACTGAATCGGTGATGTCAGCCGTGCGAGACGGGTACCGAGCTTGAACCAGAAAGACTTCTTGTCGAGGTCCCCGGGCTGCATCTCCACCGATTTGGCCATGTCGGTGAGGAGCATCTGCTCGACTTCGGTGGCGAACGCGGGGTCGGCGACCACCGCCATGATCTCGAAGTTGAGCCGGAACGACCGGTTGTCGAAGTTGGCGGTGCCGACGGCACTGATTTCGTTGTCGATCAACACCACTTTCTGGTGGAGGAAACCGTCCATGTACCGGAAGAACCGGATACCGGTCTCTTGAGCCTCCTCGAAGTACGAGTAGGCGGCCAGCCACACCAGAGTGTGGTCCGCTTTGTCCGGGATGATGATGCGAACATCCACCCCTCGCAGCGCGGCAAGATGGAGAGCGTTCATCACCGATTCATCGGGCACGAAGTAAGGGCTCGCAATCCAGAGTCTCTCTTGGGCGGAGTTGATGCCGTTGACGAACATCAGCGTAGCGGTCTCCAGCCGATCGGCGGGGCCGGTCGGGTAGATCAGCACGTCTTTCCCCTCGCCTCCCGGGACATGGGGCGCCCAGCCAAATTCCAGAGCCTTACCCGTCGCCCAGTGCCAGTCTTCGAGAAAGCTCAGCTGCACCGCCAGCGCCGCAGGTCCGGTGATCCTGACGTGGGTGTCCCGCCAGTGTCCGAACTCGGGATCCCGGCCCATGTATTCATCACCCACGTTGTGACCACCCACCCAGGCAGTATGGCCGTCCACCACCACGATCTTGCGGTGATTGCGGAAATTGATCTGGAATCGATTACCAGGGCCTTTGCGGGTGTGGAAGTCAAGAATCTCGGCCCCAACGTCGCGCAACTCGTTGATATAGCTCTTGGTCAGAGCGTTGCTGCCCACCTCGTCGTAAAGGAAATAGACGCGAACACCCTCCTTGGCTTTGGCCACGAGTCTCTTGTGGAGCTCGCGCCCAAGTTCGTCGTCCTTGACGATGAAGAACTGCACAAGAATGTACTCCCTGGCGGCGTCGATGCCAGAAAAGACACTGTCAAAGGTCTCCTGCCCATCCACCAACAGCTCGACATCGTTGTTTTGCAGGACCGGAACCTTGGCCAGCATTTCGCTGGCGCGGACCAGCGGATCATTCTCGCCCCGGTCTGAGCGGTGATCCATGGTCAGTTCCCTGGCCTCGAGGGCGATGTGCCGGATCTCGTGATCACCGTCCTGCCGGGCATTGACGTAGCCCTCGAAGCGGCTTCGGCCCAGCACCCAGTAGGCCGGCACCGCCACGTAGGGAAAGGTGTTGAGCGACACCACCCAGGCGATCGCCCCCTGCGAGGTACGGGTGCTCATCACGGCGTCAATGGACGACAGGAAGCCGACCACATGAAACACGACCATCACAGAGATCACAATCCACATTTTCTTGGTCCTTCTTTTCATCATCATTGCGTTCGAGTCACCCATGGGAGGCTGGAGTCCTCGCGGCAGTTGAGCCCTGCCGCGAGGATTCCATCCTACCCTGAGCGAGCGCCCGGCAATACAGCCCGTGCGCCGCTCTCAGTCGTTGAGGTTGCCGTCTTTCCAGTACTTGGTACCGGCGATGTCGGCGTTGACCATCAGCCCCCCGTCGGTCATCTGGTAGATGACCAGACCGTTGATGAAGTTGGTCTGTTTGTTCACGCCGCATCGTCGATCCACGAGTAGGCGGGAGTGTAGTTCTCGAGCATGTCGAAGGCCTTGCCGGCCGTCTCCTTACCGTCGAATACGAATGCTCTAAAACCACACGCCTTGAAACTCTCTCGTGTTGCCAGCAGTTGTCATCGCCGCGACTTTCCCTGCAATTACTGAAGAATGTCGGCGGCTTTGTTGAAATACTCGACTGCCTTGTCGTAGTGGGACTCGGCTGAGTCGATCCTGCCCTCGTCCAGCTCTTTGTAAGCCTTGTCGAGTGCATCGACCCCGGAGTTGAGGTCATTGATGGCACCCTGACGGTCCTTGCCCACCTCTGATTTCGCCAGATGGGTCAGTGCGTCACTGAAGTCCTTCGAGGCTTTCTCGAGGTGTAGCTTGGCCCTTTCCGGCTCATCCTTGAAGACCTTGGTGTCAAACTCGCCCAACTGGTCGTAACCCTTGTTGGCGTACTTGACGGCCTCATTCCATTCGTGGTCCCTGAAATCTGCGTCTCGGTCCATCTTGGCTTCCTCCTTCTCGACCTGATGTTCGGTTCTAGCTTCTTGCCGTTCGGTCTTCGAGCAGCCGGACGACAGCAACAGCGTCGCGGCAATGACAACTGCTGGCAAGACGAATTGGATCCAACGCTTCATCATTCGATCTCCATTCTTGTGTTCACCGGTGACCAGCGGCCACCCGGGCCAAAGTAGCCCTGCAATGCACAACCTAACTTGCACCCAAGGCGAAGACCCCACCCAAAATGGAGGGGAAATGGGGGGGGGCACGCAGCCAGAAGAGAACTGCGGAGAGTCAATGAGGTAGGGCTTGACCGATGATATCCTCGAGCCGGATCTGCCGTTCGAATCAGTCGTCAAGGACCTCAAGCGGAGTGGCAAGATTCGGAGTCTTGATCAAGCGAGTCGTGGGGAGTCGTTGCAGATTGCTGCCGACTGCGGTTCTCTTATGGACCCCAGTGACACCAAGATTGTTCCCTCAGCCCTGGACAGCGCCTAGATTGACCTCATCCTAAAACCCGTAACTCATTGAACCTGTTGAGTTTAGCTTGGTGCCGGAGGCGGGATTTGAACCCGCAAGGGCAAGAGCCCGGGGGATCTTAAGGCCTTTGAAAACTCACACTCCACAACTGACGACAGCACGCAACCGCAACAAAACAAGATACTTACGCCGACGAGCGTAAATGCCGTCTGCTGTCGACTACGGCCTTTGTTGTACTTCATTGTTACCAAAATTGTTACCTCTGTGCTGTCAGGTGCTGTCGTTGATGGCAGCCATGAAGGCAGCAAGGGACGGTTTCTCCCTCGAGTCTTCGGACGCGCTATCGGCCGGTGCTCTCGGCTTCATGCCACGCATTCTCGTACTCACGACCCTCCCCCATCGCCAACCTGAAGGCCATCAGTTCGAGCGGGTCAATGGTCGCCATTCGCTTCGATTGAGCGCGGCTCGACGTGTTGGTCTCCCCTACGGCCCGTACCCCCGCCTCATCCTCATCTGGCTGACCACCGAAGCGGTTCGAACCAAGAGCCCTGAGATTCATCTCGGCACCACCCCTAACGACCTGGCCCGCAAGCTGGGGCTGTCGACCATCAGTGGAACTCGAGGCACGGCCCATCGGCTCGAGAATCAGCTTCGCCGCCTTCGGTTCATGCACCTCGAGTGGGAGACCTCTGTGGGTCTCCACCCGACGAGTTCTGGATCCGCGTACGTGAACTCAGAGGATCATCCATTGCTGAGGCTGGCGCGCGAGCTCCTCTCGAAACGGACCGTCTGGCGCTCCCAGATTGTATTGGGTCAGGACTTCTTCGAAGAGATCACGCGTTCGGCAGTGCCAATCGACCTTCGAGCGATTCACCATCTCAAATCCTCCCCCATGGCCATTGACCTCTACACTTGGCTTACCTACCGGATGAGCTATCTACGGAGACCGACAGTGGTTCCCTGGAAGAGTCTGGAGGCCCAGTTCGGCGCCGACTACTCTCGGACACGAGACTTCCGGCGCAGAGTCTCCAATCTCCTCGAAGCCGTCCTTTGCACCTACCCGACCGCTCGAATCTCTCTGACGGACACCGGCCTCCGCCTCTACCCTTCTCCACCCCACGTCCAGCGCTCGAGACGAACCGCTCACAGCGCTACTTCCGCGGCTCTGCGGCCAGGTCGGATCCCAGCGTCATCGGCCATGGTCGATCCCACCCCGGGTTAGAATTGGCTAGGAGAGGTTCTGACCATGATCCCGTCGATCGAAGCGAAACGCGATGCACTGGCTGAGCTCTGCCTCCAATACCAGGTCAGGAGTCTCGAAATCTTTGGCTCGGCAGCGACTGGGAAGCTACGCGACGATAGCGATCTGGATTTTCTCGTGGACTTCCGACCCATTGATTCGATGAGCCTCGCGGATCAGTACTTCGGACTACTTCAAGCACTCGAAGAGCTCTTCGGTCGAAGGGTAGATCTTCTGACGCGGCGCAGCCTTCGTAATCCATACTTCATCGACTCCGTCGAGAAGACGCGACAACTCCTATATGCAGCCTGATTCGCCCAAGTATCTGGAAGACATTCGAGAAGCGGCGGCATTCGTTCTCGAGGAAACCCGGGAGAGCGACTTACAGCACTACCTCGAGAACCGTCTTCTGCGTCAAGCCGTCGAGCGCAACTTCGAGATCATCGGCGAAGCACTCAACCGGCTGCGGCGCGCTGATCCAGCGACAGCAGACCACATCGGCGAAACACCTCGTATCGTCGCTTTCCGGAACATCCTGGCGCACGGATACGACACGATCGACCACGAGATCGTTTGGCACCTCATTCGACAGGACTTGCCGGACCTACTACTGACGGTCGAGAATCTCTTGACGGGCACTTCGGGTCCGTGACGGCCTCACAGAGTCTTCGAATCGAGATTCCGGTCTGCTGGCTGAATTGCCGAGGCATCCCTGCCCAGGGCCGAGAAGGGCTCGAAACTCGCAGATCGGCTACATCAGAAGAGAGGTGAAGCGCCATGAGACGACTGGCTCTTGTCTTGACCGTTCTAGTTTGTGGACCGGCCTCTGCACAGGACGATTCACATTTGCAGGCAGCTAAGGCCTTTCTCGCGGCCAGTTACTCCGAAGATATTCTCGACGTCGTTGCTAACCAAGCCAATGAAATACTCGAGATGATCGCCAATCGGCTAGCAATTACTGAAGAGGAGAAACCGATACTCGAAACGTTTCGAGATCGGATGAATGCGGTGCTGAAAGAGGAGATAAGTTGGGAAAAGATGGAGCCGCGAATGGCGGAGCTCTATGCGGAGCACTACTCCGAAGAAGAGCTTGACGAGTTGACTCAGTTCTACTTGTCTCCGATCGGCAGAAAGGTCGTTGAAAGGACGCCGGAACTAGCGCGCGAGTCATGGAAAATAGCCGAGGACTTCTTTGAGGACTTCAGCCCCAGGCTGCGAGAGCTGCACGAGGAACTGGAAGCCGAGTTGAGGCTGTCGAGAGCAGCTGGCCAGTAAGCGTGCCGACTTGCTTGAAGTGCGGCTCAGGCAATGCCACCAGTGCCGGCGAGACAATCCGAAAGGGACCTCTATTGGTAGCGTTTGGCAGATGTCCGCGAGATTCCAGCCTGCTGGAGACAGTGGTTGCTGGCCCAGCAAGTTTCAGCGTATGCAGGCAGTGCCACGGAATGCAGATCCAGGCGGCGGATCTCAAGGCCTTCCTCAAGACGCCTGTCGAGAGTTGGAGGCTCCCAACCCTGGAGGCCGGCAAGGCCGAACTGGCCCGCCCAGACACGCGGGCACAGTGCCTGTGCTCTTGTGGCCAGCTGATGGAGACGAAGAAACGTCATGGCGTCACCATCGACCTCTGCAAGGGATGTGGCACCGTGTGGCTCGACGGAGGTGAGTTAGCCGTGCTTCTCAAGCGCTACGAGGACCCGGAAAGTCCAGGAAGTTCGCCGATCTGGTACGCATTGGATTTCTTGGTACATCTGGACTGGCTCTGATATGAGTTCAGCATCAGACAGTCCTTCACTCGACCGCAGGTTCGTTCAGTGGCTCTTCGTATTTGCTGGCGTGGCGCTCGTTCTAGGGATCGCCTCTGTCGGCTTCATTGCCTACTTCTTCGGCCCAACACTCGCTGAGAAAGCAATAGAGGCAGTGCATGCCCTCGGCGAGCTCTCAGAGGTTCAGGCGCGACTATCGAGCGCGTACCCTGGTGAGCAGGTCCATGTGAGTACTCAAACACATAATGGCGCGACGTCCTTGACGATCTCGATTGTCAACTCAGAGCTTGTGAACCTGGCTCCAGATGAGAAAAGGTCTCTAGCTTACGACGCGGCAAAGCTAGCATTCGAGACCTATCCAGAATCGAACGAACTGACACATATCGCTGTGGTGTTCACAAAGTTCACGGACGCCGGCATGCTGCGAATCACACGCAATACCGATTGCTACGAGTTCGATCCAGAGGAGTTGAACGGGAGTGAACCCAGAGCCGCCTTCGTGGGAGTTCCCTAGCGCCGTGCATATCTCGCAGCAAGCGCCTTCAGCAGCTTCTTGAGCACTTTGGCTAGGTTCAATTGCCGGCCCACGGCTTCCAGTCTCCCGGTTTGGGGAACTGACGTGACCCCCGTTTCTGCGCAACTAGCGTCTGAGCTTCAGCCAGACTTGATTTGAACTCCAGAACTAGGAGTGCCGAAGGCGGCTGTAACGAGCGAGGCCTTTGCGAGACTCACATACATGACCGCTTGGATCGCGCAGGTTCCGATTTCGATAGCTTGCGCTTGTCGAGTGCGGTTCTCAAGCGGAGCTCAGTGTTACCAAAATTGTTACCACTGCCCCTGATTGGACCCGGAAAGATCTCGGTCGAAACTCTGTAAGTTCTTTATGTACTAGAAGTTCAGCTGGTGCCGGAGGCGGGATTCGCTCCAGTGGTGGGAGGGCGGGTGGGGACGGCGACCGCAGGGAGCCAACCCGCACAGGATTGCTCCTGCGGGATTCTAAGTCCTTTGAAAACCAACACTCCACAGTAGATGCCAGCACACAACCGCAACAAAACAAGCGACTTACGCCGACAGGCGTAAATGCCGTCTGCTGTCGATTACGGCCTTCAGTTGTACTTCATTGTTACCAAAATTGTTACCTCTGTGTTGTCAGGTGCTGTCGTTGATGGTCCACCTGACTCCCGCAGAGAACCTTCTGTCCCTCGAATCCGAGGACGCCCTCACAGCGGGCGCTCTGAGTTTCATGCCGCGGCTCCTGGTATTGACCACCCTCCCCCATCGCCGGCCCAAAAGCCACCGGTTCGAGAGGGTCAACGGCCGGCATACCCTCCGATTGAGTGCGCCTCGACGCATCGGTCTTCCCTACGGCTCGTACGCTCGCCTTCTTCTCGCCTACCTGACGACCCAAGCGATCCGCACCAAGAACCGGGAAGTTCAACTCGGGGCCACACCCAACGACTTAGCTCGCAAACTAGGGCTATCGGTCATCAGTGGACCACGAGGCACGGCTACACGGCTCAATTCTCAGCTTCGCCGCCTGTTGTCCACGCAGTTCATCTGGCAGACCTCTCTGGGCCTCGCCCCGAGATCGTCGGGCTCTGCGCAGGTGGCCGCTGATTCGTGTCCAAGGCCGTTGCGACAACTCCTCCCGAGGCGACCACCTTGGCGATCGCACATCGTCCTGAGTCAGGACTTCTTCGATGAGATAACGCGTTCGGCCATCCCGATGGACCTTCGAGCGATCCGTCAGCTGCAAAGATCTCCCCTTGCCATCGACCTCTACGTCTGGCTCACCTACCGGATGAGCTATCTCAAGAAACCGACGCTCGTCCCGTGGGAAGGTCTGCAGAATCAGTTCGGCGCCGACTACGCGCGGCCGCGAGACTTCCGGCGCAAGACCCTGGCCCACCTCCAAGATGTCCTTCGTGTCTATCCAGCTGTTAGAGTTGGCCAGGCTGACGCCGGCCTACGACTCTACCCTTCTCCACCCCACGTTCAGGCCCGACCGCACAAATAGGCATGGAGCAAGTTTCCCGCAACTCACTGCGGATCGGACGGCTCCTTCTCGATCAACCGGTCGCGCTCGAAGGATGAAGCTGTCGCGGCAGAGCTCGAATCGCGGCGGTCCGAAGCCCACGGCCCGTGCCCCGAGACGATTGCCGGTCCCGCTCGTCTGCGGCTCACCCATCAGCTGAATCCTGCC
>Ga0316193_10004528_pt1 | contig 10226 bp, 11 predicted proteins | sample MerIslsedime2_MG_FD_207735 | JGI IMG/M metagenome (GOLD analysis project Ga0316193, IMG submission 207735) | Coastal sediment microbial communities from Maine, United States - Merrow Island sediment 2 | ecosystem: Environmental > Aquatic > Marine > Coastal > Sediment | place: USA: Maine...
TGGGAAGATAAGGGCGTAGTGATACAGATAAAAGACAATGGTACGGGCATGTCGCAGGATCAGATCAGTCGCGTATTCAATCCTTTTTATAGTACTAAAAATCAGGGCGAAGGTACCGGCCTGGGATTGTCGATAAGTTATGGTTTGATACGACGTTATGGCGGTAACATTACCGTAGAGTCTGAGCCTGGTGCGGGTGCTGAGTTTTATGTGTGGCTACTTGCCGAACCCGTTCTGGTCGGTGATGAGGAAACCATAACAGAACAATTACATGAACTCGAGACAGTGGTTGCGAGTGTGAACTTTGGTGAATAAATATGACCGAAAATCGTGAATTTAAAGCGTTAAACATAACCGTTTTGACCATCTCGGACTCGCGCACCGTTGCGACTGACCGTTCTGGTGATATGCTGGAGAAGCTGCTGCTTGAAACAGGCCATACACAACTGGATCGAACAATCGTTGCAGATGATAAATACGCGATACGTGAAGTTGTTTCACAATGGATAGCACATGCAGATGTCGATGTTATCATCAGCACCGGTGGTACGGGTGTCACCGGACGTGATGGCACCCCTGAAGCGGTCATGCCATTGCTGGATAAAGTCATCGATGGTTTTGGTGAAATGTTTCGCAATCTGTCGTATGAGTCTATCGGTACTTCTACCTTGCAGTCACGTGCACTTGCTGGCGTGGCAAATGCTACCTATGTATTTTGTCTGCCAGGTTCGCCTGGAGCCTGTCGTGATGCCTGGAGCAAACTAATATCAGCGCAATTAGATTATCGTACGCGACCATGTAACCTGGTTGAGTTGATGCCTCGCTTACTGGATAAGTGATTTACTTAACCAGCTGTCGACGGGAAGCTGCAGAAGGAGATGCTGACATAATATGAATGACGAACAATTATTACGCTATAGCCGGCAGATTATGTTGCCGCAGATAGATGTCGTGGGGCAGCAACGACTGCTTGATTCGCGCGTATTGATTATCGGTGTGGGTGGTCTGGGTTCTCCTTTGGCGATGTATCTCGCAGCATGTGGTGTCGGTGAGCTCCTCATAGTCGATGACGATATGGTCGAACTTACAAATCTGCAGCGACAGATCATCCATAGCAGTAAGCACATCGGTATGTCGAAAGTAGCTTCCGCAGCTGAAGCGATAGAGTCACTTAATGCAGAAGTAAAAGTCAGTGTTATCGCAGAGAGAATAAGCGGCGAGAGACTACGAAATGAAGTAGACAATGTGGACGTGGTGGTCGATGCTACAGATAACCTGGTGTCGAGATTAGAGATAAATAAACAATGTTACTCAGCACGCAAACCGCTGGTCTCTGCTTCAGCTATCCGCTGGGAGGGGCAGCTAACCGTTTATGATTCACGACAGCCGGATAGCCCATGCTATCAATGTCTGTATGGCGGTAGAAGTGAAGTCGGACAGAGCTGTAGCGAAAATGGCGTTATGGGACCGGTGGTGGGCATGCTCGGATGTATGCAGGCCAATGAGGTGGTCAAGTTATTAACCGGTGCCGGCACATCATTGACAGGGAGGGTGTTGATGTTAGATGCGTTAAATATGGACTGGCAGTACATCCGCCTGAAACGAGATCCAGACTGCTCGGTTTGTGGCAGTGATAGTAACAGGTGAACGGGTACTTGAATTATAGCCGCTCCAACGCGTTAATATTTAAAGAATAATGTCACCAGTAACTTTATGACAGACAAGTGGTAATATATTTTTTCAGAAACATAACAACATCCTTTTAAAAGTAGACAATTGAAGTAGATAATGATGGATAAAAATACCCAGACCGAAATCGAAGCTGCCGTATTTCGCCAGTTAATAAAACACTTTGCAGAACGCACCGATGTGCAGAATATTGACCTGATGAATCTATCTGGATTCTGTCGTAACTGCCTGTCTAAATGGTACAGTGCTGCAGCAGAAGAACAAGGAGAGCAGGTGGATTATGAGCAGGCACGTGAAATTGTTTATGGTATGCCGTATTCTGAATGGAAGAGCAGGTATCAAAAAGAAGCAACAGCAGAGCAACTGGCTGCCTTCAACAGTAAAAAAGACTCTTAGAACTAATAACTCTAACTAGTCATCGCCCCAGATAAGCTCGCCGCTATTACTTAGATCGTAACCGGTAAGACTGTCAGCCTGTTGCTGACAAGCAGGTGATTTGAGCCGGTTGATCAACTCCTGGAATAATCGCCGAAACCATATTGCCCTGGGTATGGCCAAATCAAATGATTCCCAGCCAAAAGGAATGAAACCAAGGCCGTATTCAGTTGCTGCTGCGCGAACACCGGGGGCTATATCAGCATTACCCATAGCGATGGAAGCTGCAGCCTCTCGCTCAGATAAAGCATTAGTTACACAGTTGAGATCGTCGACGTTTAAATTAAACCGGCACAACTGTTCTATTAAAAAACGTTGTGCACCTGCACCGGGCTGTCGTAACGACCAGCGTAGCTGGCTGTTGAAAATCTCTTCGATTGACTGTTTCTGTAAGGCCGAGTTCGCCTTGATCATCAATCCCTGCTCACGTCTGAAAGCGTGTATCAGTACCCAGTTTTTTGCCTCAGAGTGCTGTTTGAGTAATGCCGGGTGGCGGATATGACTTTCGCTGTCTGGGCCCCAATGGATGCCACATACATCAACCCGACGCGATTCTAATAAATTTAAGCCTAACTGGGTCGCGGTCGGACTGTAACTGATCAGTGCATAAGCGCCAGTTTCAGTGGCGTAATCAAGCACTACACGGTAGAGCAGGGGGTCGTCACTGCCAGCTATGATAAGTCTGTCTGTGAGCAGACCGCCATGTGAGGAGTCATGCATCCATTTATCGATGAGCTCACGCGGGAACATCCATTTTCCGGTTATTTTTGTCGCGGGTATCCTGTCTTCAGATACCAGGGCATAGATTTTTTTTTCGTTAAGATGCAGATAGTTAGCGACCTGTTTAACACTCATGTAAACCAGGCCGTTAGCTGACTCGGTCTGTAAGATAGCAGACATGCTAACTACCCAGCTGTTGAACTTTTGCGGTCGCGTCGCCAGCTTTGTTTATGGCGTCAAACTGGATAAACTCTGTGCCGTTATAGACCAGGAAATGGCGGCCTTTAGCACGTGCGACTAATGTCACACCGACATTGCGAGCCAGATCACGGCCCATCTGAGTAACGCCGGAACGCGACAGCAGTATCGGGATGCCCATCTGGGCAACCTTGATCACCATCTCTGATGTCAGGCGTCCAGTGGTGTAGAAAATTTTGTCATTGCCGTCGGTCTGGTTAAGCCACATGTGGCCAGCGATGGCATCGACTGCATTATGGCGGCCAACGTCTTCGACAAAACGGAGGATATCCGATTGCTGGCAAAGTGCACAGCCATGCACTGCGCCAGCACGTTTATAGACTTCGTTAAAATCGTTCAGGTTTTTTAGCAGCGCATATATCGTAGACTGTTTGATATATTTTTCAGGTAAAGAGATTTTATCGATATTATCCATCAGTGCGCCGAATACGGTGCCCTGACCACAGCCAGTGGTTATCGTTCGTTTATTGAGTTTTTCATCGATGTCGTCTATTGCCCTGTGTGTGGTTACGGCTACCGAATCAGTCTCCCAGTCTACCTGTATCGATTTTATATTTTCGATATCAGAGATCATGTTCTGATTACGCAACCATCCCAGTATCAACAGTTCAGGTTGCGTGCCGAGAGTCATCACGGTGACGATCTCACGTTTATCCAGGTAGATCGTCAGCGGACGTTCAGCCGCGATGTAACTGGTACGGATCTTACAAAACTCATCAACAGCGCTGACTGCACTTGAAGCGTCCAGGCCAGCGTCAGTCATCTCAGGTTTATATGAAATATCTTTTCTTATGTCAGTTATCATCATTAACCTCCAGTGGCATTCATGTGCCTTAAAATAACTTCCTGCGTATTAAGGTCAAAATCATGGCCTTTTGGTTTTATCAGCATGGATTCGATAATCGCCTGGCGCAGGACTTCATCATCGCCCGGGTGCGCACGCACCACGCGCCTCATATCTTTTGAATGTTCCTGTCCCAGGCACAGAAGTAACAGTCCTTCAGCGGTTAGCCTTACTCTGTTACAGGTATCACAAAAATTATGGCTGTGCGGTGAGATGAAGCCGACACGCGAGTCACTGTCAGGCATCTTATAATAGCGAGCAGGCCCGCCTGTTTTTTCTGTAGTAGCGATCAATTCATAATGCTGGCGTAAGTCAGCGAGAATCTCATCACTTGAATAATAGGTCTGCGCGCGATCATGGTCATCGACGATACCGAGTGGCATCTCTTCGATAAAGCTGATGTCCATGCCTCGATCTCGGGCAAAGCCGACCAGGTCAGTGACCTCATCATGGTTCATGTGTTTGAGTACGACGCTATTGATTTTTACCTTTTTGAAGCCGGCGTCTAAAGCTGCATCGATGCCGGCTAAGGTCCTGTGCAGTTTGCCGACACGTGTGATCTTGCTGAAACGGTCTGCTCTTATGCTATCCAGACTGATATTGACTCGGGAGACACCAGCATCATGCAGTGCCCTGGCATACTTTGTTAGCTGGCTCGCGTTCGTGGTGATGGTTAAATCATTGAGACCATCAAGCTGACCGAGTTCTTCGAATACTTTCATGATGTTGCAGCGTGTCAGCGGTTCGCCACCGGTAATGCGGATCTTGTTAACACCGAGGTCCACAAATGTTTTTCCGATGTGGATGATCTCTTCGAGGGTAAGCAACTGGGCACGTGGTACGAATTGCATGTCGGATGACATGCAATAAACACACCTCAGATCACAACGATCGGTGACAGATATTCTTAAATAAGTGACGCTTCGACCAAAACGATCGGTAAGTTGTGTTTGCGGATCTAATTTCTCATTATGCTGAGTCGGTAGCTGGTTGAATTTTTGCTCCATCCGCGGTCCTCGAAAATCGATGATAAACATGAAACTTGTAGCAAGAACCGTTCCTATTCTGATGGAGCAATGTAATTAATTACGCAGATGAACATAAAGCCTCTATTGTAAGCATTTGTCAGTGGCTTATTGCTTTATTGATTATCTGGTCGACCTGTCCGCATTTTTAATACTGGGGTAATTTGTCTCTATTTGATGATCGTAAGCAGACAATTTGTCGCATTTTGTTATTACTAACATTTATCGAACAAAATCCTTGGCCATTAAACATGCGGTTGCAGTCAGAAATGAAATATTTTCATGGCTGGTACGTAACTTGCTTGTTAGTACACGATTAAGGCAAATATATCTTGCTAGACCCATGCGGTGCATTCTGATGATTGATGAAACAGCTAAAAACCTGCCAGACCATATTCCGGTGACGGTAATTATGGAAAAACAGCCTGCGAGGTCCAGTCAATGGGTCGATCACATATGGGTGGCTATCGGAGTGATTGTCAGCAACTCTGAGGAACGGGCGGATAAATCACGCGTTGCAGACATCGGGGATGATGTTCAGCTGAAAATGTTTTCAGGCTACCAGGTAAGGCTACACGTCGATGAATGTGACAGTTATTACCATAACCTGATGTCGCCAACGCCACAATGCTTCGTTATTGTACGTGAGGATGAATACAATGATGAAGCTATACCATTTATTGTCAGCCTCAGTTTTGATGAAGCGCATGCCTATTTAGAAGGTGATGATGCGGTATTTTCTGTTGATATACCGCCTGAGCTTTATCGCTGGATGGAAGCTTTTGTGATCAAGCATTACTGTCCGGAGGAACGAAAAAAACGCAAACGCAGGGACTGGAAGGAAAAAGAGTCGGAGGCGCAGATCAGATGAGCCGGTCAAAAATTGATCTCGAAGATCAGGAGGTAAGCGCTGATGTGAGTTTTGTTTCCCGTTGGTCACGACTCAAACATGCGACCAGGCAGGACAGTGAACATGACGCTGTTGATAAAACATCGATGCAGACTGTAGCTTCAGATGAGAAACAGGAAGCACCAGTAAAAATATTAACCGATGACGATATGCCGGACATTGAAAGCATGACGCCAGATTCTGACTACACCGACTTTCTTTCGCCGGGTGTCAGTGAAGCGCTACGCAAACTGGCTCTGCGAAAACTGTTTCACACTGAAGTCTTCAATATTCGTGATGGACTGGATGATTATGATGGTGATTATACCCATTTCGAAAAACTTGGCAGTACCGTAACCTCAGATATGCGTCATCAAGTTGAGATGGAAGCAAAACGTAAGGCAGAACAGATACTGCAGTATGAAGACCCCATGGCTGACGATGACTGCGGCAGCGAACAGCATATCGATAAAAAAGTCTCGGCAGATAAAAACAGGATTGCTGCGAACCAGCAGGGCATGAGTCAGCTATTGCAGGATGATAAACAAACCTTGAAAGATGCGGATGTGATAGGCAAAAAAGCTGTTACTGAAAATCTGCCATCAGATTATTCCCTGCCTGTAGATGCCGCTACCGAAGAAAGCACGGAAAAACCGGATGAAAATGCCGGCTTCGACGATTTTGAGTACGACGATCAGCAGACTAACAATACTGATCAGAACAAGGGTAAAAATTATGACTGAAGCCACCTCGACATCGAAACAAACAGCTAATGCTTATGCCAGTGAGGTAGCGATGTCTACTGTTGAATCACTCAGTTTTGAACCAACCAGCCTGATCCAGTATGGCTCGCGCGGCAGGGTTGCTGTGATCGGTCCCATAGAAGCACAGGAGTTTGCTTCACGATTGACAGGAAATTTACGGGCGCAGGTAATCTTGACTGACGGTGCAGTGGAACCGGGTGTGCCGACAGTACCCATAGGTAATCGTCGCCTGCAGATCGAAGGTTATCTCGGCAATTTTGATATTCTCCTCGGTGAAGAAGGTAAAGCTAATTTCGAAAAGGTCAGTGTCGATCTGATACTTGATCTGTCAGCAGAGCCCCTGTTAACTATGCCGCTAAAACCGCCGGGTTATCTCACTTCAATAATGGAAGAGCCTTATTTGACGCTTGTCGAAGAAGAGTTAAAAGGCCTCACCGGTACCTTCGAAAAACCAAAATACTTTGATTATGATGCTTCCATATGTGCACATGGCCGCTCGGGTATCGCTGGTTGTACAAACTGTATCGATGCCTGTCCGGCAGAAGCCATTACGTCTCTGATCGAATCGGTCGAAGTTAATCCCAACCTATGTCAGGGTGGTGGTGTTTGTGCCAGCGTTTGTCCGACAGGTGCGATTCGCTATGTCTATCCCAATGTGACTGATACGTTACGCATGGTGCGTACATTATTAACAAGTTATCGTGATGCAGGGGGCAGTGCCCCGGTGATCGCGTTTGTGGCTGACGCAGACAGCGAGGTGTTGGTCAATAAACCGGATAACCTGCTTGCCGTGGAGGTCGAGGAACTGGCAAGCGTCGGTATGGAAATCTGGTTATCGGCACTGGCTTATGGTGCAAAAAGGGTCTTACTGATCGATGCGGGGTCGATGCCTGCATCGGTGGCCGTGTTCCTGCAATCTCAGATCAGCACGGCGGACACGATATTATCCGGTTTGGGTTATAAAGAAAGCCTGGTTCGTATTGTAGATGCAGAGTCGCTGCAGCAGCATTGTGAAGTTGATGAAAGTATTCATCCCACGGACATGACTTTCGAGGTGGCCAGCTTTTCCGGATCACTGGAGAAACGCAGGACGGTCCTGTTGGCTACCGATTTTCTATATCAACAGAGTAGTACGTCTCAGCAGGTCACCGCATTACCGGAACAGTCTCTATTTGGTCGGATTACGGTAGATGCTGGCGCCTGTACGCTGTGTATGAGCTGCACATCAGTTTGCCCGTCTAAGGCGATCAGTGCAGGCAATGATGTGCCGAAACTTGAATTCCATGAAATCAACTGTGTGCAATGCGGCATCTGTGAGTCTGCCTGTCCAGAGCGGGCCATTACACTTGAACCAAGATTAATTGCTGATGCACAGCAGCGTCGTGGTGTCATTACCCTGCATGAAGAGACCCCTTTCTGCTGTATCACATGCGGAAAAGCGTTTGCCACCAAATCACTGATAGACAATATGACACAGAAACTCGCAGGTCATTACATGTTCAAGTCCGAGCGTTCAAAGTTACGTCTGATGATGTGCGAGGACTGTCGTGTGGTTGATGTAGTGCAGGATGATGAAGCAATGCGTTCCGCCTGATTGCGAACTTCTGGCAAATAACGGTCATTAACGACCAATGTAATCCTCAGTTATTAAAATAGACACACACAACTAGATCATTTTGGGTAATCGCTTATGAATTATTTGCATTATTGGTTATTTTTTTCCATCAACTTTTGGCGCGGTGGTTGCATATGAAAGATGAATATGAGGAAACATTGACTATGCAGGCACAACCATTATCTGCCTTTGATGATCAGATCAGCGGTGATCATCAGGTTCGAGTTGAGATTTCGAATCGCCGTAACGATTCAGCTGGCAGCGAGTCGATGCATGGTTGTCAACAGGGCAGTGCCGGTCAGTCAACGGCTAACCATTTAGCAGAAGATCAATATCGTGCAGGTGCTTATAGCATGTTGGCCGAACTATTGCGGCAACCACCTCAGCAGGAGCTATTGAAAACAGTTACACGCCTGGCAGATGTCGTTGAGGAAAAAGATGATTTTGCTGTCGCTATGTCGATGCTCGGTCTTTCTGCACGTGCAGCAACAGTTAATGAGCTCGATGACGAATTTCATGCGCTGTTCATCGGCCTGGGTCGAGGTGAATTAGTGCCCTACGGCTCATGGTACTTGACGGGATTTCTCATGGAGAAACCACTCGGTGTCTTACGTGAGGACCTGGCACGCATGGGGTTTGCGCGTAATGACGATACTTGCGAGCCGGAAGATCATGTTGCCGCATTGTGCGAAGTGATGGCCTTGTTGATAAATGAATGCCGCGATCTAGACCAGCAAAAAATATTTTTTGATGTGCATATCTCACCCTGGCTTGGGCAGTTTTACACCGATCTGAGCGAAGCCAGTTCAGCGGTGTTTTATCGTTCGGTCGCCAGGTTTGGAAAAGCATTTTTTGATTTTGAAAAACAATACCTGGCAATGGACGTGTGAGCAGATATTTTTTGTATAAGTATCATTTTCTGGTTATCAGGGTTGGTTTTCGTAGTTAATTTACATATTAAATTTACAGAGGGTCATCGCTATGAGTAAGAAGGAAGAACACCTAAATTCACTAGACCTGGATCCACAAGGCCTGGATTCACAATCTCCAGATATTAAACGTCGTGATTTTTTACGGGGCTCAATAGTAGCAGCAACAGGTGTTGCAGCCATTGTCGCTGCAGGAAAATCAACGTCCAGTGTTGCTGAGACAAAGACAGCCGTCGGATCAGAATCGAATAAAAAAGAAGGTTATCGACTGACTAAACATATTGCAGATTATTACAAAAGCGCTGCGATCTGATCGCATATATCGGCAGAGGATAGAGTTATGAAGCTAATCAAAAAATCAGATCAAGTTATTGCTGATGATACTGATAAAAAAACTCAGATGGGAAGTGGCTTGTCTGCGCATCTGAATGCTTACAGTATGAATCGTCGTGAATTCCTGCACAACTCCAGCCTGGTAGCGGGTGGTGCAGCACTGACCACGATGTTCAGTCCAGCGATGATAAAAAAAGCTGAAGCAAGCGATTCGATAGCAGCAGATGGAACGATAAAAAAGGTTAAATCTGTCTGTACCCATTGTGCCGTTGGCTGTGGCGTCGTTGCTGAAGTTCAGAATGGTGTCTGGACAGGTCAGGAACCTGCATTTGATCATCCCATCAGCAAAGGCGCACACTGTGCAAAAGGTGCATCGGTACGTGAACATGGTCACGGTGAACGTCGTCTGAAATATCCGACAAAACTGGTTAACGGCAAATGGAAAAAAGTCTCCTGGGATCAGGCGATAAACGAGATCGGCGACAAGATGCTGGAGATCCGTGAACAGTCTGGACCAGATTCTGTTTATCTGTTGGGTTCGGCCAAACACAGTAATGAACAGGCTTACCTGTTCAGAAAAATGGCTGCCATGTGGGGCACTAATAATGTCGATCACCAGGCGCGTATCTGTCATTCAACGACGGTTGCCGGGGTAGCGAATACCTGGGGTTATGGCGCCATGACTAACTCCATGAATGACATCCATAATTCCAAGGCTATCTTGA
>Ga0316193_10004529_pt1 | contig 10226 bp, 6 predicted proteins | sample MerIslsedime2_MG_FD_207735 | JGI IMG/M metagenome (GOLD analysis project Ga0316193, IMG submission 207735) | Coastal sediment microbial communities from Maine, United States - Merrow Island sediment 2 | ecosystem: Environmental > Aquatic > Marine > Coastal > Sediment | place: USA: Maine...
GGTTGGCGCTGACCGTGACACCATTGATTCGCTTTTCAACTTTTGCGTTCATAGTTTCACCGTTATTGTTGTTTTTCGTGTGTTATGTGGAGCAAACGACGTGCCACTTGCTGCAATCCCTTGAATTAATAAGGATGCCTGGGGCTGTCGTGTTATTCCATTTTGCGCTCACAGGGTCGGGCGTAAAGAAACCCAACAATAGTAGGGATGCCGGCTATCTGCAAATTAATGCCAATAATCTGATCCAACTGGGTATTTTCCAGATCTGGCTCAAACCATCCAAACGTGTAAATAATACCGACATTGGGCTATCGTGTGATCGTTATCGGTGGGGCAAACCGACATCACCGGTGACAGGGGCAGGGAATTGCCGAATTTTCGACGACGTTGTGTAGCTGACAGGGGACGGCGGCGTGCAGAAAGGGCATAATCGCCCAATCGCCTATTCGGCGGCAAAAAAAGCCTTATGTACGAACAACATTTCGGACTGACAGAACGCCCGTTTTCCATCGCGCCCGATCCGCGTTTTCTCTATATGAGTCAGCAGCACCGCGAGGCGCTGGCACACCTGCTATATGGCGTCGGCGAAGGTGGCGGTTTTGTACAGCTGACCGGCGAGGTTGGCACCGGCAAGACCACGATCTGCCGTTGCCTGCTGGAGCAGGTGCCGGAAAATGTCGATGTGGCGCTGATCCTTAACCCGCGTGTCAGCGCGATGGAACTGCTGGCCAGTCTGTGCGACGAGTTGCGTATCGACTACGCGCGGGATACCACCAGCATCAAGTCGTTGACCGATGTGCTGAATGCCCATCTCCTCGAAACCCATGCGCGTGGCCGTCGTACTGTGCTCATCATCGATGAGGCGCAGAATCTTGACGCCGACGCGCTGGAGCAGGTGCGCCTGCTGACCAACCTGGAAACCACACGCGAGAAACTGCTGCAGATTGTACTCATCGGTCAGCCGGAGTTGCGTAGCCTGCTGGCACGTGAGGATTTGCGTCAGTTATCGCAGCGTGTCACGGCGCGTTACCACCTTGAGCCAATACAGCGTAGCGAGACAGCTGCTTATATCCGGCACCGCCTGCAAGTGTGCGGCGCCAGTGACGTCATATTCAACGATGCTGCGATTGATCTGGTGCAAAAACTTTCTGGTGGTGTGCCGCGCTTGATCAATGTGATGTGCGACCGTGCCATGTTGGGCGCCTATGTGGAGGGCAAGCGTAAGGTTGAGGCCCCCATCGTTATCCGTGCAGCGCGCGAAGTGTTGCCGGAAGAAGGGCTTAATGCGCCAGCGAAAACCTGGTGGCCCTGGCTGGCAGCGGCTATAGCCGTCGTGTTCGTTGCTGCCTTTGTGATCGGCTACTGGCGGGTGCCAGCGCCGGACACGGTGTTAGCGGGAAGTGGTGCAGCCGGCACCACGGGTGCTGCGATAGTCGGCGGGGGCGTGGCGGCGAACCATGCAGAGATCGTGGCTATTCCGGAAAACACAGCTGGTGGGGACGCCAGCGGCCCGGCTACGCCGGCTGGCGTTGATATGCACACAGCCGGGGTAACTGATGTGGCGGCTATCGACGCTTCCCTGCCGCCGTCCGGGGGTGTTGGTCTCGAGCAAAGGCTGGCTGCGGCCGGACCGGATGCAGCGGCCTGGGCCTGGTCTGGTCTGTTCGGGTTGTGGGGTGTGCAGTCCAGCGCTATCAACGATGAGCAGGCTTGTGCTGCAGCACCGGCGGCGGGTCTGCGCTGTCTGCAAGGTGGCGGCAGTCGGACAGTATTGCAGTATTACGACCGGCCCTCGGTTTTGTTGCTGGTTGGTGCCGGCGGACGCAGGGTGCCTGTGCTGTTACAGGAAATCCGTGGAAGCCATGTCATTTTGCAGATTGGCGACCAGCAGTTCGAAGTGCCGGCTGGAACGATGGAGCAGCATTGGTTCGGTGAGTACCGGTTACTGTGGAAGACGCCGCCCGGTGGCAGCGCAGTGCTGCGACCGGGTGATCGTAGTACCGATGTGCAGTGGCTGCGTGAAAAACTGAAACAGGCCACCGGGCTGGCATCTATTGCCCCCGACCCGTTGTTGTTCGACGAAGGACTGAAAACCCTGGTGCAGGATTTCCAGCGTAGCCGCGAATTGAATGCGGACGGTATCGTTGGGGCCAGAACATTCATCCATTTGAATAACCTTTCACGGCAGTCGACGGTTCCCCGTCTGAGCGCCGTTGCGGCGCGGTAAGGTTCTATGTCGTACATACTTGAGGCACTGAAAAAGGCAGAGCATCAACGTGAGATCGGGCGGGTGCCGCACATCGATAGCGAGCACGAACCGGCTACGGCTGGAGTGTCGTCGCGTTGGGGCATGATTGTTGTACTGATATTGCTGATCAACGCCGGGTTGTTGCTGGTCTTGTTTTGGCCGAATGGTTCGCCAGGTGTGCCCGAGCCAGTGGCACAGCGTACCGACCCTTCCGGCACGGCGCCGAGTTCAGTCGCACCGACGAGTGCGCCGCATCCTCGTGAAGCTACACCGACGAACAGCTACATGCCTGTTCCCGCGCCAATACCCGAGACTCCGCAGCAGGCTGCACCTGTGCCGATTCCCCGCTCTGCCGCGATCCAGCCAACAATACCACCAGTGACTGCACATGTTTCACCACCACCCCGGCCAGCGCCGGTCCCGGTGACTGCCCCGCCACAATACGCGAGACAATTGCCCGTATGGCCCCAGGTTCCGGTGTCTATCTTTCAGCGACTGAGTGGCGGCCTGAGGCTCGACGTGCACGTGTACAGCGATAAGCCCCGGGATCGGTTTGTACTTATCAATTTGCAGAAATACCATGAAGGTGAACAATTACAGGAAGGGCCGGTGGTGGACGAAATAACGGTAGATGGCGTCGTACTGTCCCTTCAGGGACAGCAATTTCTGGTTCGGTCGCAATAAGGGCTCTTTTCGGGTAACAACAAGATAATGCATAAAACTATTTTCGCATCCCGCCCCAGGGTGCTTTCTCTGGCTTGGCGGTGGCTCACTTTGCACCCCAGGGTGCTCTCTCTCGCCGTCCGACGATTCACCTTGTGCCTTGCAGGACTTTCCTGCCTCGCCGGCATGGCTGCGCAGGCACAGGACAGGGTGCCGCTACCTGCCACCAACCAGCTCATTATCCAGTTGCGGGATGACGGTAAACGTACGATCGCCTCTGCCAAACCTGATCATCCAGTTCCAGGCCTGACGTTGCCAGACGGGCGGCAATTGTCTTATGTCCGTTCACTGGGTGATGGCAGTATGGTGGTGCAGCTGCCGGAAGCGGTGAGTCTGGAAGAAGCTGATGCGTTGGTCGCCGGGTTGATGCAGGATCCGGCGGTACAGAATGCGCAGATCGACAAGCGTTTGCACCCCGCCCTGGTTCCCAACGACCCGAATTATGCGGGCCAGTGGTACCTGTATGAGGATACCGCGGGTATCCGGATGGAGACGGCGTGGAGTCAGCAAACTGGCTCATCCAGCGTTGTGATTGCCGTACTCGACAGCGGTATTTTGCCGCATGCGGATCTCGATCCGGCGCGTATTTTGGCCGGATATGATTTTATTTCCGACATTCCGACAGCCAATGACGGAAATGGGCGTGACCCCGATCCGACTGATCCGGGAGATGCGGTCGTGCCTGGTGATTGTCTAGATGACCCGTTGGCAGATACGGACAGTTCCTGGCACGGACTGTCGGTGACAGGTGTCATAGCGGCGACATCAGATAACAATAATGACATTGCCGGCATCGATTTTGCCGCCCGCGTGCTGCCAGTACGGGTGCTGGGTAAGTGCGGCGGGTATATCTCGGATATCATTGAAGCGATTCGTTGGGCTGCAGGCTTGCCGGTTGCAGGTGTGCCCGTAAACAATAATCCGGCCAAGGTGATCAACCTGAGTCTGGCTGGTTTTGGTGCCTGCTCGGCTCAGGAGCAGCAGGCTATAGACGCTGCGGTGGCAGCAGGCGCGGTGGTTGTAGTGGCGGCTGGCAACGAGGCACAGGACGTTGCTAACTACAGTCCGGCGAACTGCAATAATGTTATCACTGTGGGGTCGATCGACCGTGATGGCAGCATAGCGTCTTATATGAATGTCGGTGAAGAGGTCGACCTGGTGGCGCCCGGTGGAGATGGGCTGGGTATGAACGCAGAGGGCATATTGACGCTGTTCAATAACGGCGTTACTACTGCCAGTACTGATGCGCTCGCTTATATTCAGGGCACGAGCTTTACGACCGCCCAGGTGTCTGGCGTTGCCTCACTGATGTGGGCTGTCAACAATGCACTTGACCCTGCCACCATCATAGCCATCCTTCGCGCGACCACTCGCGATTTTCCGGATGCCAGCTGTAATGCCAACCTTTGCGGCACAGGCCTGTTGGACGCCGGTGCAGCATTGGTCGGTGCCGCCAACCCTGGCGCAGTGATAAGCAGAGCAGCGCCCACCGGTGATGATGTCGGCGGTGGCGGTGGCGGCGGCGGTTGTACACTACAGTCAACCAGAGATGTTGACCCGATATTGCCCCTCTTGTTACTCGCAGCCTTTGTGGGCTTGCGCTGGCGGATTCGCTAGACTGCACAGCCATGTTACGCGCCATCCAGGATTTTTTTCGCAACCGAATTGACGTCGCAGGGCCTGATGGGCACGACGAGCACAGCCTGCGTCTCGCGACTGCGGCATTATTGTTCGAGATGCAGCGTGCGGATTTTGATGATCACGAAGAAGAACGCGCGGTGCTGGAGAGGGTATTGCGGGGGACCTTTGACTTGAGTAAGGAAGAAACCCGAGAGCTGGCTCGCCTTGCGCAACGGGAAGCTGAAGATTCTGTGTCACTTCACCAGTTCACCAGTTTGATCAATCAAAGGTTTTCACCCGATGAGAAGGTGCGTGTGGTGGAAATGTTGTGGCAGGTTGCCTTCGCCGACGGGCGTATTGATCGCTATGAGGAAGCGTTGCTGCGCAAGATCGCAGACCTGATTTATGTACCGCATCGGGATTTTATCCAGGCGCGGCATCGGGTGCAGGAGGCGCAATAAAAAGGCAGCCAACGGCTGCCTTTTTTGAATCCATTCCGTTCTCCGTATCCGGTCTTTTCAGGCCGGATACGGAGACGTTTCCCGGTGTAATTTCAGATAAGTACCTGATTACACCATATCTTTCAGACCCTTCAGCGGAAGGACCTTGACCACGTTGCGGGCTGGTTTTGCCTTGAATGTCATGGCTTCACCAGTGAACGGGTTAACGCCCTTACGTGCCTTGGTGGCAGGCTTGCGGACAACTTTGATCTTCATGAGGCCGGGCACGGTGTAGACACCTGGGCCAGTACGTCTGATATCACGTTTGATCAATGCATTGAGATTTTCGAAAACGGCGCCAACGTCTTTCTTGGTCAGGCCGGTCTTGTCTGCAATGTAGGTAAATGTTTCAGCCTTCGTGGTTGGTTTCTTTACCGCCTTGGCAGCAACCTTTTTCTTGGCGGTTTTCTTGGCAGCTTTCTTCTTTACGGCCATTCAATATGCTCCTTAGAGAATGTTGGCAGGGAACTAACGGCGCAACCATAGCACAAAGAAAAAAAAGTGAAACCCCTTTTATGACTTTATGCCTGTTATTCCAGACTCAAATGAAGATGGCACCCATTACGCCAAGGAAACAGCGATGTTTCTGCGTACACGCTCAGTGAAGTTGTCGGTCACCGACGATCGTATCGGCAGGTTCGCTGCTGTCATCTTCATCCGGACAAGGCGAAGCATGGTGGTGAATCATGCGCCAGCTACCGTCCACCAGTTGAAAAGCGTTGGTGGCGATAACCGGGGGCCAGCGGTTATCATCGCCGGGCGCGCTGAGGTGTTCGTAAAGTACGTGAATGGCAATCAGCGCATCCTGTGTTCGGTGGACACTGGAAAGTTTGAACTGCACCCGCAGTCCCCCTTCGAAAATTTCTCTCCAGCTTTCTTCTACGGCTTCGTAACCCTGTGCGCGGTCGCTCATCGGGTGAATGCACTCGATAAAGTCACGTTCGGCCCAGACAGCCATCATGGCAGCGAGGTCTGCGTTGGCGAACGCTTCGTAGAAGGCCTGTTCGGCATCTTCAGGTGTAGGGAACACGGTTTTGGACATTACTCGCGCTATGGTACCAGTCTTCCAATGTGACGCAATGCATCTGAATTCGTGAGTAATTTCACGATTTACACGGCATTTCTCAGGCTAAGTTTTCGATGCTGTATGCCGATAGACGGGGGTGTGTAGCACACATTGTCCGGGCCGGGCGAAAGCGCCTGACCGGATACCGGAAAACTCTACCAAAAGGATGACAGGCATACCATGGGAGCGGCGAAAAAACTCTTGGACAAGAAGGTGTTAAAAGAGCTGGTTCCTCTCAACGCGTTGTCTGCTGTACATCTCGACGAGATCTCGCGGAAAGTTATCATCGAGACCGTTCGTTCCGGGCGTTACGTTTTCAAGGCGGGTGATCGGGATTATCACTCCGTCTACTTGCTGGAAGGTAAAGTCGAGCTGATTGAAGGAGGCCGCGACGTTGTCAGTTCTATCGCCGGGGGTTCCGAGGCTGCTCGTCACCCGCTGGCGCACAAACAGCCTCGTCAACTTTCAGTACGTGCTGCGGGTAACGTGACTGTCGCGCGGGTGGACTCCAGCCTGCTCGATGTATTGTTGACCTGGGATGAGTCATCCGGCTATGACGTTGTCGAACTTGGTCCCGAAGACGACGGTGACTGGATGACGCGGATGTTGCAGTCGCAGGCGTTTATGCAGCTTCCACCGTCAAATATTCATCAGTTATTGATGCGTCTTGATGCGGTCAGTGTTCAGGCTGGCGACGTGGTAGTAAAGCAGGATGAGGATGGCGATTACTTTTACATCGTAAAATCCGGACGTATGGCAGTGAGCCGTAAAGCCTCGGCGCGCGGTAAGGAAGTATTGCTTGCGGAACTGGGCGAAGGCGCCTGTTTTGGTGAAGAAGCGCTGGTGTCGGGTACGCGTCGAAATGCAACGGTGACCATGCTCACAGATGGCTCATTGATGCGCCTGTCCAAGGACGACTTCAATGAATTGCTACGCACGCCTCTGGTGCATGAAGTCGACTATGCGCAAGCGAATAAACTCGCTGGTGAGGGCGCGCTGTGGCTGGACGTGCGCTTGCCGGGGGAATTCAGTAACCAGTACATCAAGGGTAGCCGTAACCTTCCGCTGTCGGCGTTAAGAGAACAGGCAGATACCCTGGATAGTGACGGTCGTTATATCGTCTGTTGCGATACAGGGCGTCGTAGCGCATCGGGTGCTTTCATCCTCGGTCAGCGCGGACTGGATGTTTACACATTGCGTAACGGCCTGATGGATGTGCCGGACGATGTGTTGAACGGAATACTCGACGAGCAAAAGGCAGGCGCTACCGTCCACGATGCGGACATTATTCCTTTCGAAAATGACAATGCCGCTGATGCCGCAGAATCCGGTTCGTCACGGCAGTCGAGTAGCGGTTCGGATGATTTAAGCAAGCAGTTGCGGGCCAGTGAGGCGGCGTGCAGCGAGCAGCGTGCCGAGGCCGAGACGCTACGCCAGCGTATCGAATCGCTGGAAAATGAACTGCGTGATTCGGTGGCGCAGCATGACGAGCTGGTTCAACAGCTTGAAGATGCGACGCAGGCTCGCGATTCGACAGCGGAAATGGGTGAGGACTTCGAAAAGCAGCGAGTACAGCTGGAGCTGGAGCTTGCACGTGTGCGCGAGGACTATCAGCAGCTGGGGCAGCGTACCAGTGCTGTCGCGGTTGAACGCGACGCCGCCAGCCGTGAGTTGGAGAAAGCCCGTGGCGAACTGGAAGATCTGAAAACCCGTCTCGACAGTCAGCAGGGCGAAATTAGCGAACAAGTCAGCGTATTGCAGGAGCAACTGGATGCTCGAGCGAGCGAGCTGGAAGATGCGATAAATCGACGTGGCGAGATTGAGGCTTCACTTGCCGACGCGAAGAAAATTGCCAGCGAGGCAGCGGATCGTGAGATCGAACTGGCCGCGCAGATCGACGCGCTCGTGCAGCAGTCCGATGAACAGCAAAAACACTTGCAAGAAGACTTTCAGGCAGAAAATACAAAGCTCGAACAACAGCTTCAGACTCTGCAAGGCAACATTGAGGATTACGAGCAGCAACTGACGCTGGAGTCCGGGGAGCGCGAGGCATTAACCGGGAAGCTGGTGGATGTCGAGCAGCAACTGGCTCAGTCGCAGGCAACCGAGCAGTCATTGAGCGCATCACTGGAGCAAGCCCGGCAGCAGGCTGAGGAAGCTGAGCAGCGTATTCGCGCTGAGTTACAGGGCGAGCAGGATGCATTGTCAGAAAAGATTGCGGCGCTCGAGGATGCAGTCGCCGGACAGGATCAGCTTGCCGCGCAGCTGCAGGAGCACGAACAGGCACTGATTGATTCTGAGCAGGGCAGGGAAGCGTTACAACAACAATTGGAAGAAAAGGTGCGGGAGACAGATGAGCTCCGGCAATCGCTCGACGGCGCTAAAGGTGAGTTTGATGAACTCAAGGCTCAGTCCGGGGAAAGCGCAGGGCGGGAGGATCAGCTAACCCGGCGCATTGCCGAGCTTGAACAGCAGCTGGCATCGCGGGAGAAAGAGTACGAGTCCGACCTTGGCAGCGCACGTGAGGCCATGACGCGTGCGCAGACCGAGGTGGAGAACCTCAAGCGTGAACAACAGCGTCTGCTTAATCGTCAGCGCAAGGCTGAGGAAACACTCAATCGCGAACGTCACGACCACGAGAACGAAGTGCATCGACTGCACAAGGAGATGAAAGCCGCCGCCGGTGGTTCGTCCGAAGGGCTGGCTGCAGAGTTGGAGGCTCTACAGGCGCAGGTCAGTGAAGCGGCCAAGTTGCGTGACGACATGGATGTCCAGCTCGGTGAGCGTAGCGCCCAGCTGGAAGACGCGCAGGAGCGTGGGGAACAGCTTGACCAGCAGCTGAAGCTCGCGCAACAGAGCGCCCGGGAGGCAGAGCAACAGCTGGTTGAGGCCAATCGCCTGGCCAATGAGGAAATGGAGATCCGCCTCAATACCGAGCATGGCATACAGCATGGATTGCGAGAGGCACTGGAAAAATCAGAGAAGGAGCGTAACGGCCACCAGGAAAAAATCACTGTTATCAATCAGGAGCTTGAGGATCTGCGCGAGGCGTATCAGCAATCAAAGCAGGCACTGGAAGGAAATGAGGATGCAGTGAGCCGCCTGGCTGATGTACAGAGCAGGCTGGATGTCGTCCAGGTTGAACGTGATGAATTACTGTCATCGGCCGACGCGCTGAAGAACGAGCTCGATCAGTTGCGTGCCGAGGCCGAGGTGCACCGCGGTCTCGGAGGCATGTCGTCCGACGGAGATGCCGATTTCGCGGAAAGCGAGGCATTGCAGCAAGCCAAGCAGAATGTCGAGATGGCTGTGCGCTTGCGTTCGCAGGCGGAGGAGCAGGTGCAGTCCCTGAGTCGGGAAGTCGAACAATTGAAAGCGCAATTGAATAGCGCTTCAGAGTCCCGTGCGCCGGTAATGACACCGGTAGATGGAGCGATTCCCTCGCTGGATGATGACGACCCTCATGCTTCCAATCCCATGTTGCCTGATGTTCCGGATCTTGAATGCGTTAATCCCGCTGAGTCTGGCGTTCTGCTGGACGAGGATATGGCCAGTGAGCCGCCTGTTCCCGCACAAGCGGCAAAGTCAGGTCTGATGAAAGGTTTGCTTGCCGGGCTGGTTGTAGCGGCTGCTGCAGGTGCCGGGTTGTTCTGGTGGAATAATGGCCCCGGTCAGGTAAGTCCGCCTGTCGCCGTTGAGAAAAATACCGGCGGGAAGACAGCAGAGACTGTGACCCCGGTAAAGCCCGCGAAGCAGACGAAACCGCGTGCGATCGATAGCCAGAATGTTGCTAAAGCGCCGGTGCCGGACAAGCCGCCCGTTGCCTCAACAACGAGTGTCGTGGATGGAAGCAGTGGGCCGTCTGAAGCGTCGAGGTCTGTGTCTGGTGTGGCTGCAATTTCAAACGCATCCAGGACATTTCCGCTTGCCAAGGGTATGCCGGATATACCCCGCAGCGGTGTAGACAGCAAAGGCGAGGTCGAAGACAGTCAGGTACCTGACGAGACCAGGAAAGCGGCGCCGGTAATGCAGGCTACCAATACCGAATCAGGGACATCGAAACCGGTTG
>Ga0316193_10004531_pt1 | contig 10224 bp, 7 predicted proteins | sample MerIslsedime2_MG_FD_207735 | JGI IMG/M metagenome (GOLD analysis project Ga0316193, IMG submission 207735) | Coastal sediment microbial communities from Maine, United States - Merrow Island sediment 2 | ecosystem: Environmental > Aquatic > Marine > Coastal > Sediment | place: USA: Maine...
CGTCGAAGTTCACCAGAACGTCATCCATCAGTACCGGCAATGATGGGTGGGCGCCGGCCAGATTGTCGATGTAGCTCAGGCGAAGGGCCAAAAACAGCTGTTCCGCGGTCGCACGCGACAAACGTTCAGGGGCTTTCCCGGAAGATGCAGTTCCACTTACCAATGGTTCGAATCGACCGAGAGGCGTCGCGAGACGCGTATAACGGCCGCCCGTGAGTCGGGTGAAGATGTCCTGTGCGCTCTGAATCACGGACGGTTGGCGCTCCGCTTCGTAGGCTTCCAGGGCATCTTCGAGGAGCCTCGCAGCCACAGATGACACCGCGTAGGATTCAAGGCCCTGGCCGATTCGTTCCGTTATTCCAGCCTCTTCCAGACGCAACCTTGCCGACGCGCTCTCATCGGCCCCGCGCTGCATTCTCCCATCCAGGGTGCCTCGAGTCTCCAACAGCTCACTGCGCTCGGATTCAATTTCGCGCGTCTGGCGTCTGGCGACCGCTACCGCACCTTCGAGGTCAGCGAGCACTGCGTCACTGCCAAGGCCCGATTTCTCGAGCAGACGATCGAGGGCCTTTCTGGTCTCGGCGGCGCGGCGCGTTTCGGTCGCCGCGCGCTCCTCGGAGGCAATCGCCTCCGCCTCGGCATCGCGCCGCTCATCGCCGACTCGCCGCATGGTCACCAGACGTGAAAGCAACGACCGGACCCCGTGAGCCACCTCTTCGAAGCTGGCGGTGGTCGCTTCGGCTTCTTCGACGGCACCGATCGCTACGGCGTCGTCGACGAACTCCTTCGCCGTCGCACGGCGTCTCCCGATCTGTGTTTCGAGCTCACCACGTCCTTCGGTCCTCGAACGGAGATCGCGCAGTAGCCGCAAGACCCTGCGCACGCTTTCGGGATGATTTGAAGGAGTTCTCAGGCCGTACTGATCGAGCCATTCCAACCAGCTCCGCCACGCCTGATCGAATTTCTCGGTGCCTTCTCGTGCACCGATCTCTCGCGCCGCTGCGACCCGCCCCAGTTGGGCCTCGGTTGTCCACAATCTTCGGCATCCATCGAGGCTGTTTCGAATCTCCATGAGTTCGGGGGCGGTCGGTGGATGACGGAGGCCGATCACCGGCAACAGCGAGGCGATCTCGCCTGGAATGCGCCGGCGAAGGAAAGTTGGTCTCAGGAATAGACCCAGGGCCAGTGCTGCGGGCAAGGCTCCCGCATAAGCGAGAAGTCGATCATCGACCACCACGCCAGCTGCCACGAGGGCCACCGCGATCATTGCCGCCGCAATCGCAGGGAAGAGGGACGCTTCGTGCGATCGGGCGACCGATCCAAGGGCGAGGAGCCTCTCCACAGTCTGGAGGCGCACTCCGATCACCTTCGGGATCATGTCGTCGTCGCCGAGATCGAGCTCAGCGGCACCCTCCCTCGCAACCCGGAGCGCCTCCTCGTGCTCGGCGCTTGCCTCGGACGCTCTCCGCACAGCGTCGTCACGTTCGCGCCTGGCCTCGCGAATATGCTCCCCCTCCTCGTCAAGACGATTCTCCAGGTCGAGATCGAGCTTGAACGCCGTTGGGGTGTCGACAGTCCAGCCCTCGCCCATGTCAGCGACTCGCCTTCGGAGATCCGCCTGGACCTCCTTGAGCTGAACCTCATCCCGGTGGAGTTGCTCTGCCTCGGCCCGGAACAACTCGCACCTCGCCCCGAGGCGCTCGATACCTTCCGCGCGAGCCAGCAAACCCTCGTCAACCGTGAGCGCGTCCGCCTTTCGTCTGGCCCGCTCGGCGGCGAGCCTGTGCTCGTCCGCTGCTTCCTCATCAGCGCGAGTCCTCTCCTCGAGGCGGCGTCCTTCTGCCAGCAGGGCGGCCAGTCTTTCCTCGTCTTTTCTGGCGGCGGCCAGCGCCATATCGGCCGCATCCAGCTCCCGACCCACAACTGTCCTGTGTTCACGATCGGATCGATACCGCTCCGCCATCTCCTGGAGTCGCCGTCTCTCGTCTCGAATCGACCGTAACTCCTTGTTGAGAATGTGAATCTTCCGAGTCCTCGCGCGAGGCGCCCACAGCTCATCTGTGGCGGATTGCAGCTGTCCCAACACGTCGTGCGGGTTGACGCCGAGCCCGGTGGTGCTGGCGTAAAGCCGGGATTGAATTCCAGCAAGCGAGCTCAGGTCGGAAAGCTCCTCGAGTGAAAAACCAAAGACAGTACGGTAGACGGCAGCGCTCACCGATCTGGTCAGCGGTTCGAGAAATGCTTCCGGGGGTTCTTCGCCCCGTGGTCCGTGAACCACGGCGTCGCCTCCATGGGCGCCCTCCGTGCGCTCGACCACCCAGTCCGTCCCGTCCTCTGAAAAGACCAGACGGCCGACCCGCTGATCGCCCGAGGTCGGTTGATAAAGCCTCTCGGTGGTGCGTCCTCGCGGAAATCCGAAGAGTACGTGACGGACCAGCGAGGTGAAGCTGCTCTTACCGGCCTCGTTGCGTCCGACCACAACATTGAGGTCTCCGCCAAAGGGGCCAAGCTCGACCTCAGAGAGCTCGCCGTAGCGGATCGCATCCACTCTCTCGAGATACATCACGTGCCCTCTCGTGAAAGCAGATCGAGGCAGAGGTCGAGTGCGCGGGCCACCACTTCCTCAGAACTGATCTCGAGCTCCGGTCGGACGGCGAGTGCAAACTGCACTGGCGCCAGAACCTCTTCAACCGCCCTTCCCGCCTCGACCGGATCCTCCTCGAGTTGCCGGGCGAGCCGCGCCAGATCGCCGCGAAGACCCTCCTCGACCAGAATCTCGTCGAGATCGAGCGCAAGTCTCGTTCGGTCGCGAACCCGATCCACCCAGATCCAGGGGTCGAGTTCGAGCTGCTCCTGCCGAAGATCGGCGGCGAGGTCCGAAAGGACCCCCGGGCGACTCAAATCCGTGTGCACGGTCGACCTGCCCGTCAGCCCGAGCCTGACAATTGTCGGCCGGTCGGCACTTGATTCCCTGACCCCTGCGCAAGCCTCCTCAAGCGCCGACCTCAAATCATCGATGCCCTGTAAGTCCGACGTGGCGACCTCGAGCCCCCGCCACCTGACCGATGCCGTTTCGACAAACTCCTCGATCGCACCGTCTTCGTCAAGATGCACGACGTAGCAGCCTCGTGGCCCTTCCTCGGTCGGATCGAGGCCCTGGGTCGAGCCTGAATACGCTGCCGGCGGGATGTCGGACACCCTGCCCGCCGCATGGATATGACCGAGAGCCCAATAATCCATACCGGCTGCACGAAGATCGTCAGCTGTGCAAGGCGCGTAATTGTCCCAACCCTCACGCTGGCCGACATTGGCGTGCAACACCGCGACCGCATACGGATCACCGTCTTCACGAGAGAATTCGAGGGCCAGATTTTCCGTCACCTGGCGAGTGCCGAAGCTGCGGCCATACACCGCGCACACGACCTCGCCATCGCGAACGACCTCATGCCGCTCGACCCTGTCCGCCGGGAAGACCACCACCGATTCCGGAAGTTCGAGCCCCGCCGACCAGCCGTCAGCCGGATCGTGGTTGCCCCGTACCACGAAGGCGTCGATACCAGCGTCCGCCAATCTTCGCATCGCGCGCTGGAAGGCGAGCTCGGCGCGGAGGCTATGATCAGAGCTGTTGTAGAGATCTCCTGCTATGACCAGGAAATCCACCTTGCGATCGATGCACAGCTGAACCACCCGATCGAGGGCCTCCAGGGTCGCCCGTTCGAGGGCGCCGGCGACCTTTTCGTCAGTGGCGTCGACACCACCGAAGGTGGCGTCGAGGTGAAGATCCGAGGCGTGAACAAAGCGGAGAGTCCGCATTACGTTATAGCCCGAGGTAAATCACCGAAAGCCCGGCCGCGGCGATGACGCAACCGGCCAGAACATGGGACCACCGCTCGAGCGGGCCCAGGTTCAACATCGTGAGTCCCTTGAGTCCTATAAGAGTCGCACCGACCATCGAGACCAGCGTCGCGACGGCAAAGACGGCAGCCGTGGCCATCGCCACGTCCCACCGTCCCTGACTGGCCGGCAGGGCAAAGAGCGGAATCAGGGGCTCGCACGGTCCAAGAACAAAGACAATGAAGAGCGTCCAGAACGTCGTGTTGGCGCCGATCTTGTGGTGTTCGTCGCCGTGGGGCTTGAGGCCGTGGCTGTGAATGTGGACGTCGTCTCCGTGGACGTGGGCCTCGATCCCCTTGCGTTTGCGCAGCGCGTGACGAAGGCCCCAGAGCGCGTACGCCACCCCGAAGGCGACGAGGGCCCATGCCGCCAACGGCCCACGGCTCGATTCCGCCCATTCCAATTGGCCTACAGCAACACCGAAGGCGATCCCGAAGCCACCCAAGATCACCGAAGACGCGATGTGCCCGAGACCGCAGATCGAGGTCACCGCGATCGTTCGCAGCCGGGACCAGCCGCGGGCTTTGGCAAGCATGATGAAGGGCAGGTAGTGATCGGGGCCGAGCAGGGTGTGGACAACACCGACGCCGAACGCGGCCGCCAAAAGGCTCGGTGAAAAAAAAGTCACATCCATCAGCAGATCCTCGGCAGGTCGAGGCCCGAAAGCAGGTCGAGCGGCCTCTCGCCACCGACCCGGGTCTTCATCACGACCGGCGGCGCACCGGATAATCCTGCTTCCATGTTCCCGATGATCTCAGATTCCGCTCCGAGAGGGTGAGAACGCATCGCTTTTAAGGCTCGGTCCGCGTCGTCGGCGGCGACCCACGCCAGGGCCCGCCCCTCGCAGGCCAGCGCCAGAGGATCGAGCCCAAGCAGATCGCAGACCCCCGCCACCTCTCGCCGGACAGGCAGCGCCTTCTCCTCGAGCACCACCTTGGCGCCACTCCTGCCGGCAACCTCGTGACAAACGGTCACCACGCCGCCCCGGGTCGGGTCATGCAGAGCCCTCACCGCCGCGCCGCTCTCCAACAACGTCTCGACCAGACCTGCCAACGGCGCGCAATCTGATTTCAGGCCGGAAGCCACAAGGTCGTGGCGGTGGGCAAGCACGGTGGCACCATGATCGCCGATCGGGCCCGACACCAGGATCGCGTCTCCGGGCTCGATGTGGGTGTCCGAGAGATCGCGCCCGGGCGGTACAACGCCGAGACCGGCGGTGACCGCAAAGAGACCGTCGCCCTTACCTCGCGGCACGACCTTGGTGTCACCGGCCACAACTGTGATCCCGGCGTCCTTGGCGGCGCTCGCGGCGCCGCGGACACAGGTCTCGAGAAGATCACCGTCGACGCCTTCTTCCAGGATCAAGGCCCAGGTCAGCCACAGGGGACGCGCACCGGACATTGCGAGGTCGTTGACGGTGCCGCATATGCTGAGGCATCCGAGATCGCCACCCGAGAAGATCGGCGGATCGACCACGAAGGCATCCGTTGACAGCGCCGGCCGTCCGGGCGGCATCTCCGGCAGCACCGCAGCGTCGGTCAGAGTTGCGAGATACGGGTTCTGGAGTGCAGGGAGAAAGAGCTCTTCGACCAGCCGACGGGTCAGGTGACCACCGCCGCCGTGCGCCAGCAGCACCCGTTTGGGGGCCTTCACGATCCGGCTCCTTCCGTCCACCGCTCGTGGCGGTACCACGCGGCACAGGTTCCCTCGGAGGAAACCATGCAGGCGCCGATTGCGGAATCAGGGTCACAGCCGGCATCAAAGAGCGGGCACTCGGGCGGGTCGATCACTCCCCGGAGCACGTCACCGCAGCGGCAGCCCACCGGCTCCGCCGGCGGCGGCACCGCGACTTCGATCAGGGCCGCATTGCGGTGGTCAAACTCGGGTCGAAGACCGAGCCCCGAACCGGGCACCGTGCCGAATCCACGCCACACCTCGTCGGACGGTTCAAAGAAACGATCGACGAGCTCTAGCGCGTGGGTGTTCCCTTCCGCGGTGACGACCCGGCCGTAGACATTCCCGATCTCGGCCTTCCCTTCCACGGCCTGACGAACGAGGGCCAGGACCCCCTGCGCAACATCGGTCGGCAGGAAACCGGCCACAACGCCGGAAACGTCGAAATCCGCGGTCAAAAACTCGAACAGCCGCCAGCCGGTGATCACCGACACGTGACCGGGCAGCAAAAAGCCATCGACGTCGAGCTCTGGATCGTCGACCAGCACCCGCATCACCTGCGGCATGGTCTTGTTTCCCGGCAGTATCAGGAAGTTCGGCACCCCCTCGGCCTCGGCCTCGGCCAGGGCGCCGGCGATGGTGGGCACGGTCGTCTCGAAGCCCACCGCGAGGAAGATCACCCGCTGATCGGGGTTGGCGCGAGCCATGTCGAGGGCATCCCGCGGCGAGTACACCACCTCGACCCTCGCCCCCTCGGCGCGCGCATGCTCGAGACTGACGGTGCTCGACGGCACTCGCATGAGGTCGCCAAAGGTGCAGATACTATTTCCGGGGAGTGCTGCAAGAGCCAGCGCACGGTCAAGATAGTCGACCGGGGTCACACACACGGGACAGCCGGGGCCCGAGATCAGTCGGACCTTCTGCGGCATGAGACGGCGTAGGCCGGCGCCCGCAACGCTGTGGGTGTGGGTGCCGCAGACCTCCATCAGGGTCACCCGACGTTCGAGCTTCTCAGCCTCTTCGCGGAGTTGGTCCAGAATTCCGGCCATCGCCGCCGGGTCCTTGAACGGACTGGTCGTCATAGCTCCACCATCGAGTCAGAGTACTCGCGGAGCAGCTCCAGGGTCTTCGCCGCCTCATCGGCGTCGACCTGGCCGATTGCATAGCCGGCGTGAACCAGCACGTAATCCCCGACCTCCGCCTCCGGCACATACATCACCGAGATCCGGCGCTGTACTCCATCAATCTCGGCAACACCTTCGAACTCGTTCCGTTCGACCAGCACCATCGGAATGGCGAGACACATGAGAGACCCTCCACTCAGTCCACGGCACCTACTGAACGCCGATGCCGATTTTGTCGCCCGTATATCCTACCGAAGCCTTTCCGTCCTGTGTCCCAGAAAAAGGACCGAGTCCGCGTCCGCGTCCGCGCCCGCATCCGGTATGTGTGAATACTCGTACTGTTCCGTTAGCTCATCTCAATTTCGACCTGCCTTGGCTCCACTCCCCTGGCAAAAGCAACCGCCGCCAAAACCGCCTGCCCGTATGACAAGCCGCCGTCCCCTGGAGGCACATTTTTCGGGAGCAAGACCTCGAATCCACGGGCTTCGAGATCTTCGGCGAGGGAACTGCTGAGGATGCGGTTGACAGCACACCCGCCACCGAGAGCCACGACACCCCTCTCGCCCTCACTCACTCTTGCCGTGAGATCCACCGAGAGCCGACAAAACGTCGCGTGGAATCCGGACGCCACCGAGGCCGGAGACTCGCCATCGCCCACCCGCCGCGCAACCTCGACGAGCAGCTTTGACGACGGCAACAGTAGCTTCCCCTCGCTGGCTACGATCTCGAGACCCGGCCACGGTTCGGACCTTTCGTCTGCCCGTGAAGCCAGCGCCTCGAGGCGCGCTGCCGCCTCGCCCTCCCAGCGATTGACCTTGCCGACCCCAAGCAGAGCTCCCGCCGCCTCGAAGACGCGACCGGCCCCGGACGCCATCGGCCAGCTCGTCTCCCCGGCCAACTGGATCATCGTCGCGAGGCGCGCTTCATCGATCTGGGCCGCCATCGGCGTCGACGTGATCAGATCTCCCTCACCCTGCCGCTGCAGAGCTGCCGCCGCCACCCGCCACGGCTCACGCACAGCGGCCTCACCGCCGACCAACGGAAGCGGTTCGAGGTGGGCCAGCCGATGCCACTCGAGATCACCGCCAAGCGCAAGCCACTCGCCACCCCAGGCCGTACCGTCGGGGCCCCAACCGGTGCCGTCGAGGGCGATACCGAGACAACGATCACCACCGCCTGGGAAACGGCCATGTTCCGCCAGGACCGCCGCCACGTGCGCCAGATGGTGCTGTACCGCCAAGACCTCGGCCCCGAATCGGTCGCCCAAGTCACGCGCCAACCAGCTGCTGGGGTAGTCGGGGTGTGCGTCGGCGACGATGAGTTCCGGCTCCACCTGGAGGAAATCGAGGAGTCCCTCGATCACCTCACCGAGGAACTCCCGCGCCGGCACCGAGTCGAGATCTCCCACATGTTGTGAAAGGAATGCCTGCTCACCCTGAGCGACGCAAGCGGTCACCTGAAGGTGGCCGCCGGTGGCGACGATTGCCCCTGGCGCGGAGACCGGCAGCGGCAGTGGTTCCGGCACCCAACCGCGGGCCCGTCGAACCAGCGCCGGTCCGCGTGGCGACGTCCGGACCACCGAATCATCCAGCCGTCGGACGACGTCGCGATCGTGAAGGAGGAAAAAATCCGCAATACCCGCCAGACCCTCCACCGCCTCGCGATTGCCGCGGCGTAACGGTTCCTCGGAAAGATTGCCCGAGGTCATCACCAGAGGCGGCATCTGCGGGTGGCGCAGGAGCTCGACATGGAGGGGTGTCGTGGGCAGCATCACTCCGAGGTCGTCGAGACCGGGTGCCACTTCCGGCGCTATCGAAGAATCATCCAACCTCGGGGCGAGCATGATGGGCGCCCTGGGCGACAACAGAAGGTCCTCGGACAGGGAGTCGAGATCGACCGTCTGTCTCGCCGTCGAGAGGTCAGGCACCATGACCGCAAAGGGCTTGCCGAACCTTTTCTTGCGTCGACGGAGCCGGGTAACCGCTTCCGACGAGTCGGCGCGGCAGGCGAGTTGGAAGCCGCCGAGCCCTTTTACCGCAACGATTCGGCCCTCCAGCAGCGCGTCGCGGGCCGCCGCCAGGGGATCCACCGCCACATCGAGCCGCTCGCCCCGTTCGTCCGCGAGCCAGAGCTGCGGACCGCACTGCGGACACGCTACCGGTTCGGCGTGAAAGCGACGATCCGACGCGTCCGTGTATTCAAAATTGCATTCGGAGCACAGGGGGAAGCAACCCATCGAAGTGCGTTCACGGTCGTAGGGCAGGGCACGCACAAGCGAGAATCTCGGCCCACAGTTGGTGCAGGTCGTGAAGGGGTAATGGAATCTCCGATCGTTCGGGTCCTCCATCTCTCGTCGGCAGTCATGACAGAGCACCGCGTCCGGGGGCACCAGGGCGCCCTCTCTGCGGCCGAGGGCCGAACTCAGGACCTCGAAGCCCTCCTCCCCCAGCGGCTCGAGCTCATCCCGCTCGATCCTTTCCAGGCGAGCCAAAGGCGGCAGCTCAGCCGGCAGGCGATCCAAAAAACCATTGACAGCGTCAGCCGGCCCCTCGATCTCTATCGTCGCACCCTGAGGGTCGTTGATCACCCAGCCGCCGAGACCGAGGGTGGTGGCGATCCGGTAAATCGCGGGCCTGAAGCCCACGCCCTGGACGGTGCCGCGGCACCTCAGCTGGAGCCGGATCCGGTTGTCGTCGCTCACCCCTGGCTCTGCCTCTTGGCCTCGAGACGGGATCGAAGCAGGTCGAGCCATCCATCCATCCCTTCGCCCTTGAGCGACGAGGTCACCACTACGCTACCATTCGGGTTGAGGCTCGCGATCTGTGATTTCACAGATTCGAGGTCGAAGGGAACATGCGGCAGCAGATCTGATTTCGTGATCACCGCCACCTCGGCGCGAGCGAAAATGGCCGGGTACTTGACCGGCTTGTCATCGCCCTCCGCCACCGAGAGTAGAACGACTTTGAAATCTTCCCCGAGATCGTAGGTGGTGGGGCAGATCAGGTTGCCGACATTTTCGATGAACAAAATATCGACCTCCGGAAGCCCGCCATCTTCGATTCCAGCCTCCACCTGTCGCGCGTCCAGGTGACACGCGCCACCGGTGAGAATCTGATGGGCAGGGACACCGAGGGCCCGGATGCGTTCGGCGTCGTTCTCGGTCGCTACATCACCCTCGATCACAGCCATCGTGAGCTCGCCGTCGAGCCCCTGTACGGTCGCCTCGAGCAGGGTCGTCTTGCCTGACCCGGGCGAGGAGATCAAATTGGCGACCAGGGTGCCTGAAGCCGCGAACCGCGCCCGAAGCGCCTCGGCTCGCTCCTCATTGGCCGCGAGCGCTCGACGTTTGACCGTAACCACCTTCGTCATTTCGATCCCTCTCGTGATTTCTCAAGAAGGCCTCAGCCCGTATCCTCGGCCGCCTCGAAACTGAGATCAATAACATCGAGCTCGCTGCCACCGGAGACCTCGAGCGGCATCCCGCAATCGGGGCAGAGCCGCATCCACGAGCCTGTTGCGCGATCCTTGGGCT
>Ga0316193_10004535_pt1 | contig 10223 bp, 11 predicted proteins | sample MerIslsedime2_MG_FD_207735 | JGI IMG/M metagenome (GOLD analysis project Ga0316193, IMG submission 207735) | Coastal sediment microbial communities from Maine, United States - Merrow Island sediment 2 | ecosystem: Environmental > Aquatic > Marine > Coastal > Sediment | place: USA: Maine...
CGCCAAGGCAGCGATTGCCTGGGCGATCGAGTTTTTGTTCGGTAATCAGATCCACGGCAATGTGTTGTTCGTAGACATTGATGTTGTGGTGCCGGTGGACCTGCTGGTCCAGGGTGGTTTCCACCGCCTTGCCCGTGGCGTCGGCGGCATGCACAATACGGCGATGGCTGTGGCCCCCCTCTCGGGTGAGATGGTAGGGCGGCTGGTGTGTGCTGTCCTCGGTAAAGGGTACGCCCTGCTCGATGAGCCACTGGATACTTGCCGGGCCACGCTCAATGACAAAGCGCACCACAGCCGGATCACACAGATCACCCCCGGCATTGATGGTATCGGCGATGTGTTCCTCGAAGGAGTCCTCTTCACCCAGTACTGCAGCGATGCCACCCTGTGCGTAATAGGTTGAGCCTTCGGTTAAATTACCTTTTGAAATTAAGGAGATAGAGTGGTCCTTGGCCAGATGCAGGGCCAGGCTGAGGCCGGCTGCACCGCCACCGATGATCAAAACATCACTATAGGTCTGCATGGCGGTGGCGTATTCGTTCAGGTGGCGAGTGAGGTGATTTCACTGTTGTGTTTGCTTCTCAAATCAATATCAGTAAGACATTGTACAGGATGTGTAAATCCCTGATAATTAAAAAATAGTCCTGTGAACAATATATCGAATTTGGCGTATTTTGGCGAACTTCACTCAATATTCAATGTCATAGTTTTACCATCGGGCTAGCTGGTAGCAAGAACTTTAGAGGAATGGCCCTGATGGGCGAACAGAATTCAGATCAGGCGCTGGTAGCGCGAGTACAAAAAGGGGATAAACATGCCTTCGATTTACTGGTACGTAAATATCAGCATCGGATCATGAAGGTGCTATCGCGTTATTTATATGATCAAGAGGATGTGATGGATATAGCCCAGGAATCGTTTATCAAGGCCTACCGTGCCCTGCCGACCTTTAGGGGCGATAGCGCGTTTTATACCTGGTTATACCGGATTGCCATCAATACGGCAAAAAACCATCTGGTTTCCCAGAGCCGGCGTCCGACACAAGGCCTGGTGGACAACCAGGAGGCGGAGCAGTTCGAAAATGCGGTGCAATTACGAGACAATGCCACACCTGAACGCCTGGCAATGCAGGATGAAATAGGCGGGGTCATCATGAAGGCATTTGAAGAGTTACCGGATGACTTGCGTACGGCCATCACCCTACGTGAGTTGGAAGGCTTGAGTTATGAAGAGATCGCCGAAGCCATGTCTTGCCCCGTCGGTACCGTACGTTCACGTATCTTTCGTGCGCGCGAGGCGATCGATAAGAAACTGGAACCTTTATTGAGTTAAGCAAACTGTCTAAAATGGGCCTTTATCTATGAGTGAAAAAAAATTTGAAGCTATCTCATCCATCATGGATGGTGAACAGTCTGTCAGCGAGACACTCTATGCTGAACTGAAACAGAACGGTGAAGTCCATGCTTGCTGGGAACGTTATCACCTGATTCGTGATGTCCTGGGTAACCATGCACCGGACAAGATAAGCCTGGGTTTGGCGGATCGTGTTGCGGCAGAACTTGCAGATGAACCCACCGTATTGGCACCGAAAAAATCACATTTCAATTTCAATAAGAAAAACCTCATGAAACAGGTCTCCGCTGTGGCCATTGTCGCAAGCGTGGCCACGGTGGCGATTATTTCCGTGCAAAACACCCAGGTGGTGCGGCAAGAGGCTTACTCGATTGCCAAGGTCAATCCACCGCTCGCCTCATCGGCCATTCAACAGGTCAGCAGCGGCAGAAAACAGCAGGATATGCAGTCCAGATTAGATGGTTATATTGTGAATCACAACGAATATTCTGTTTCTTCACGCATGCAGGGGATGCTGCCCTACATGCGTATCATTGGAAATGCACAAAACAAAAAGTCGGTAAAACAACCAGCGAACAAGTGAAAACCGGATGAGTAATCGCGTTTTAGCCCTTTCCCTCTTCTTGATACCGCTTACCGCCTGGTCGGCCGAGATGGCCCAGGTGCAGAAACTACTGGAAAATATGCAACGTGCTGCACACATGCAAAGTTATGACGGTACCTTTGTCTATAATCAGGACTCACAACTCAGTGCTATGCGCATCATCCATAGCTCTGAAAAGAATGGTGAGCGAGAGCGGCTTGTGGCACTGGACAGTTCGGGTCGTGAGGTGATTCGTGATCGCAATGGTGTCACCTGTTATCTGCCGGATAGAAATGCCGTTGTGGTTGAGAAAGGTCGGCCACCAATCCAGGTTCCGCCACCCTTTCCCGATAAAATTGAACATCTCACTTCAGTTTATGATTTCAAGCTCGAAGCAGAAGAACAAAAGGTCGCCGGACAACTGGCCCATAAACTGGTGATTACACCAAAGGATCAATATCGCTATGGTCATCAATTGTGGGTGGACAAGAAAACGGGGCTCTTGCTGAAAAAACACCTGTTGAACGAACAGGGTAAAGTGATCGAGCAGTTCATGTTTACCCATATTCGCTATCTTAAACAGGTGCCGGACAAACTCTTGCAACCGACAGTGGATAGTAGCCAATTAACCCGTTATGAAGCGGGAAAACCTGCGAAAAACAGTAAACGTGAAATGGCGACACATATCTGGCAGGTGAAGGGATTACCCCCCGGCTTCAAACGGGACCTGCAACGCAAACATACGATGGCGGCGAGCAAACAACCACTGGACCACCTGGTCTTTTCTGATGGTCTGGCCTCTGTTTCTGTTTTTATTGAGTCATCGAACGCAAAGGGCCACCTCCAGGGTGAAACGCACATGGGGGCGGTGAATGCGCATGGCTATCATGCCAATGGTTATCACGTCACGGCCGTGGGTGAGGTACCCCAGTTGACAGTAAAAATGGTGAGCAATGCGGTGATGGTTAAATAAGATGATAGAAGAGCGCGCCAGGATTATCAGTTGTTCCGATGACTATGCTGTGGTTGAGACGCAGCGTAAGACAAGTTGCGGGGCCTGTTCCATGAATAAGGCCTGTGGTACCGGTGTGCTGGCCAAGGTATTCAAGGATAAAGTGGCGCAATTAAAAGTCAAAAATACCATTCAGGCCAAGGTAGGTGAAGAAGTGATTGTCGGTGTTGAGGAATCAGCCATGTTGCGTGGTTCCTTCCTGGTCTATATGTTGCCGCTGTTGATGCTCATCCTGTTTGCCTTGCTTGGCGAAGAGATAGCAAGACAATTATTAATCGGCCATGTCGAACTGGTGAGTATCAGTTTTGCACTGCTGGGTTTGTTTGTTGCACTTTGGTGGGTGCGTAGACATACCTCAAATAATGCGGGTCAGAATCGCTATCAAGCTGTTATACTCAGGCGATCAGAATATATTTAAGTCCCCAGAATTTGCTGTTTAACTATTATAATTGAATCAAGACGGAGAGACGTAATGCGGTGTATTGGGAGTCGAAATCCATATCTATTGTTCTGTGTTGCCCTATTAGGCGTATTTTATTCGGCCGCCGCATTCAGCCGTGAACTCCCCGATTTTACCAAACTGGTCGAAGCCAATAATAATGCCGTTGTTAATATCAGTACCACGCAGAAAGTAAAAGGCCATCCTGCCTTACCGCCGGGTATGGAGATACCCGACCTGCCGGAAGGTTCGCCCTGGGGCGATCTGTTCCGTCATTTCTTTGATGATGAAGGTGAAGGGCAGGAAGAGTTCAGCACCCGTTCACTGGGTTCCGGTTTTATTGTCGATGAAGACGGCTATGTGGTCACCAATTACCACGTGGTGAAGGACGCCAGCGAGATAATCGTGCGTCTGCAGGATCGGCGTGAACTGGAGGCAAAGATCATCGGCAGTGATGAACGCAGTGATATTGCTTTATTAAAGATCAGTGCAAAGGATTTACCCGTGGTTAAACTGGGCAGATCGGAGGAGCTTAAGGTTGGCGAATGGGTCATGGCGATTGGTTCGCCATTCGGCTTTGATCACTCGGTTTCAGTTGGTGTGGTCAGTGCGATTGGCCGTAATCTGCCGAGTGAGACCTATGTGCCGTTTATTCAGACCGATGTCGCCATTAACCCCGGTAACTCGGGTGGTCCCCTGTTTAACCTCGATGGTGAGGTGGTGGGGATCAACGCCCAGATCTATAGCCGTACCGGGGGTTTCATGGGGCTCTCTTTTGCCATTCCCATTGATATGGCCATGGATGCCATCCAGCAGTTGAAAGAAAAGGGCCGTGTCACCCGTGGTTGGCTCGGTATCCTGATCCAGGATATCAACAGGGAACTGGCCGAATCATTTGGTATGAAGCAACCACGTGGTGCGGTGGTATTGAAGGTCTTGCCCGATAGTCCTGCATTGAAGGCGGGCTTCAAGGTCGGCGATGTGGTGCTCAAGTTTGGCGGCAAGGAGATCCACAGCTCGGCTGATTTACCCCTGGCCGTGGGGCAGACCCCGGTGGGTAAAAAGGTTGAAGTGAAGATTATTCGTGAAGGCAAGAAAAAGACCCTCTATGCCGCGGTGGGTGAATTGCCCAGCGAGGAAGAACTCTCGAAATCGGATACGGTGCCGGACAAGGCCAAGTCGAATCGTCTGGGCATGCGGGTCAAGCCCATGACCCCGGAACAGCGTGAACGGCTGGAGCTCAAGGATCGGGGTGTATTGGTGAGCCTGGTGGAGAAGGGACCGGCGTATGAGGCAGGGATCCGCAAGGGCGATGTCATTCTTATGCTGAATAATGAGGATATCAAGACGACCAAGCAATTCCAGAGACTGGTGAAAAAGCTTCCTGAGGGCAAGTCGGTACCGGTCTTGATCCAACGCCGTAAGGCGCCCGTTTTCCTCGCCTTGAAGATACCCAGGGGAAAATGAGGCCAGCGGTCACGGTTTATATCCGGCCGGGCTGCCATCTTTGTGAAGATATGCTCGAACATCTCGCTAGCTTGCAGGCAGCCCTGGGTTTCACCATAGAGACCGTCGATATTAGCCACGATGCGGCCCTGGAGTCTGCGCATGGGACAAAAGTCCCGGTTTTACATATCGACGGGGTGGAGATAGGCCACTATTTTCTTGATGAGACGGCGTTAAAACGCTATTTCGAGGCGGTCTGAAATCCGCTACAATCCGCTCTCTTTCCTTTTTATATGAATATATCGAGGGGTGCTGTGACGGCACCTTTTTTGTTGATAACGATACAGTACACTTAGTTCGGGATTAAGATTAAATTGGCCACTTTGCCGCATATTCGTAATTTCTCCATTATCGCCCATATTGACCACGGTAAATCGACCCTGGCCGACCGCTTTATCCAGATCTGTGGTGGTTTGGCGCAGCGTGAGATGGCCGAGCAGGTGCTCGACTCCATGGACATTGAGCGTGAACGTGGCATTACCATCAAGGCGCAAAGCGTCACCCTGAACTACACGGCCCATGATGGTCAAACCTACCAACTGAATTTTATCGACACCCCGGGCCATGTGGACTTTTCCTATGAAGTATCCCGTTCCCTGGCCGCCTGTGAGGGAGCCTTGCTGGTGGTGGATGCCTCTCAGGGCGTCGAGGCACAGAGTGTGGCAAACTGTTATACCGCCATCGAACAGGGGCTGGAGGTCCTGCCTGTGCTAAACAAGATCGATCTTCCCGCCGCCGACCCGGATCGGGTCATCCAGGAGATCGAAGAGATCATCGGGATTGAGGCACAAGATGCCAAGCGGGTCAGTGCCAAGACCGGTATCGGTGTGGATGAGCTTTTGGAAGAGATCGTCACCCATATCCCTGCGCCGGAAGGTGATCCGAATGCCCCCTTGCAGGCATTAATCATCGATTCCTGGTTTGACAATTATCTGGGTGTGGTCTCACTGGTGCGGGTGATGCAAGGCACCATGTCGATGAAACAAAAGATCACCATTATGTCGACGGGTCGTTCTCATCAGGTTGATAAGGTCGGTATCTTCACACCGAAGCGGCTGGAAACACAATGTTTACGTGCCGGTGAAGTGGGGTACATGATCTGCGGTGTAAAAGACATCTATGGTGCCCCGGTGGGTGACACCATTACGCAAACGGACCGGCCGGCAGCACAACCACTGCCTGGTTTCAAACCGATACAACCGCGTGTCTTTTCCGGTCTGTTTCCGGTGAGCAGTGAAGATTACGAAGACCTGCGTGAATCACTCTCCAAATTAAAACTGAACGATGCGGCGCTGTTCTATGAACCGGAGACATCGCAGGCCCTGGGTTTTGGTTTCCGCTGTGGTTTCCTCGGTATGTTGCATATGGAGATCATCCAGGAACGCCTGGAACGCGAATATGATCTGGATCTCATCAGCACTGCACCGACGGTTGTGTTTGAGATTGAAACCAGCAGGGGTGAGATCATCCAGATCGATAACCCGGCCGCGTTGCCACCAATCAACGAGGTCAATGAAATACGCGAGCCGATCATCGTTGCCCATATCCTGGTGCCGCAGGATTATGTCGGTAATGTCATCAGCCTGTGTATCGAAAAACGTGGCGTGCAAAAGCAGTTGCAATATCTGGGTAAACAGGTCTCACTCAGTTATGAAATACCCATGAACGAGATCGTGCTGGACTTTTTTGATCGGCTTAAATCGGTTAGCCGGGGTTATGCCTCACTCGATTATGAGTTTGTCCGTTTCCAGGCAGCGGATCTGGTGAAATTGGATATACTCATTAATGCTGAAGTGGTTGATGCCTTGTCGAGCATCGTTCACGGTGATCAAGTTCAATCGCGTGGACGCGATTTGACCGAGCGCATGAAGGAGATCATCCCGCGACAAATGTTCGAAGTGGCGATCCAGGCTGCGGTCGGTGCAAAGGTTGTGGCGCGTACCAATGTTAAAGCCTTGCGCAAGAATGTGACGGCAAAGTGTTATGGTGGCGATATAACGCGTAAACGTAAATTATTGGAAAAACAAAAGGCCGGTAAACGTCGTATGAAGCAGGTCGGCAAGGTGGAAATACCGCAAGAGGCGTTTCTGGCAGTACTCAATATAGGGAAGGATAAATGAACATCGATTTCTCATTGGTCTTGGCCATTCTGGTCTTTGTCACAGGGATTATCTGGGCGGTGGACCACTTTCTCTTTGCAAAAAAACGGCAACAACAGGTCGAGCAGGTAAAAGATCCGATTGTTGTTGAATATGCCAAGTTTCTCTTCCCGGTGGTGGCGATTGTATTTGTCCTGCGCGGTTTTATCGCCGAGCCCTTTCGTATCCCCTCCGGTTCGATGCTGCCGACACTTGAGGTTGGCGATTTTATCCTGGTGAACAAATCCTCGTATGGGATTCGTATACCGGTGTTGAATTACAAATTGATCGAGATTGACGATCCAAAGCGGGGTGATGTGGTGGTCTTTCGTTACCCGGAAGACCCCTCGATCGACTATATCAAGCGTGTGATCGGTCTGCCGGGGGATAAAATCGCCTATTACAATAAAACCCTGTATGTGAATGGCGATCCGCAAACACAGGTAGCAAAAGGCAGCTATGAGGTACAACACTACGGTCAATTTGCCCGTTTGCAGGAAAAGCTGAATAATATTGAACACGATATTCTGCTTAATCAGTATATTGCCAACCCCGATATGACCTATGAAGTGCCGGCAGGCCACTATTTCGTCATGGGGGACAATCGTGATAATAGCCGGGATAGCCGCGTATGGGGTTTTGTGCCGGATGAGAACCTGGTCGGGCGTGCCTTTTTTGTCTGGATGAACTGGGGTGGGGGTAACGGCCTGTCCTGGAGGCGCATTGGCACGGTGATTAAATAGATTACAGGAACGAAACAAATGAACAGTATACGTAAACAAAGAGGCATGACGGCCATCGGCCGGCTGTTTACGCTTGCGTTACTCGCCTTTGTCCTGGTTATCCTGGCACGAATGGTGCCCGCCTATGCGGAATACTTTAGTATGTCAGCGGTGATGGGTTCCCTGGAAAAGGTGCCCAAGCTCGGCAGCATGAGTGACAGTGGGATTAAAGGTATTATTATCAAGAAGGCCAGTGTGAATCTGATCGATAGTATCCGGGAAGAAGATATCAGTATCTCGGTCTCCAATAACAAGCGAATTATTGAACTGGATTATGAGATTCGCAGGAATCTGCTGGGCAATCATGACATTGTGGTCAGTTTTCACGATTCAGTTGAGGTTCCCGTTCGATAATGGCGCATGAAGAATTAATCCGCCGTATCGGGTATGAATTCACGAACGAAAAATATTTAGCCACGGCCTTAACACACCGGAGTGCCACGGGTGAGAACAATGAACGCATGGAGTTTCTTGGCGATGCCATCCTCAGTTATATCATTAGCATCGAACTCTATCGTCGTTTTCCACAGGCGACCGAAGGGGAGTTAAGCCGCCTGCGTGCCTCCCTGGTGAAGGGGGATACCCTGGCCATATTGGCAAACTCCATTTCGCTGGGCGATTTCCTCGCCATGGGCCCCGGAGAATTGAAGAGTGGCGGCTATCGGCGTGCCTCTATTCAGGCTGATGCCTTTGAAGCCATCATCGGGGCAATCTATCTTGATGGTGGTCTGGATGAGGCAAGCCGCTTTGTGCATCGCTTTCTGGATAGAAAACTGGCCGAGTGTGATCTGAACAATGTGCTCAAGGATCCAAAAACACGCCTGCAGGAATACCTGCAGGCAAAAAATGCCACGCTGCCTTGTTATGACGTTGTCGAGACCCATGGCAGGGCGCATAATCAAACCTTCAAGGTCTCATGTCAGATAGAAGAAGTGCCCGATCCCAGCTATGGCGAAGGCAGTAGCCGGCGTAAGGCCGAACAGGCTGCCGCCACAGCCATGCTGGAAAAACTGGGTTTATAGATCAATTCATGAATATGTCAAAAGAATACCATTGTGGCTATATTGGCCTGATCGGTCGTCCCAATGTGGGTAAATCCACCCTGCTCAATCATCTGGTGGGACAGAAGATCAGTATCACCTCGCATAAGCCACAAACCACACGCCATCGTATTCTCGGTATCAAGACCACCGATACGGCGCAGTTTGTCTATGTCGATACCCCGGGCCTGCATCAGGGTGGCAAGCATGCCATGAGTCGTTATTTGAATCGTGCCGCGGCCAGTACCATGGCCGATGTGGACGTGGTGGTTTTCATTGTTGAGGCCTGTTATTTCAGTGATGATGATGCCAGGGTGCTGCAACGTCTGCAGAATCTTAAGCTACCTGTCGTGCTGGCGATCAACAAGGTTGATCAATTGGCCAATAAAGACAAGTTACTTCCCTTTATCAGTGAGATGAGCACAAAGATGGAATTTGCCGCCGTGCTGCCCATCTCGGCACTGAAAGAGGTGAACCTGACGGAACTGGAACAGACCCTGGTGAAATTACTCCCGCTATCCGAAGCCCTTTATCCCGAAGACCAGATCACCGATCGTAATGTCCGTTTTCTTGCCGCCGAGATTATCCGTGAAAAGCTGACGCGTATCCTGCACCAGGAATTACCGTATAACCTCACCGTCGAGATCGAGCAATTCAAACCGGACAAGGAACAAACCCTTATTCATGCCGTCATTTGGGTCGAACGTGACAATCAGAAGGGGATTGTCATCGGTAAAAATGGTGAGCGTCTGAAAGAGATCGGGCGTCAGTCACGACTCGATATCGTCAAGCTTATTGATCACCGTGTCCACCTCGAGCTCTGGGTCAAGGTGAAGGAAGGGTGGTCAGATGATGAACGTGCCCTGCAAAGTCTGGGATACAAGGATGAACTTTAGCCTGCATTGCTCACCACCCTTCTACTATGGACACGGGGTAGATCGGTGCCCTCGCTACGCACGGTGGTGAGCAATGCAGGCTAGTCACCGCATCAGCCAACAACCGGCCTATATACTCCACAGCAAACCCTATCGTGATACCAGTGTCATCCTTGAACTCTTTACCCGATCGCATGGGCGTATCGCTGCCGTGGCGAAGGGGGCGCGCCAGGCCAAATCGAAGTTCAACGGTATACTGCAGCCGTTCACACCTGTACTTGCCTCCTGGAGTGGCCGTAGCGATCTCATGATCCTCACCGATGCCGAGCTGCAAGGTCTCACACTGGCGCTCGGTGGACAAAAACTCATGGCCGGGTTTTATCTGAATGAATTACTCTTAAGACTCTTGCAACGGCACGACCCCCATGATGAACTGTTTCAGGCGTATCATGAGACGCTAACGCGACTGACACTAAGCTCGGAAGATGAGCCACT
>Ga0316193_10004542_pt1 | contig 10213 bp, 8 predicted proteins | sample MerIslsedime2_MG_FD_207735 | JGI IMG/M metagenome (GOLD analysis project Ga0316193, IMG submission 207735) | Coastal sediment microbial communities from Maine, United States - Merrow Island sediment 2 | ecosystem: Environmental > Aquatic > Marine > Coastal > Sediment | place: USA: Maine...
TGATGCTGAAAAGTATGCGTGATGCCAACCTCGGTGAAGGGTTGCTGGATAGTCAGCATAGCAGGACCTACCAGTCCATGTACGATAAGCAGATCGCCATCGATTTGAGTAAGCGGCAGGGGCTGGGCCTGGCGGACATGATGGTGCGCCAGCTCAGCCGCTCGGCAGAGTTCGAGTCAGACGATAGCGCCGCCGCGGCACCGTTCGGCTCAGCGCACCATGGTCTGCTGAAATCTGCACAAGGCGAGACCACTCCGGCGGGCAAGGTGAATTCCGCCGAAGGCGGAAGAGAGGGTCCCCTGGGGGCTGCCACTGCTGACTGGAAGCCCGATTCACCGGAAACGTTTGTCAAGGAACTCTGGCCGTGCGCGCAGCGTACCGCGCGTGACCTGGGTACCCGGCCGGAGCTGTTGCTGGCCCAGGCCGCACTGGAAACCGGTTGGGGGCAACATGTGATTCGCGGCACGGACGGAAGCAACAGTTTTAATCTTTTCGGCATCAAGGCGGATACGCGCTGGCAGGGCGAGCGTGCGGTCACGGAAACCATCGAGTTCGAAGACGGCCTGATGCGCAAGCAGCGGGCATCGTTTCGCGCCTACGCCTCGCTGGCCGACAGTTTTGCCGATTATGCCGATTTTCTCAAAACCAATCCGCGCTACCGGGAGGCCCTGAACAGGGCAGCAGATGCACCGTCATTCGCGCGCGCGCTGGCTGAGGCGGGATACGCCACAGACCCTGATTATTCAGCAAAAATCAACAGGATTATGGATGGCGAGCGGCTCCGCGATGCGCTATCCGGTATCAAGGATTCTGTGCCTGAGCCGTTAAGCTGAACACGAGGTGAGTTGTCATGCCGGTTGCCAGGTTGATCCACAGTAGAGTGCGGGAGATGATGTCATGGGGGTAGGATTACTCGGAACTGCGGTCTCCGGTCTACAGGCGTTTCAACGCTCTATCTCGGTGGCCGGCCACAACATCAGTAATGCCAACACCGAGGGCTACACCCGCCAGCGCGTGGAACTGGGCACTCGTCCTCCCAGTTTCAGCGGCCAGGGTTATATCGGCAATGGCGTGCAGATCGAAGGCGTAGAGCGCCTGTTTAGCCAGTTCGCGGTGGATCGCCTGCGTGATACCAGCAGTTCCACGTCACAGTACGAGACCCTGTTTCAGTTTTCCGAACGCGTGACCAACATGCTTGGTGACGCCGATGCGGGTCTGAGTGCCGGCCTGGAGAGTTTCTTTGACGCCGTACAGACTGTCGCAGATGACCCGGCTTCAATATCCGCCCGGCAGCTGCTGCTGTCTGAGTCCGATTCGCTGGTGGCCCGCTTCCAGCACCTGGACAGTCAGCTCGATTCCATAGGCGCAGAGATCAACGGGAATCTGGGCAATGTCGTGACCGAGATCAATGACCTGAGCTCTGCGATTGCCGATACCAACAAAAACATTGCGGACGCCGCCGGCCAGAGTAGCGGTGAGAAGCCCAATGACCTGCTGGACAAGCGTGATCAGCTGATCAACCGCCTGTCCGAACTGGTTGCTGTTCGTACCGTGGAGCAGGATGACGGTGCGTTGAACGTGTTTGTCGGCAGCGGGCAATCGCTTGTCATTGGCTTTCTCGCCACACCTTTGCAGACTGTTCAAAATGACTTTGATTCCAGCCGTACAGAAATAGCGATTGCCAGCGGCGGAGCGACGGCGGTTATTACCGATAACCTGACAGGTGGCCAGCTCGGCGCGATCCTGGGTTTTCGTGATCAGGTATTGACTCCGGCGCAAAACTCACTTGGGCGTATTGCGACCAGCCTGGCGGTCGATTTCAACCAGCAGCACAGGCTGGGCATGGACCTGGACAACGCTATAGGTGGCGATTATTTCACTGTGGGTTCGCCACTGGTCGCAGCCAGCGCAGTGAATACCGGCGGCGCCACGGTGTCAGCAAGTTTCGACACGGCGAATATCGATGCGCTCACCACCGAGGACTATACCCTTGGTTTCGATGGCGCAGTATGGACCCTGAAGCGGGTCAGTGACGACCAGGCCGTAGCGATGAGCGGAACCGGCGCACCGGCAGACCCGTTTGTCGCCGATGGTCTTAACATCTTCGTCTCAGCCGGCGCTCTCCCAGGTGACAGGTTCCGCATTCAGCCTACCCGTACGGGCAGCGCTTCTACCGGCCTGTTGGTGAACAATGCAAGGGAGATTGCAGCGGCCTCACCACTGCGGGTCAGCGAGGCAAGCAATGCCAACGGACTGCCAACCAACCTTGGTAATGCCGCTTTCGAACTGCAGGCTGTTGACAGCAGCTTCGCCCCTTTAACGGGCGGTATCACCTTTAGCTATGATGCCGTCGGGCAGCAGTACAATTACACAGGTGACGCCGTGGGCTCTTTCGCCTACGATCCGGCGACCGATCGTGGTGCAAGCTTTACGGTGGCGGGTATCAGCTTCACTGTGACCGGAACACCGGCTGACGGCGACGGCTTTGTATTTAACGGCAACGCCAATGGTTCAAGCGATAACGGCAATGCACTGCTGCTGGCCGGCCTGCAAACTGCACAGACCATGGAGAAGGGTACGACCAACTTCCAGGGTGCTTACGGCCAGCTCATTGGCCAACTGGGAACCCAGACGCGAAGCGCACAGATAACAGCGGAGGCCCAGGGGGCACTGCTTGCGCAGGCGCAGCAGTCACGCGACGAAATTTCCGGGGTCAACCTCGATGAAGAGGCCGCTAACCTGTTGCGTTTTCAGCAGGCCTACCAGGCCATAGCCCAAGTCATATCGGTGGCGGATTCCACCTTTCAGACACTGATTAATGCGTTGGGGAGATAAGTATGCGTATCAGTACCTTGCAGATACACCGTCAAGGCGTCAATTCGATTCTTGACCTGCAGACACAGTTATTCCGAACCCAGCAACAACTTTCCACGGGCAAGCGCATGATAAATCCGGCGGACGATCCTACCGGCTCGGCGCAGCTGCTCGGCCTGTCGGAGTCGGCCGCGGTCACAGAGCAGTATCAGCGCAATATTCAGCACCTGCAATCACGCCTGGAACTGGAAGACAGTGTACTTGCTTCGGTGGGCGACAACCTGCAGCGTGCCCGCGAACTGGCGGTACAGGCTCTGAATGATACCAACAGCGCTGAAGACAGGGTCGCTATCGCCAGGGAGGTCCGCCAGATAACAGACCAGGTGCTGGCCGTGGCGAACAGCAAGGATGGGCAGGGTGAGTATCTGTTCGCGGGTTTCCAGGCAAAGGATATTCCGTTCAGTCACGATGGGGTCGGGAATTTCAGTTATGCAGGCGATCAGGGCCAGCGCCAGATCCAGGTAGGGCCAACCCGTCAGCTTGCCTACGGCGATTCGGGTCTCGATGTGTTTATGAAGGTTGCGGATGCCAGTGGCACGGTGGCCCACGAGGATGTTTTCAGTACCCTGTACAAACTGGCGAGTGATCTGGAGGCCGATGCACCCAGCGACACCACGCTTGATCAACTGGATAACGCCCTTGAGCAGCTGGTGGGATTTCGTGCTACGGCGGGTGCCAGACTCAACGCGGCACAGAGCCAGCAGGATATCAATGAATCATTTCTGCTTCAGCTTGAGCAGACCCGTTCCACTATTGAAGATCTTGATTATGCCGATGCGGCCACTCGGCTCAGCCAGGAAAGCGTTGCACTACAGGCCGCGCAGCAGGCTTTTGTCCGGGTGCAGAACCTGAACCTGTTCAACTACCTTTAGCCTACGATAGTCCCGCGAAATCGCCGTACAACAGGCACCAACATGGGCAGTGTGGATTGCGTAACATGCCCTTACAAAATACGCTGTGAATACCTCCCTGTACGCTCGACGGCGGCATCCCTGCCGCCGACGATTTTGTAAGGGCATGTTAAGCAATCCTTCTAGCCGGCCGGAGGCTGGCCCGCCTACCAGCTGAATTCGCGACTGACAATCCTTCTTTCAGTCGAATCCTCAAGGCCGAGCGCCAGCGCGACAATATGCTGCGGGGTGGGGTACAGCAGGCGGAACTGCCAGTGCCTGCCGGTGTCATCGATACCGTCTGCAAACTGCACCTGGATGTTCTCCCTCTCATCGATGGCAAACTGTAATTTTCGGGTGGGAAACGAAATACCGATACCCCGGGCCTTGACATAGGCTTCGCGCAACGTCCAGCGCCGGAAAAAGTATTCCAGCTGCTCACGAGCGCTCAGGCGCTGCATCTGTTCGCACTCAGAGGCGGAGAACATCCGCTGCGCCACCCCCGCCGGGTTATGCCGTGCGACGATTCTCTCCGCATCGATACCACACTCGCTCGCCAGGGTAACGACGCAGGCGGCCAGTCCGTCCGTGTGGGTCAGGTTGAAGCGTAATGCCGGCAGGCCGGGGTTGGAAATCTCGGGCCTTCCGTGGCCGCTGTTCAGGAACGTCCAGTCTGCAGGTGGCAGGTCAACGTAGCGGGATAAAACGCGCCTGACCAGGGCATGTGAAACCAGGAAGCGGTGACGGTCTGCGGGGAAATGAAAACGCCGGTAGCGTTCCCGCTCCTGTTCGCACAGCATCGCCAGGCAGTCGGCCAGGGTTCCGGGGTCGCGGATACTTTCGGGGATGGTAAACCAGACGTGTGCTTCCGGGGGCAGCTGTTCCAGTAACGCGCCTGAGTGGGTCGGTAAAGCCGAAATTGTCCTCGTATTCATAAACCAAGGTCAGTGACAGGCGCTGCCGGGCCGCGAATTTTGCGCAAAGGGCAGCCGTATAGCAAAGAATTTCTATCGTTGCCGCGGAGGGATTCCGGTTCGCACCGGTTCCGGCAACTCTGCCCGAGAGTTGTCGTCCTGTCTGGGTGCAATAAGGCTATCATGCTGAAAAATAAAGGAATAAAAACCGTCAAAATATTAACTATCGGTACTAAAGTTTCATCGCCCACGAACGCTAACCTTACCGGAAGCGGTGAATACCAGGTCAATGGTATATCCGCTAATTAAAACAGGCGCCGATCCGGATGAGTAAATTCCGCGGATCCGCCTAGAAACATTGGAGTACTTACCATGGCATTATCTGTCAATACCAATATTGCATCTCTGAATGCACAACGTAACCTGACCGAATCCGGCAGTAAACTGAATGTTTCCCTGGAGCGACTGTCCACCGGCCTGCGTATCAACAGCGCCAAGGACGACGCCGCCGGTCTGGCGATTTCCGAACGCTTCACGACCCAGATCCGCGGTATGAACGTGGCGATTCGGAACTCCAACGACGGTATCTCGCTGGCCCAGACGGCTGAGGGTGCGCTGGGCGGTCTGACCGACAGTCTGCAGCGGATCCGCGAGCTGGCGGTGCAGTCGGCCAACGCCACCAACTCCGCCTCCGACCGTCAGGCCCTGCAGGACGAAGTCTCCCAGCTGCTGCTGGAGATCGACCGGGTTGCCAGAGAGACTTCCTTCAACGGTGTTAACCTGCTGGACGGTACCTTTACTTCACAGCAGTTCCAGGTCGGCGCCAATGCCGGTCAGACCATCACTGTTGATAGCATCGCCAATGCCCGTACTGCATCCCTTGGCGAGACCTTCTCGGCAAGCGCGACGGGTACGGTGGACAACGTTGCCTATGCAGCCAATACGCTCAGCTTCAACGGAATCTTTGTTGGCGCCACGAGCGATGATGGGTCCGGTTCCGGTCTCACCAATTCCAATGCTAGTGCAAAGGCCAAGGCGTTTGCTATCAATAATGCCAATATCGCAGGTGTTACTGCGGATGTGAGCACTACCGATGTTACCAGTGGCACTGTTAGCGGTTTCGCTGACCTTGTTGCCGGCGACCTGACCGTCAATGGCGTGCAAATTACGACTACGGGCACGACAACCGCCGATGAACAGGGTGCTGCCATTGCTACGGCGATCGGCAATATTGACGGTCTGACCGCAACATATGACGCTACCGCCGATACTTTCGCGATCCAAGCCACGGATGGACGGAATATCACTGTCGCAACCGGCACTGGCGGCGCAGCGAATACCGGTTTCGCGGATAGCACCACTACCACAACGAATGCCGACCTGACGGTTAATTCTACTTTGGAAGCTCCGGTGACTGTCTTCGGTGCTGACGGTGCGGGTGGCGGCATCGGTGCCGGCCTTGCTGCTGTAACCACGAACATCGGCATTGACGACCTGTCTGTCGCTACCGTTGACCAGGCCAATGTCGCGCTCGCGGCTGCAGACTCGGCGCTGAATACATTGAACGGCGCCCGCGCTACCCTGGGTGCGGTACAGAGCCGTTTCGAGACGGTGATCAGCAACCTGAGCATTACCTCGGAAAACCTCACAGCATCACGCGGCCGTATCCTGGACGCTGATTTTGCAGCTGAAACCGCTAACCTGACCAAGACCCAGATCCTGCAGCAGGCAGGTGTCGCAATCCTGGCTCAGGCGAATGGTCTGCCGCAGCTGGCCTTGTCGCTGCTGCAGTAAGCTTTGTGACCATGCGCCCGGGAAGGAACCCGGGCGCAGTTTCACTTCGCGAACTTGAGGTACACGAACATGCCTACTGATAACACGATAGCGACAGCCCTTTTTACCGGTCGCCAGGAAGGCTTTTTCTCACCATCTGCCAGGGCAACGATTGGCTCTGTCGGCAAAGAGTCTGATCCAGTGCGCGCAGCGGAGTCTGAGGCAAGCACAGACAGGCAAGATCTTTCAGTCCATGAACAAAAATTGCCGCCCGGCAAAACGCCGGAAGATGAACAGGCACTGGAAAAGGCCGTCAGCGACATCAATTCCTATGTGCAGACTCTGCAGCGCGATTTGCAGTTCAAGGTCGATACCGACCTGGGTAGAACCATAGTTTCTGTCATAGATTCAGAGACAAAGGAATTGATCCGGCAGATTCCGAGCGAAGATGCAATTGAGCGCGCACACTTTCTGGAAGAACAGCTGAGCGCCGAAAGCAATCCGGACGGACTGTTGCTGCAAGTTAAAGTCTAGACTGGCCCCTAAATTGCACTGGATAGTTGAAGTTAACGTGCAAAGCAGCAAGCGAGGCTCATAATGCCCACTATTACAGCGCCAGGTCTTGGTTCCGGACTCGATGTCAACAGCATCGTCAGCCAGCTTGTTGCTGCGGAAGGGTTGCCAAGCAGCCAGCGGCTGGACCGTAACGAAGCCGAACTGCAGGCGCGTTTGAGCGGTTTAGGTACCCTGAAAGGTGCAGTCAGCGCCTTTCAGAGCAGTCTCTCCTCGCTCACGCAAGCATCGGGATTTCAGAGTAGATCCGCGCAGTCCAGTGATGCGGACGTGGCCAGCGTTTCCACCAATGGTTCTTCGGCACCTGGCAGTTTTGAGCTCGAGGTTACCCAGCTGGCCGAGGCGCACAGTCTGGTGACTGATTCGGCACTGCCGGCTGCTCAGTTTACGGCACTTTCCGATGTGCTTGGCACCGGTACATTGACCTTCAAATTCGGTACCACGGACTACAATCCTGAAAAAGACAAGTTTGATTCACCCTTTGTGCCCAATCCCGACAAGGCAGAACAGTCGGTGCAGATTAGCGATGGCAGCCTGTCAGGCATACGCGATGCCGTTAATGCCGCCGATATCGGCGTCAACGCGTCGATTATCTTTGATGGCAGCAACTACCGCCTGGTGTTTTCCTCCAGCGATACGGGAGCGGCCAACAGTCTCGAGATCGCGGTCACCGATGACGATGCGGACAATAACGACGCCAGCGGCCTGTCGCTGTTGTCGTTTAACGCGAGCAGTCATCATCTTAGCCAGACCCAGGCCGCACAGGATGCCCGTCTTAGTCTTAACGGCATCGATATTCAGAGCGCCGGCAACACGCTTACCAGGACCCTGGACGGTGTTACCATTAACCTGCTGGCGCAGGGAACTTCAACACTGAGTGTGAGCAGGGATGCCAGCAAGACAACGGCCGATGTCACGGCATTTGTCGACAGCTACAATACGCTGGTGCAGACCATGGATGGTTTGTCCTCGTTCGATCCGGACAGCGAGCGAGCCGGAGCGCTGAACGGCGATGCGACGTTGCGTACCCTGGAAAACCAGCTGCGGCGGATGCTTTCTGAGCCTGTCGTGGGGTCCGTGAGCGGTTTCTCCATACTTGCGGATATTGGTATTACCCGTAACGGCCAGGACGGCACGCTGGCAATAGACTCCGGCAAGCTGGGCGACGTGCTCAAGGATAATCCTGATGCTGTGACCGCCCTGTTTGCAGCGGCCGGTCGTCCAACGGATTCACTGATCGAGTTCTCCCGTTCCAGCGATGCTACCCGGGGTGGCGAATACGCTGTCAACATCAATCAGCTCGCTACACAAGGCCGACTGGTCGGCTCTGCGGCCGCCAATCTTACTATTACCGGTGGCAGCAACGACACACTTTCCGTTTCGGCCAATGGTGTGGCAACCACCGTGACGCTGGCCGCAGGTGTCTACACTGCCGCGAGTCTGGCAAATGAAATTCAGTCGAAACTGAATGGCAGCGAGGAATTTCAGGATAACGGTGTGACGGTAGATGTTGCAGAGGCAGCAGGCATACTGACACTCAGCTCTAATCAGTATGGATCAGCATCGGTGGTTTCGATAACGGCTGGCAACGGTGCGACGGACATGTTCGGCGCGGCGCCGACCTCAATCAATGGTCTGGATGTAACAGGCACCATCGGCGGTACTATGGCCACCGGTTCCGGCCAGACCCTGACAGGCGCCGGTAATGCAGCAGGTTTGGGCATTGTTGTCAGCGGTGGTGTGACGGGTGATCGTGGCAACATTGTTTTTTCCCGCGGCTACGCGAACCAGGTGAATACGCTGTTGGATGATGTCCTCGCCAGCAGCGGCGTTCTGGAGTCCGCAACGGGCGGTATCAATGACCGGATCAAGGATATTGGCGACGACAGGGATGCTTTGGCACGGCGCCTGGAAATTGTTGAGCAGCGTTTGTTCAGGCAGTTTAACGCGCTGGATTTACTGGTCAGTAATCTTCAGTCGACCAGTACATTTTTAACCAATCAGCTCGCGGCTCTGCCAGTGATTGGAAGCGATAATGGCAGTAACCAGTAAACCAGAGCCAGTGAATAGACTGGTGAATGACTAAATCGAAGGAACCGGCAGGTGGGAGCACAAAGTATGAATCGTTCGGGTGCGAGAGCAGCGTTAAAACAGTATAAACAGGTCAATGTGCATAGCATGGTGGAAGGCGCGAGTCCCCATCGATTGATCCAGATGCTGATGGAAGGGGCGCTGGAAAAAATGCATTTTGCCCGCGGGCTGATGGAGGAAGGCAGGCTTGGGCCCAAAGCCGAGCACATCTCCTGGACTATCTCAATCATTGATGGTCTGCGCATCAGTCTTGATAAAGACGTGGGTGGCGAGATAGCGCAGAATCTGGAAGATCTTTACGACTACATGGTGCGGCGCCTGGTAGAAGCCAATCTCAAGAACGATGTAACGATAATCGACGAAGTCAGTGATCTGCTGAAACAGATAAAAGAGGCCTGGGATGCCATTGCCGGTACGGAAAGGCCGCAGTAGGGACGGGCGTCGGCCTGAAGAGGGAAAAGGATATGGATAGTAAGCGCAGCCGGCAGCTGGAACAGATACTGTCGCTCAGCAAGGATATGCTGGCAAAAGCAGGTGATCATGAGTGGGGGCTGGTGGCTGAAATTGAAGTCAGGCGCAGGGAGCTGGTGATGTGTTGTTTTCAGCAACCGGCACAGCAACAGCATGACACCGAAGTGGCGGCCGCCATAAGGGACATTCTACGCCTGAACCAGGAAATCACCGATCTGGGCAAGCGCTACCAGGACCAACTCGGAGGCGAAATTCATACCAATAAAATGGGTCGCACCGCGTCGGCTGCCTATCTCGGCTGCCACCGCTAACGCTGAATTCCCCATAAATATACGTGGTTTTATACCATCTGACCGGACTCGATTCCTGTCCTTGGCGCTGTCACCGCGCCTGTTAATACTCTAAAGACGACAAATAATCAAAGAGTTATGCCGAGTGCCCGGCATCAAATGGATTTACGACAAAATTTTGACATTCTCCCTCAGGAATGGTTAACTTTGTCCATATGGTGTTGTCCGGTTAATACTTTTAAGAGAAACAAATTCAGGCGGAAACCAAGTCGATGGGGGGAACTCAGGTGCCAGTCAACGAGCCAAGGGTACTTATTATTGAAGCCGATACCGATCG
>Ga0316193_10004544_pt1 | contig 10213 bp, 10 predicted proteins | sample MerIslsedime2_MG_FD_207735 | JGI IMG/M metagenome (GOLD analysis project Ga0316193, IMG submission 207735) | Coastal sediment microbial communities from Maine, United States - Merrow Island sediment 2 | ecosystem: Environmental > Aquatic > Marine > Coastal > Sediment | place: USA: Maine...
GCGGGTGTCCCGGAGCCATTGGTTCCGGCGGTGAAAGCCATTTCATCGGATGAATCCTTGGAGGCCTTAGGCGATTATCTACCAAAAGACTGCCGGGATGTGCTGATGGGCATTGCAGCGGGAATGGGTCTTGATGAGTCGCTAAATGAAATGCTCGGTCTTGAAACAACAACGCCAGCGGATTTGGTACCGGATGGACCCGGGGATTTTACCCATGTTGGCGAAAGAGCCAATTTCGATCTTGTGTTGGTGGAGGGGGAAGAACATTTAAAGGATATCTTGCAGGCGTCTCTTGAAGAGTGGAGAATATTCCTGCATCCATATCAGAAAAAGCTTGTGGAACGGAGAAGAACCAAAGGGCCGATGAATATTAACGGCTCAGCCGGAACTGGTAAGACGGTTGTCCTTATGCATCGTGCCGTATTCCTGGCCAATAAACTTAAAAATACAAAGGATATGGTCCTGGTATCCACCTTTACGACGAACCTCTCTATTACATTAAAAGAATATATCCGAAGGCTTGATTTAAATGCGGCGGATCATATCGAAGTGACAAACCTACATGCCTTGGCGAGAACGATATGCACGCGATCCGGCTGGAAGGGGCGGATCGGTGATGATGAGGAATACGATTCAATTTGGACTTCTATCTGGGCGAGCCCGGAACCGGGTGAACTGCCAATGAGTCGGAATGATTTGATCCAAGAATATTGGATGGTGATCGATGCCAATGGAATCGACAATGAAGAAGCGTATTTGACAACGGTACGGTCCGGTCGTCCAAGGATTAGTCGAAACCAGAGGCGGCAGGCCTGGCCGGTCTTCAGGACCTTCCAACGCGGTTTGAAAAAGCGCAATATCTTGACCTTCGAAGGTGCTATTCACCAAGCGCGGTTATCTGTCGAACAGGGTAATTTTCAAAAGTACCGGCATGTCCTGGTCGATGAAGTGCAGGATTTCAGCTTAGAGGCATTGAAATTAATACGCGCATTAAGTCCGGTTGATGAGGAGTTGACTGACCCATTGTGCACGGTTGGCGACGGTCACCAGCGTATATACCGGGCCAAAATACCGATGAGCAGGGCAGGGATCAATATCAGGGGCCGCCGATCAAGACGGCTTAAAATTAATTATCGAACCAGCGAGCAGATCAGGCAATATGCACAGGCGATGCTGAAAGGCCTTGATATTGATGATTTGGACGGCGGTACTGTTTCGATAGCAGGCGATCATTCAGCTTTTAAAGGCCCGAATCCTATCATTGAATCTTGTGCAGGCGCTCATGAGGAAGCAGAGGCGATCGTCGCATGGATACAGTTGCTAATGGATGACCACCGCCTCGCCAGCCACGAAATATGTGTCACACCATATAAACCTGAAATAGTAACAGCCCTAACAGAGGCAGATATTCCAGCCTTCCGTTTGAAACCCAGAGAACTTGATCCAGGGCCGGATGAGCCTGGTGTTCGTTTGGGGACAATAAAACGTATCAAAGGTTTGGAGTTTCGCGCAGTCGCATTGGCTTGTGCGGACCCCAATGACCCGATGAACAGTCTAGAAAAGGCAGATGCATTATCACGCTGTGAAAGATATGTGGCTTCAACAAGAGCAAGGGAACACCTCCTTGTAACTTTAGCGATTGAATAGCCATTTTAGGAGGTAACCTATGGGCGGGTACATCTACGATCCACTTCAAAATATCAATCTTATCGCAGATAATATTAGGGATCGTTATAAAATTGTTTCATAAAAAAATAAAGCCTCTATCTGAGATAATGTCATCAACCATTTAGGAGACTAATAAATGCTACATGATTTTATTCAAAAAATCGCACCCCAAGAGTCCGATCCTACCATGATGTGGATAACGGACATTTACATTCAGGGCCTTGTCATTGTTTTCATTGTTTTTGGCTTGTTTATTTTGGTACCGGTACTAAAACGATGGCTTCAAGTTTCGGCTAACCGACTTTCTGTAAAACGTGCGCTAAAATCAAAAGAAGCTTCTCAGATAGGAGTACCTATATCGACAAGTTTCAGTCTGTCGTCCAAGACTGCACTGCCCCAGACCATTGTCTTACCTGATTCGTTCTCAAGGTAATATCTTGCACTCAGTTTATTAGCCTCCTCTCTCGGCTCTTTGTGTATCAAGACGCCGAATATCGAGTCGCCTTACCGAATAGGAAAAACCAGGGTCATCTGTAACATTAGGGGCTACGTATCAATAGAAGAAAACAAAGAGTTCAAGCCGAATTACGCGGTGGAGATATGAAGAAGATCGGTGCTATTTGGGGGTAGAGACAATACTGGAAACAAATACGATATGAATATCACTAAAGAGTCAAGTGCTTAAAAGGTTGGCATACATAGAAGCAGCTATCTTTAACGTGGAAGTGCGGGGCCGGGCGGATTGCCTGTAGAAGGCTTCTTAAGTGCTGTGCCGATTTACCTGCAAAGGCATATCATAATAGCCCCGGCTTAATCCGGTGCGGCTCCACTGTTTTGTTGGGTGCTCTTAAATTCATTCATTTTAAAATATTTTATCCATCTTTTTGCTGCTCCTCCATACCTTGTTTTTGATCCCTTGGACCATCCACGGTCTAACTTAATTGAGATATGATGTCCAATTTCGAAACCAGATGGTGTTCCTTTATCCTCGTATAGGGTTAATGCTGCCAATAAAAAATCGGTGCGTTTTGACTTATCAGCTATTATACTCGGTATTGTTTCAATATCATTCTCTGATAGAATTTCTTCTGGTAATAAAGTTTTGTTTTTCCAAATTGCAACATCCAACGCAATTAAATCATTTGCTGAATTCCTAAATCCTCCTTGAAGGACTCTTTCTTTTGATAAACTACCGTTTCTTTTCAATATTTCAGCCAATTTTATTGCACTATCCGGGCCGGATGATCCAAAAAATGTAGCACCCTTAGCGCCACCTCCGCGCCCTCTACGTGAGGGTATTTCTATAATCCCAAAGTCTTTTCCCCTAATGATTGGACGGACTAACATATCACTTTCATATTCTATCGCTCCCGCAAATCTTAGAAATGGCAAAAATCGATTAGCATACACTTCTATGGTCTGAGTTTTTAGGCTTGCCAATGAATATGAGCTTTTAATAATTTCTTGGAATTCCTCCATGTTTGCTTTCTGTCCCGGTTTGATAACTTTAAATAGACTATGCAAGATAACATGCTCCTTTAATTGGTTAAAAAGATAGTGGGCTAGTTTTTCTAAACCCGCGTTTAAGAGTTCATCCTTCACTGCCAGCTTTCCATCGGGTGCTTTATCCACCAATAAAAATCCCTGTAAGTCTCCTATCAGGTTGTTCACAGTTTTTGGTGCATATTCAAGCTTTTCTGCAAGCTCACCCGTATTTAAAGGACCATGCTCATTAATTAATAAGAATGAACGAATCAATATCGGCAATGCTACTTGTGGGACATATGTCCATGGTATAACGGGGACAACACCTTCAATCAAGAAATCTCTAAAAATATCCCAATATACAGCATATCTCTGTCCAGCTCTAATGATTAGCCTTCTGTTATAAAGACGATTTACGGTATCTTGATCAAATTTTTCTAATACATCTAACATGTCTGTAGGTGAATTTTTTGCTATATATTTTAAACAGTTGTTTTGGTTCATAGTTAGTGGTTCTGTGTCAGCATCAAATAGTGAATATACATTCAGCCTTTTAATAACCAATTCGTCTTGCAAAACACCTTTATTTATTTCATGGTATATGTGGATACATAATTTTTTAAGAAGCCATGGCATTCCTCTCCCTTGCTCCAAAAGACGTCTTTTCAATGGATTAACCATTTTTTGATTTATTGCTTTCTCAAATTGCCCAACCATCTGAGATGATTCGCCACTTTCAAGCTCTCCAAGATTTACTGATATCCGGTGATCGCTTAATTCGTGCCAGACATGATATGCGGGATTATCATCAGATAGCGTTATTCCAGTCCTCCAAGAGAAACCGATGACTAAATTACTTTGCTCCGAATTAGCTTCAAATGCTAATTTTTTGAATGAATCAAAAGTTGAAAGAAGTTCATCTTTTGTAAATAGTTCTTCGAATTGGTCAAAGAATATTAACAGCACTCGCTTTGTTCTTTTGAGCTCATGCAAAATTGTTTGAATAGAGCTGCCTTTGACCATCCCTTCGGTGCTATCGACATTAACAACTGAATGAGGTATGTCCACAAACCCAGAGCTAATTGCGGATTCGAAACCAGCTTTTAGTGCCTTTGCTACAAATAGAGGGCCTTTTGCCGAACGGGAGTCAACTGGATATAAAAAGAATTTGTTCTTCCATTTTTGATTTCTAAATCTTGAGGCCAATTTTATAATTAGTGATGATTTGCCAAATCCTGATGGACCAGTAAGCGCTAATATTCTTGTGGACGTATCCCCCTTTCTTACTTTATTAAGAAAATGCCATATCTCTTTTTGAGTATTATAGCGCCCAATAAAATATTCTGGTCTGCAAGGCCTATAATCATCTAAGGTTTCCGCTTCTGTCACTTGTGAGACAGTCTCAACAATGTCAGAAGTCGTATCGTCGGAAAAATCTGAATTGTTCTTTATGTCGTATAAATACAAATCAAGGCCTTGATACATTCCAGCTTCATTAAATATGTCTTTAATTTGTTCCTTAGGCATTGATTGATGACCATGAGCAGTTATTATAATTGCCCTAAAAGGAATACCTTCTCGATGTTCTTCTAAAACCCAGAAAGGAGCAATATTCGGATATAGTATTAAACAACCACTCGTAATACTATCTTTTGTTCGAAATTTATCTGGTACAGGTTGAAGGTTATAGACATCAATAAACATATCCACCATTGTTACAGGCTCAACAAAAGCTAAACTTGGTGTATTGGTGGAGATGCTTGAGGACTTTAATTCATCTAAAACACCTTTTGCCTCCTTGCCAGGATTTGAAGTAGAAAAAAGGTAAACAATCTTAACATTTTTCCTGACTGCTTTACCAATCAACAAATCAATAACGTTTGCAGAAAATGGCTCTGCTAAAAATTTACATTCAACGAAAGCACGCTGATTGGTATCCAAGTGGTCTGCTATCAAATCAATCTCCATTCCGGTGAAACGTACACGGTCTACAATTTTATATCTTTGTTTTTTTAGCAATTTACCTGCTATTTCCTCAAAATAATTTCCACGATGATCATTCGACCAGTCTTTAGGAGCAAGAACGCGACATGATAGTTTTATATCTTTTTCAAAAAGCATTAGCATTCCTCATCAAGACAATTTTTATGTTTTACACCCAAATATTGAGTAAACGGTATTTTTTCCACCATATTGGGCAAAAATGGGGAAAATTCCGACGTATTAGAAAATCCTGGAATTATATAATAAAGAGTATCAATCCTTAATTTTTGGAAAGATGTTGATCCCAGACAACTTATAAATATCACTATATTTCAATAAGTTATGATTCCATCCTTTACCACACTTCTTTTATCCCTTCAACCATCTCTCATCCTTTTTCGCTGGGTCTATTACCAACACCGGCTTCCCTTGTTGTCGCGCGTATTCGACGGTGTTTGCTGTCCCGCTAGGATGTCCGTCCCATACTGCTATAACCGCATCCGAGTTGTCAACCATCCATTCGTTTCGTTTCTGTAGTTTCCATGCTGCGTATGGGTCGTTGTCGGTCTCTATGATTCGTTCCGCTTTTTGGAGGATTTTTTCGTAGTGTCGCCGGGCTTCTCTCGGCCACCGGTTGGGTTGTGACGGGAACGGCCTCGCTATGACCAATTTAATCCCCCCTATTCCTTGGGGCGACCTTTTTTGTCGCTCCGCCCTAACCTCCAAAACGATGTCTACGGCCCATTGGTCCACTCCGAGCGCCCCACCCGAAATGAATGTGGCAATCCCCCGATTAACGGCCCGCTCAACCGCTCCCCGAAGCCGCTCCTTGACCCACACAGCCACCGGATTATTCGGCTCATGCGTGATGCAGCGGCAATTACCCTGGCTCGTATTCGTCGGTTAAGTCTGGAGCAATACGAACAATTAATCGATGCCCTGATTGACGAACCAAGTGGTGGGCTTATTCCGGTTCTTTTGTCTGTGGCTATGTTCAAGACAATCAAAAAGTGTTTCGACCTTGATTGGAACATTGATTGGCAAGGAATAAATGTAGCCGACCGGGCAACCGGGGTTGGCGGGGATATTACGGTCAAGCGGGGCGAGGAGCTTCTTTTGGCCGTGGAGATCACCGAGCGGCCAATAGACCGGACACAGTTGGTGTCAACATTCAACACCAAAATATCACCACACGCCATTGACGATTACATCTTTTTCTTTACATCAACCATACCCGACGATGAGGCCAGAGCTGCGGCCAGACAATACTTTGCCCAGGGCCATGACATTAGCTTCCTGCCGATCAAAGACTGGCTGATCAATTCCTTTGGAACCATCGGCGCCAAGTGCCGAAGCATCTTTACCAATGAATTCCTGGATCTCCTGGGCGACCGAGACGTCCCGGCCGCCCTCAAAGTAGCCTGGAACGACAAAGTACAGAGTCTTTTAAAATAAAAATTTCTTTTATACCTGAGCGTACATTTAAATGTACACAAAATTCATAATTCAAGCCCCCAAAACTAATAAAATAATTAAAAATTTACCGGTAGGCCTATATTTTTATGGACCTGCGTTGAGCTTTTTATGCTGGTCAATATGAGGCGGGTGCCAGAGAAATGCGCTTCAGCCGATGATACATCCTTAAAATCAATGCCGGCTGAGTTTGCGGCTCTGGCTATCACGTTTAAAAGCGCGTTCTCCCACCTAAAGGACAAAACGGCTATAAGCGAACAGCCATTTGGGCTAAGCATTTTAGGGCTGATCTCGATTGCTTTTTCGATAATCCGATCTGTTAGAGGATTCTCAGAGTAAAGAGCAAGAATCCTTGAGCGCGGCGAATAACCGGAAAAATCTCTTGGTGTGTCCCCTGTTACAGTGTTTAAACCGGGATCATAGGTGGCCAGCAGGCTTCCGGCGGATGATCTAATGAGAAAAAGGCAGTTTCGTGAAGCCAAGGTCCGCATATATTTATAAACACTCTCAGGAGCGTAATAAATATGTATTGCCGGAATTTGAGCCTTGGATATACCGGCCATACCTCTAATCGATGATTTTTTAACCGGTTCTTTTCTTTCTCTTTTAACGGCCGGTTGTGGCGCATACTGATCGCGTTTCACCTTAACCGCCGGCTCAGGCTTTTCAATGGTGATAGAAATTTCTCTTGGCGAATCCTCTGGAATCTCTACCTTGGCAAAGAGCCAGCCAAATACCGAAAAAAGGACTACCAGGCTGATTATAGGCGATAGGGTTTTGGGAATAATGTATTTATTCATAATACCCTCCGGGCAAAAACAAGGCGATATTTATAATTTTTGAAATTCTCCAGTCGGACTCCCTGGGGCTTGTGAGAGTGGATGAAATAGCCTTTGTGGATATAAATGCCGACATGGTCAACTCCTCTTCTTTTTACTGTGGCGTCAAAAAAAACAAGATCTCCGGGTCGGAGTTTGCCGGCTGGGATGAAACGACCTGTCCGCGCCTGATCTTTAACGGTGCGAGGGAGTTTAACGCCTAATTTTTTGATTATAAAGCGGCTAAAGGAGCTACAGTCCATTCCCCCGTCAATAGAGGTGCCGCCCCAGGCATACGGAACATGTCCGATATAGGGTTTGGCCATCCGATATAGCTCACCTGGCTGGAGACGCTTGGGCTTAGGGTGTTCTTTAGGTTTGGCGGGTGCGTTATTTCTGGTGCCGGATTTGAGGATATCAAGAATCCGGAGAGCGCTTGTGCTATCAATACCACTCTCTGCCTGAACTGGTGAGAAAGAGAATATTATCGCAATAGCTGCCGCCAAGAGTTGGCTTCTATTTGCCATTAGCCAGAAGTGAAACATTTTTTATACCCCTTGCTTTGAGTCTCGCTAAAATTTCTAATAGGTCCTCATACGAGAGGCCGCTACTTTTTTCGACGGCTATCAGTACAGGTAGGACCGGATCAATTTCTTCTATGCCCTTTTTGACTTTTTCAAGTGAAAACACCTTGCCGGATATGCTGACTGTTAGCCGGCCGGTCTTTTTTGAGATAAGGATCTTTGTTGATTTGATTTGAGCCTCGCCGGCGCCGGTTTTTGTCTTGGTTTCGGTTAGTTCAAATGGCAGATCTATTGTTTTTTCAAAGCTGGCTGCGAAAATCAGAATGATCAGAGCGGCCACAAGATTCATTTTGATGTCATCAAGGACTATCCAGTCTATATTTCGCATGGGTTTATTCCCTCTCGATATTAAGGGTTTCAAGGATGCGGATAGCGTCGCTGGCTGAGAGAACATCGTTTTGTTCCGTGGGAACGAAGCTGTCCCCCTCTTCACTAAAAAGATCATCGGGAGCATCGTCATATTCTTGTGGCTTCGATTCATTTATTTCGGTCTCTATTTCCGGCACCGGTGTTTGCGGGTTCAGCTCGGCTACGGGGTTTATTTCGGCTGGCTTATCCTCTGTGAGCTCTTCGGTTATAATCGGCTCAGACGCGGGCCTATCGATTTGGCTCATGGTGCGCGCGAGCTTGTCTTTGGTTTTTTCAATGAATCCATGCTCTTCCACTTTTTTGTGAGCCAGCTCGAAAAACCCGGCAGCTCTCTCGCTGGTGGAAATTAAAATAGCGCCCCAAAGAAGGGCCAGGATCAAACAGAGGGCGGTTAATAGTCGTATTATTGTTTTCATTGTAATCATCCTTTCTTTCTAATTGTTTCCTGGACAAAGAGATAAAGATAACCCCGATTTAGCGTGGCAATGGAAATGCCAAAACCGGTTGAGGCAAAACCCTGTATGAGAATTGCGAAAGCCTTAACGCCCGCCTCCAGTTGGCCGCTCACTAAAGAAAAGCCGACAATGCAAAGGCTGGTTACGGTCTGAAGAGACCCGATAAGCACAGCGATGGTTGATAGGGCGTCTATGCTACGGCCGGTTTTGACCCTGGAGCCCTGGCTTAGCTTCATGGCAAACAAGCGGCAAAGAAGCTCATGAATTATGATGGAAAGAGATAAAAAGGCCAGAGTAAAAAGGACCGGGAATAAGAGGCCAAAGACCTTTTGGCCGTTTGAGTAAAGGCTGATAACAAAATTAATCATGGCCAAAAGTCCTTTCCCTGACCAGCGCGTCCGGAGATATATCAAGACCATTATACTTTTTAAGATCCTCCATCCAAAAGAGGAAGCCAGCCGTGTGTGAATTAAGCGGGGCTTCGGATTGGGTGCTTAACCACTCAACCGGGGTTTCGGCAAGGGTGGCACCGGAGCACTCGATCTGGGCGCATGAGTCCCAAAAGACAAGATCATCAACGGCCTCTTCCAAGGCGCCGGTGTCGCCGTCTTTAAAGGCGGCGACGATCCTTTGGCGGGCTTCGCTTAGCTGGCTTTGGTATTTGTAGCAGGTTTCTGCCCGGCCTATTGCCGGCAGGATCATCGAGACTGTAAGGCAAAGAAAAAATAGGCGTTTCATTGTTACCCCCTTATTTTTTAATAGTTAAAACTTGGCCACTTGAATAGCGGTTTAGGTTTTCTTCGCTTTTAACTCCCCGGATGACACGACGGTTATAGCGCTTCATTTCACCTTCGGTTAAAAGTTCGATCGGCTCTCTGGAAAAATCCTTCATGATGGCGTCTTCCATCTCCTCAATGTTGAGTTCATCCATGAAGCGGCTGGCCGTCTCAAGCGAGACGGTTATGGTGATGGCGTCCCGTTCGTTGGCAAGAATATGGCTGTATTTTTCAAGAGCATGAGCGAGGTACAAAAGCTGGGAATTATAGAGGGCCACGATCTTTTTATACTGCCTTATCTGTTTTTCAGCTCGGGCCAGGAAATGAGTGGTCCTACCTGAAATGATTAGGGATTTTTCCAGGGTTTCAAGCATGGCCAGGGTGCCGGCGCTCATGCCTTTAGCTCCTTTGGCGCTGTTTTTAATGATCTGGGCCGATACACGGAAATAATTGTTGAAAGCCCGGACAATCTTGGGATCAACTATGGCTTCCTGGTTTTGCAGATCCTGGATTTTTGCCTGCATCCTTTCAAGCGAGGAAAAGACGCCGTCCATTTGCTCTTTGACCAGCGAGAGGGCCTGCCGGCGGTAGCGGGTCTCTTC
>Ga0316193_10004545_pt1 | contig 10212 bp, 8 predicted proteins | sample MerIslsedime2_MG_FD_207735 | JGI IMG/M metagenome (GOLD analysis project Ga0316193, IMG submission 207735) | Coastal sediment microbial communities from Maine, United States - Merrow Island sediment 2 | ecosystem: Environmental > Aquatic > Marine > Coastal > Sediment | place: USA: Maine...
TAGGGTCTACGGACCCGGGCGGATTGTGGCGGAAGCTCCGCTGGCAGCGTTCCTGATACTGGACTGGCAGCGCGACAGTGATCAGCCACTGACCGTTGATCAGGTCGACCTGGCTGCACAACGTGAGCTGCTCGACGCCCTGATGAAATCTCCCGGTCCCTTCTACCAGTATCCGGATGGTTCTTTTCTGCAGGATACCGCAGGCTTTGATGAAGCCGCCTATCTGCAGGCACTTGAGAACGTTGCTGTCTACGTTGCCAGGGGACGGATTGATTTTTCGGCATTGTCAGGCCGCTGCCTGTCTGATTTGCTGGGTTGACTGTTTTGATGTACGCGTGAATCGCGGCGAGGACGCCGCTCCTACAAGTGCCTCAATTAATCTAGGAGCGCCGTCCTCGGCGCGATTCACGGTGTGACACTGCTCCTGCAACAGGAAAAGTTACAATGCTTTGGACGACATGGGACGACATGCAATGAATATGACACGTGAACTGCTGCTGCTTCGCCACGGCAAGTCCGACTGGAGTACCGGTGTTGATGACTACCACCGCCCGCTGAAGGACCGCGGTAAACGCGCGGCGCAACGCATGGGTGTGTGGATCGCGCAGCAGCAAATAGTGCCTGACGCAATCGTCACCTCACCGGCGGAACGTGCGCTGGTCAGCGCCGAGAAGGCCTGCAAGGCCATGGGTCACGGTACCCGGAGACTCATCAAGGATGAACGTATTTACGGGGCGGGGCTTGGTGAACTGCTCGAGGTGCTCGCTGACTGTCCGCCGGATGCGGGCCGGGTGATGCTGGTGGGTCATAACCCGGGACTGGAAGAGTTGCTCATGTGGCTGGCGAACGAAACTGTTGTGGTGCCTGAAGACGGCAAGCTGCTGCCCACCGCGACACTGGCCAGGTTACAGATGCCGGCTGACTGGGGTGCCCTGGTCGCCGGATGTGCACAACTGGTCGCCATTACACGCCCCGGGACGCTGCCGAAGAAATTTCCTTACCCCGGACCAGACGGCAAGGAACAGCGCGACCGGCCTGCTTATTACTATACCCAGTCATCTGTAATCCCCTACCGGATACATGACGGCAAGCCGGAAATACTGGTCATTGCATCCAGCAAGAAAAATCACCTGGTGGTCCCGAAAGGCATCATGACCCCGGGGCTTTCACCACAGGAGTCAGCTGCCAGGGAGGCATGGGAGGAAGCGGGTATTGAGGGTGAAATTGCGGAGCCCGCGCTGGGCAGTTATCGCTGTGAGAAATGGGGCGCCACCTGTACCGTGACCGTTTATGCAATGAAAGTCACCCGCGTCATTGCGGAAGAAGAGTGGCAGGAGAGTCACCGCGGACGTCAGTGGGTGACCCCGGAAACAGCCGCCAGCCAGCTGAAACAGGAAGAACTGCGGCCACTGGTCATGAAGCTCGCGGCGTCACTCTGACTAATGGCCAGACTGATTGCGGCGCTGATTCGACACGGCGAGTATCACCAGTTGGTGGATACGCCCAGTGCCCACCAGCCCTGGCCACTCACCAGCGAGGGAGAAAGCCAGGCGCAGGAAGCGGCGCAGCAGTTGCATGAGGTAATGCTCCGCAATGACTGGTCCCTGGTACCCGCCATCGATTCATCCCGCATGCTGCGAGCCTGGCAAACCGCCGTGATACTGGCTGACGGGCTTGCCGAACGAGCCTCATGCAAGACGTCTGTCGAGAGTTATGATGCACTGGCCGAGAGAGGTGTCGGTTGCCTGGCCAACCTGACGACCACAAAGATCGAGGCCGTGCTGCGGCAGGACCCGCGGGTGTCTGAACCGCCGGCCGACTGGAAGGCGGACAGCCATTACTGCCTGCCCTTGCAGGGCGCTGAATCCCTGCTGCAGGCCGGCGAGCGGGTCGCTGCTCACCTGACACAAAGCATGGCGGCACTGGCACCTGGGGAACATGACAGGATAAAGATCTTCGTCGGTCACGGCGCGGCCTTCCGTCACGCCGCCTGGCATCTCGGGGTGCTGGAGTTCGGGCAAATCAGACATCTGAGCATGTATCACTGTCGCCCGGTCATGATCGAGTACCTTCCCGGCGGGCAATGGCGCCATGTCGAGGGTGAATGGAAGGTGCGTTCGGAGTCCAGTCACTTCACGGACTAGACGCATAACAACTGCTACACAACCAGAACATTTTAATAGCCACGGAAGAACACGGAAAAATGTTCTATTAATGCATTTATACTTCCGTGGATTCCGTGGCAAACAGGCTTTTTATCAGATTGAACAAGTATCAGTCGGAAATCGATCATGCAACTTAAAAATACCAGCAAATACCTGCCTCAATACAAGGGCGAGGCCTGGGTAAAGGCCAGTCTGCCAACACAGGGGCAGGTCTGGATGCTGGGCAAACAGCATTCCGTTAAAAAAGATGCCTACCACAGTGCGGCCTATGCACAGGAAATGCAAAAGGCGATCGGCAAGGAAGCATGGAAATGGCCGAAACAAATCCTGTATTTCATCTCCGATATGCATGCCGATGCCGATGCCTTTTTCGATTCACTGGTGGCCTCCGGCGGCATAAAGAAGACCGGAACGCGAGACAGGGATTTCAAGCTTACCAAAGAAGGGCGCAAGGCTCGTTTTATCCTCGGCGGTGATTGTTTTGACAAGGGACCAAGTTCGCTGCGTCTGCTGGATGTTATACGCAGCCTGATCGATCACGGTGCGGATATTCAACTGCTGGCCGGAAATCATGATGTCCGCATGCTGATTGGCATAAAGGCGCTTGGCATGGAACCGGATCCGAGAACCGATCATTTCTTCATTCGCATGGGACCGAAGATGGTTCCTTTTCTGATCGAGATTCGTGATCGCTACCTGCAGGGGAAACATGCATTGCAGGGTGTGCCCGACAGCCGTGAATGCCGACGCCGGCTGTATCCACCGAAAAGCTGGTTCCGGGAGTTTCCACTACTCGCCGTATGGTCGATGCCGGAAGCAACCATCGAGCGAGAGATGCAGAAGTTACGCAAGAAGATAAAAATGTTTGAGTCGGATTGCGAGAAGGCAGGACTCTCCATCCGCATGGTGTACGCCGCTGCAAGAAAATGGCAGCAGCTGTTTTTGCATCCAAAGGGTGAATACGCCTGGTTTTTCAAACGCATGCAACTGGGCTGCCGTGAAGGTTCTTTTATTTTTGTGCATGCCGGCATCGATGACCGTATAGCCAGGTTGATCAGTGAAAAAGGCATGAAACACATCAACCGGGAATTCCGCAAGCAGATGTACAAGGACCCGTTTGATTTCTACTACGGCCCCGTGGCCAATATTATACGTACCAAGTATCGACCGATTGACAGACCCCTGACGCGGCATGGTGTCAAACTGCTCAGAAAGAACAGTGCGATCCATGCAATTGTTCACGGTCACCGTAACCTGCTGCATGGACAGCGGGTCATGTTGAGAAAAGGCATTGTCAATTTTGAATGTGATACCACGCTGGATCGCAACTCACGGAAAAAAGAAGGGCTTGATGGCTACGGTGCGGCCGTTACCATCTTCAGGCCCGAAGGACTGGTGATGGGTGTCAGTAGCGACTATCCTTACATCAAGGTATTTGAACTGGCATCAGTCAATCAGTAAACGCCATTCCCGGAACACACACGATGAACGGCTAACACCAACAGCGGGGCTGTAAACATGAGAAGTGGGAAAAGAAGTTTCCGCCACCAGTCGTTGCAGGACGCAAAATCCATTGAGGGTATCCTGAAGTCCATCACCAGCGGTATTGCCAGGGGGAAAATTACCTTCAGCGATGAAGACGAAAAGATTGTCATGCGCCCGGAGGGTTTACTGGACCTGAAGGTGACGGCTACCCAGGAAGATAATCGTAACCGCTTCAATATCCGGATAAGCTGGCAGCTGGAAGATGACAGCGATAAAAAGAAGAAATCCCTGTCCGTGAAATGACATACCTGGCAGTGCAAATATCACTTGCAGGAGCGCCGTCCCCGGCGCGATTTTTTTCTCATGCCACGCATCGCGGCGCGGACGCCGCGCCTACACCGATAGATTCATCTGCGGGACGGCGCACCTGCACAGCAGAGTGTCTCATGGTATGAATTAACGTCTATGGGTGCGAGTGTCATTCCTTTTTGCGTGCAGGACACACAGCTGTTGTTTCTGTTTCACAAGACCTTCAGTGGCAGAAGGGCCGGTCGGCTGGTCGATTTTGGCGGTGGTGCAGAGCAGGGTGAAACCCACCGGCAGACGGCCATCCGTGAATTTATCGAAGAAACGGAAACCCTGTACTTCTCTGACAAACTCCACAGTGCCAGCCTGACGCCGGCGTGTATCCAGGCCCAGACGCCGTTGCTGGAAGCGTTGTTTGACCGGACCCTGGAAAACCACCCGGACTGGTGGTGTCGAAGGGAGCAGGCAGGCAAACGCAGGGACTGGAAGACCTTCTTTATCGAATTCGACTACCGGGATGTGACGGCCATGAACAGGGAATGGGAACGGGATGCCGGCTCGCGGTTCGTGAAACGGAGGGAGTTGCTGTGGGTCCCGGCCGACTCATTATGTGATCTCTACGAGCATTCGCCTGACCGCCTGTGGAAGAGAGTCCGGCAACTGGTCAACGTGAAACAAACGATTCAGTCAATCAAGGCTTGTATCGCGGAACGGTAGCCAGTCCTGATGGCCGGGCAGTTGCATGTGGCTAACCCGCAGGAAACGAAATGAGCGACTTAGCAAACATAGTTGAGGGTTCTTTTACAGAATCAGTATAAGTTGTTATATTCGCAACCATGCGCGCAATTATTACCAGACACTATAAAACGCTGATCAATGCCGCTGAGGAGATTCTGGGTTGGGGAGATTCACCGCGAGACAGCGGCTGGAAGGCTGACGTCGACTACGTCAGTGCACAACTGCACACGCGTGGCATCAACTTCGATGCTGTCTACTCAAGTGATCTCGAGCGCGCCAGGCAGACAGCGATGTTTCATGCCGAACGCTTTGGTATCGATATCATCAATGACACGCCGGCACTGAGAGAGGTCAACTACGGAGCACTCTATAAAAAGAAGAAAAAATGGGTGGCCGAACACTACCCGCAATACAAGAAGGACCCGGATTTTGTCTACCCGGAGGGCGAGAGTTTTCGCCAGATGCAGCAGCGCAGCGTCGCTTTTCTCACATCCCTGGCAAATACACATCCGCAGCAGACGGTGCTGATTGTTGCACACGCCGGTGTCATCAGGGGACTTGTCTGCCATTTTCTCGGTCTGAACTACGCGGACCATCTCAAGCACAAGATCTCACACCGCTATATCGGTGATTTTCAGTTCGATGGGGAAATCTGTATGCGCTATGAGGAACTGGGCAAGCCATCTGGATTCGTGCGTGATGGCATTATCAAGGTACCCTTCGCCCGTACGGTCAGCGGGCTCGCAAAGATTGCTTCAGAGCTGGACACTGTGACGGAACGTTGCAATCCCCCTGTCCCGGGTCTCTGACGCTTCTGCAGCCCATAGCAGGCTATTATCAGGCGGCCCGCTCCGGTACTTCCTCGGGCATGACTGCCTTTGCCATGCGTTTGGAAAAGTAATAGATGCGTTTCAGCTTCTCTATAATATCGATTTCCAGGGTGTAGGCGGCCAGCCGGTTCGGTTCTTCAGCCACCAGGCGCCTGGACTCGTGCATGGCCGCGGAATCCATCAGGCGGCCAATGTCGGCCTTCATGCCAATGACTTCCTGCGCCGCCTGCTCATCATTTTCCATGACGGCATCGATGGCCAGCTCGGCCGTGGTCGAGACGACCTCGTGCAGTTTGGCCAGCATCGCGCGCGTTTCCTTGCTGATGGCCACATGATTGTCGATGCCCTCGTTGCCGAGGTAGACGAGATCGGTCTCGATGATATCGCCGATATTTTCCAGGTCATTGGCGGCGCCCATGAGTTTCACAAGCACCCCGGTCTGTTGTTCCGTCAGTGCCTTCTGGCTGATGCGACCCAGGTAGGTGACGATGTGGCCGTGCAGGATATCGACCTCGTCATCGATCTTGGCTATCTTTTTCAGCATCGCCCGGTCACCGTTCACGATGGCGGCCATGATGTCTTTTAACATTTCCTTGACACGGTCGCCCATGTGACCGATCTCAAGGCGTGCCCGGTCGAGTGCCAGCGACGGTGTCTCGAGAAGCTCCTCATCAAGATACTTCGGCTGGGCAATGATCTTTTCTTCAACCGGCTTATCCGGAACCAGCCTTTCCACCAGGCGGGCGAACTGGGTGGTAAAGCCGATAAAGATAAGCGTATTCGCGATATTGAAAATGGTGTGGGCATTGGCGATTTGCCGTGGCGCCTCGGATGCCAGCCGGTCTGTACCCGACAACTCCGGGTGTGCAGGCGAAAGCCAGGCAACAAATTCCGCCAACTGTGGAATGAACGCAATCCACAGCAGCACGCCGAAGACGTTGAACAGCACATGCACCACGGCGGCACGCACGGCCTCGCGGGGTTTGCCGATCGAGGCCAGCACGGCGGTCACACAGGTGCCGATATTGGCGCCAAAGGCCAGCGCGATACCGGCCTGCAGAGTGATAAAACCCTGAGAAGCCATGACGATAACGATACCGGTGGTTGCCGAGGATGACTGGACCAGACCGGTAAAGGCGGCCGCCACCAGGATACCGATCAGCGGATTTTCCATGCTGGTCATCAGATCAAGAAACGGCTCGAAAGTGCGTAACGGTTTCATGGCGTCACTCATGACACTCATGCCGAAGAACACCAGACCCAATCCCATCAGCATGCCGCCATATTGCTTGATCTTTTCCTGTTTGGAGAAGAACAACATGCTGAAACCTACCGCCACCATCAGCAGGGCGGCCTTGGTCACCTTGAAGGCAACGATCTGGGCGGTAATGGTGGTGCCGATATTGGCACCCATGATGACGCCGATGGACTGTGCCATGGACATCAGGCCGGCGGTAATGAAGCCCACGACCAGCACCGTGGTGACGGACGAGGACTGGATTATGGCCGTTACAAACGCCCCGGTTGCCGCCCCCATGAAGCGGTTGGTAGTGAGCTTCGCGAGAATAATCTTCATGCGCTCACCGGCGACCGCCTTGAGCGCATCCGCCATTTGTTCCATGCCGAACAGGAACAGGGCCAGCCCGCCAAACAGCGACATCGCCATGTTCCACCAGTTGATGTCACTGTCAGTGCCGGATGCGGCGGCAAATGCCGGGGTAACTGCCAGCGCGGTCAGTGCAGCGAGTGCCGGCACCAGAAAGCGCGGCAGGGATTTGTCCTGATATGCCTGCTGGAAGCTCCTGCACAGACGGCTATACACGCTGCTATACATTGTTATATACCCCAAGAAAGATGTGGCTAGATATATCGATAAAAACGGCAGCTGAGCCGGAAGCTATATGAAAGGCGCCGGTCTTAGCTAACGGCTACTGCTGTTTCTGTTTTCCGGTATTTTTTTCTTCCTTGACGATCATGACCGGGACCGAGGCCAGGCGTACAACCTGTTCGGCCTTGGAACCAAGCATGGCCCGCGCCAGCCCGGTGCGTCCCTGGCTGCCCATGACAATCATACGCGCACGAATCTTTTTCGCCGACTCCAGGATGCGGTTCACCGGCAGACCGACCACCAGCATGGTCGTGGCGTGTTCCAGGGCAGACAGGCTGGCATGCTTTTTCTGCATCTTGTGGAAAAACTCTTCCAGCATCTCGGCGGCAACGTCTTCCATGCGCCGCAGTTGCTTGTCTCTTCCCTTGACGGAGTAGTAGCCCGGTGCCTCATTCAGGTCGTGGACCACGTGCAGGATGACAAGGTCGCTGTCCAGCTTGTCCGCCAGCTCAGCCGCACTCAGCAGCGCGGTTTCTGAATTCGACGAAAAGTCGACGGGGACCAGTATTGGCTTGTTTATTCCCTTTTCTTTCATTTTAACTCCACGTGGAGACACGATCAGTTACCGGCATATCCGGCAATGACCTGCCTGTCATTTCAGTCTCGATGCTTTAGCCGGTTATGAAAATGGGTCAGCAGTTTCTTGCGTAACCTGGCCTGCTGGTGCTTCGATGCCGCGGCCATGCGTTTCTGTGCCAGTTGGATAAAGGTCTCCTGGGAACTGAGTGTCTTTTTGCCGGTAGTATCCTTGCGCTCGATATAGCTGCCGTCTGACTGCATCTCCCAGACGTCCTTGCGGCTCGACAGCTGCACATCGATGATGAGGCGCAGCTCCTGGCGCAGTTTCGGATCCTCGACGGGTGTCACTACCTCGACGCGGCTTTCCAGGTTGCGTGTCATGAGATCGGCGGAACCGATGAAGTATTCTTCCTCACCCTGGTTGTGAAAAAAATAGATGCGGGCATGCTCCAGAAAACGACCGATGACACCAATGACCTGGGTCGTTTCGGTCAGGCCGGGTATGCCTGGTCGCAAACGGCAGGTGTCGCGAACAATCAGGTCGACCTTGACGCCTGCCTGGGAGGCGCGATACAGGGCGCGGGTGATATCCACGTCTTCCAGGGCATTCATCTTGAACTGGATCAATCCCGGGGTCTCAGGGCTATGCTGTTTGATTTCCCTGTCGATTTTTTCCAGCAGCGTCTTTTTCAGGGTATACGGTGAGGTCAGTATCTTGCGATACCTCGGGGGCTGTGAATAACCGGTCAGGTAGTTGAACAACTCGGTGAGGTCCTGGGCGATGTCATTATCACAGGTGAGCATGCCAAGGTCGCAATACAGGCGTGCAGTACCGGCGTGGTAGTTGCCGGTACCGATATGCGCATAGCGTCGCAGTCCATTGTAATCCTTGCGCACCACAAGGATGACCTTGCTGTGTGTCTTGAGACCGACGACACCGTAGGTGACATGGATACCGGCCTGTTCCATGCGACGCGCCCAGCGTATATTGGCGGCCTCATCGAAACGTGCCTTGAGCTCCACGAGTACCGCAACCTGCTTGCCGTTGCGTGCGGCATTGACGAGGGAATCGACAATGGAACTGTCTTCCGATGTGCGATACAGCGTCATCTTGATGGCCAGCACCTTGGGGTCATCACTGGCCGTTCGCAGGAAGCGTTCCACGCTGGTGCTGAAGGATTCATAGGGGTGCTGCATCAGCAGGGCACCGCGTTCACGGATGATGTGGAAGATATTGCGCGGGTCATGAACCAGCCGGGTATGATCCACAGGCTTGTGTGGTGGATCATGCAGTTCAGGAAAATCCAGGCTGGCGATCTCGAACAAATCACGCATCGCCATCAGCATTTCAACCCCGAAGACATCGGCTGCCTCATCCAGCCCGAGTTCCGCAGCCAGCATGCCCTTGTGCGTGCGGTTCATGTCCTTGTCCACCTGCAGGCGGACAATGGGTGCAAAATGGCGATCTCGCAGCTCGGTTTCGATCATTGCCAGCAGGTCATCCGCTTCCTCTTCCTCGATTTCCACAATGGCATTGCGGGTTACGCGGAAAAGTTCACAGGTGATAATTTCCATCGACGGAAACAACAGGTCGATGTTGTGAGTGATGGCATCCTCGAGCTTTACATAGGTATCGGTGTCACCCACACGCAGAAAGCGTGGTGCGATCTCCTTGAGATTGGGTACCTTGACGCGCGAATAATGGATGTTGCTGCCGCCCGGGTAGCGCAGCGACACCAGCAGATTCAGTGCAAGATTGGAGATAAAGGGGAAGGGGTGCCCGGGATCCATGGCCAGCGGCGTCAATAACGGGAAGATATTGGTAATGAATGCTTCTCGCAGCTGTTGTTGTTCTTCCTTTTTCAGGTCGTCAACCTGGCTCAGTCGTATCCCCTTTTCCTCAAGCAGATCAAGCAATTGCCTGTAAATCCGGTTCTGCTCCAGATGGATGTCCCGCACCACCGCCTGGCTTTCCTGGAGTTGTTCCATTGGCGTGCGGCCATCAACCGAGGGTGTGCGGATGCCGGCAGCGATCTGTTGTTTCAGTCCACCCACTCGTTTCATGAAGAACTCATCGAGATTGCTGCTGACAATCGCGAGGAACTTGACGCGTTCCAGCAACGGTGTGTCATCATCTGCGGCCATATCCAGAACACGGCGATTGAATTCCAGCCAGGTCAGTTCCCGGTTAAGGTAGAGCGCGGGATCATCCAGATCGATGCTTTGCGGCGATCTGGCTCTTGGCCGTCTTGCCGGCGGCTTTTGGCTGGTGGTGTTACTG
>Ga0316193_10004546_pt1 | contig 10212 bp, 8 predicted proteins | sample MerIslsedime2_MG_FD_207735 | JGI IMG/M metagenome (GOLD analysis project Ga0316193, IMG submission 207735) | Coastal sediment microbial communities from Maine, United States - Merrow Island sediment 2 | ecosystem: Environmental > Aquatic > Marine > Coastal > Sediment | place: USA: Maine...
GGCCACTACAAAAATGCCATGCCATGTCTTACCCCCTCCGCCTGGTCATCTCGTGTGATTGTCCAGCACGATGCTATCAATTTCGGCCAGTTAACTTGTCGAGGGCAATTTGCTACTATGGTTGAATCCAGGTCATTGAATTTTTTGACCGATCAGCTGATTCCAATGGGGGTAAGCTGCGATTTTTTAGAGTTAATGGGGCCAGCATGGATTGGCTGACCTCCGTCTGGAGTGCAGAGAAAAATGAGCAACATGAAAAAGTCCTTCAATTTGATGTACATGGTGGGGGTGATTGTACTTTTAGCGCTTCATTCTCCAGTATTCGCTCAATGCTCCACAGCAGCGTGGTCTGACGTCACAGGAACGCCCCCGCCCCAACCTCTGGGGACATCGACAACCCCCGTCGGCAAGAAATATGAGCAGGGTTGCGGCCTGACCGTAGATGCCACTGCTGCACCATCGTTCGTGACCACTGCAGCCCCTAGCGGAGAGGCTTCGTTTAACACCCGGTTTTATTTTCTTGCGTCGGACCTCTCGATAACGAGTGGTGATGTGACCCTGCTTACGGCGCGTGATGGCGGCACCACAGAAGTCGAATTGCGGCTGCGCAACGCGGGGGGCGTTAACTACCTGGTTGCATTTTACCGGAACAGCAACGTATTGACTGAACATCCCAATCCTATTCCGCTGGAAGACGTGTGGACCGGGGTGGAAGTTTCCTGGTCCGCGGGTACCAACGACGGTACTTTTGGTTTGAAAAAAGATGACTTCTCGAAATACACCAAAACAGGCTTGATCAATGGGAGTGCTGTTATCAACGAAGTCGATCTCGGCATTGTCAACGCTGCAACGGCCACTGGCGAGCTTGTTTTTGATGCTTTCGAAATGCGGCGGACGTCATCACCTGGCCTTCTGACGGTTAACGAAATGTTTGGCATTTCAACCCGGGCAGATGTGGGCACGGTTAATGAGATTGTGATTGGGGGGTTCATCATCAATGGAGACACGGATAAGTGCGTGGTCGTGCGAGGACGCGGATTTAGCCCGGAGGAGATTCCTCCTGGAGAAGTGGTGCTTGCTGACCCCAAGCTCGATTTGATCGCAGGTGGTTCAGTCATTGCGAGCAACGATGACTGGCAGGATTCAACCGAGCAAGCAGAAACTATGGCTGGCCTCGGCCTGGAGCCTCCTTTGGATTCGGACGCAGCGATATATGCTTGCCTTGCCCCGGGTGCGTATACGGCATTCTTGACGGGTGTTGGTGATGGTACTGGAATCGGTATTGTGGAGGTGTTTGATGCCGACGAGGGCACTCCATACCTGTGGGGTATCTCAACACGTTCCGTGGTCGATACGGGCGCTAAAGTCGCGATTGGCGGGTTCATTATTGATGGTGACCAATCCAAGCAAGTGGTGGTTCGTGGTCGCGGTCCTTCTGTGGGCGTTCCTGATGGGGTGACACGTCTGAGCGACCCGCAAATCGAATTGTATGACGGCGGCACACGGGTAGCTTTCAATGATAACTGGCAAGATGCGTCCAACGCTGGAGATATTCCTCCTGCGTATTACGATCAGATCGATGACCTGGATTCAATGATTATGACGACGCTGGCGCCTGGCGCTTATACAGCGATTGTCAGCGGTGTCGGGGACGTGACCGGTGTTGGTATTGTTGAAGTGTTCGATCTCACTGATGGAAATAATGTCGCGCCTCAGTAGAATCGGAGCGTGCCTGGAAACCCGGCACTTCCCGCTCAGCCCAGCGGAATGGGGTTGCCGGTCTTCAGATTTTTAGCAGGCCTTCACACCAAATAAAGAGGGCCCCAATCGGGGCCCTCTTTATTTGGTGGTGATGGGTGGACTTGAACCACCGACCTCAGCATTATGAGTGCCGCGCTCTAACCAGCTGAGCTACATCACCGAAAACTGGTCCGATCCTTTTGAATCGGGGCGCAAATTTTCTACGTATGGCCCCCGAATGTCAACCTAAAACGTCAAAAACGGTAGCCGTAGGCACCGAAAAATCGGTCCTGGATTTCATCGAACGTCGGGTTGTGATTCTGTGGTCCCTGCTGGGCCACTTTAATGGCGCCCATGACGGAGCCGATCCGGCACGCAGTCACCAGGTCCAGGTCATTGAGCAGGCCGTAAAGCAGGCCGGAACGAAAAGCATCCCCGCAGCCGGTAGGGTCCTGCACGTCGTCTGGTTTGACCGGTGTGATCGATTGTTCTCCGTCGCGCGTTCGCAGTATGGAACCTTCGCCGCCCCGGGTGACGATCATTGCTTCGACCTGGCCTGCGATGGCGTCCCCGTCCAGGCCGGTTTTTTCTTTCAGCAGCTGAAACTCATAATCATTGACAATGATGTACTTTGCTTCCTTGATGAACTGCCGGAGTTCCTCGCCATTGAACAGGGTCATGCCCTGGCCCGGATCGAAAATGTGAGGAATGCCTTCCTCCACGAAATCCCGGCTGTGCTGAATCATGGCCGCCTTGCCATCGGGCGCTACGATTCCGACGCAAATACCTTCGGTATCAGCAATTCGATTCAGATAACTGTGCTGCATGGCGCCGGGGTGAAAAGCCGTAATCTGGTTATCGTCGATGTCGGTGGTGATGAACGCCTGGGGTGTAAACTCACCTTCCATGTGGCGGACATAGCGGGTTGAGATGTCCATGGCGTCCAGGTGTATCTGGTAAGGCCCGAAATCATCGCCCACGGTCGCCATCGGGTATGGGTTTTCACCCAGCAGGCGCAGGTTATATGAGATGTTTCCAGCCACGCCACCAAATTCCCGGCGCATCTCCGGCACCAGGAAAGCGACATTCAGAATGTGCACCTTGTCAGGAAGAATGTGTTCCTTGAACTGGTCCGGAAATACCATGATGGTGTCGTAGGCCAGCGAACCGCAAATGAGGGCAGACATGCTTTTTCCCGTTACTGATATACAATCGCGCGCATTCTAACGGATTTGGCTTCAAACCGGGGATTTGATTTGTTCATGAGCCCTTCCAGTGATATATCACAGGGGTTAAATGAGCTTGCTCTTGGCCAGGGCTTTTCAGAGAGTGTTGCTCCGAATACCGCATAAATACAGGGTTTTTGGCCTTTTCCAGCTTGCGGGAAATCGTCCCGACTGATACATTAGCTGACCCAACCACTGCGTGGTTCAACGGATTATTTGAAATCATGGTTTTTAAAAGTCTACGAGGCTTATTTTCCAACGATTTGTCGATCGATCTGGGTACAGCCAATACACTTATTTATGTCCGCGGACAGGGGATCGTACTGAACGAGCCCTCCGTGGTATCGGTTCGCATGGATCGCGGACCCGGCGGTCCGCAGCACGTGGCCGCAGTAGGTTCAGCCGCCAAGCAGATGCTTGGCAGAACCCCGGGAAACATCCGCACGGTACGCCCTTTGAAGGATGGTGTGATTGCCGACTTCAACATGACCGAGGCCCTGCTTCAACACTTCATTCGCGAAGTTCACACATCCCGTTTTCTGCGCCCCAGCCCACGTGTGCTGGTCTGTGTTCCCTGCAGTTCGACCCAGGTTGAGCGCAAGGCCATCAAGGAATCTGCCGAAGGTGCCGGGGCGCGCGAGGTTTTCCTCGTCGAGGAACCCATGGCAGCAGCCATCGGGGCTGGCATTCCGGTTCACGAGGCGCGTGGCGCGATGGTGCTGGATATTGGCGGAGGCACGTCCGAAGTGGCGGTCATTTCTCTCAACGGACTGGTTTATTCCCATTCCGTGAGGGTTGGCGGCGACCAGTTCGACGATGCGATCATCAATTATGTGCGCCGCAATTACGGCACGCTCATTGGTGAGATGACCGCCGAACGGATCAAGATCAAGATCGGTTGCGCCTGGCCTGACGAGGAACCGGAGTCCATGGAAGTTTCAGGCCGGAACCTGGCCGAAGGTGTGCCGCGTAATGTCACGATTACAAGTAACGAAGTGCTCGAGGCGCTCAACGAGAACCTCACCAGTATTTTGGAAGCCGTTAAAACAGCCCTCGAACAGACCCCTCCCGAGTTGTGTGCGGACGTTGCTGAAACAGGCATCGTTCTGACCGGAGGAGGCGCCTTGCTACGGGGCATTGATCGCCTGATCGCTGAAGAAACCGGTTTGCCGGTTTTCCCGGCGGATGATCCGCTGACCTGTGTCGCCCGGGGGGGAGGCAAAGCACTGGAATTGATGGACCAGAATAACGGCGACTTTTTCGCAGCCAACTAGCCTTGGTTACTCCAGGACCAGGCTCAGGTTCGAGGTTTACGGGGCCGGCGGCCCAGACGGCAAGGTTGATGCTCTACGGCCTGCTGGCGGTTGTCCTGATGGCCATGGATCAGCGCGGACATTACGTGCCACGTATGCGCAGCGCGGTTGAATACCTGATCGAACCGGCTTACCACGTCATGGAGTGGCCGCTGCAGGCCACCCGAAACCTCTATACACAGTTTCAATCGCGTCGGTCATTGCGTCACGAAAATGATGCATTCAGGATGCAGCTGCTCAGCCAGGAGGCGGCACTCCAGCGACTGGCGACCCTGACTGAAGAGAACAGGCGCCTGCGCTCGTTGTTCGAAGGTGCGCAGGGTCAGGAATTTGAGTACCGTTTCGCTGAACTCCTGCAGGTAGACCTGGATCCGTTTTCGCACAAAGTACTCATTGACCGGGGTGCGAATGACGGAGTCATCGTGGGCCAGGCGGTGATCGATGGATCAGGCGTGATGGGCCAGATAGAGGACGTGCATCTGCATTTCTCCACGGTGCGGCTGATTTCCGATCCGAACCATGCGTTGCCGGTGCAGATCAATCGAACGGGCCTGAGGACGATCGCTTTCGGCACCGGAGAAACCGGGTTCCTGAGTATGCCGAGTGTGCCGCGCGAGGCGGATATCCGTGAGGGCGACCTGATCGTTACTTCCGGGCTGGGTGATCGTTTCCCGGGTGGCTATCCGGTGGGCCGGGTCAGCGTCATCAATCGTGAAGAAGGTCTGACCTTTGCACACGTGGAAGCTCAGCCGCTGGCTGCCCTCGACCGGGGCAGGGAAGTGTTGCTGATCATTAGCCAACCGCCGGAACCAACAGATGGTGCTGAGGCTCCGCCGCAGTGATTATTCGCAGCGACCGCTATTCGACCATCTTTATCACGCTGACAGTGGCGATTGTGCTGACGCTTTTGCCCCTGCCTTACGTGCTCGACCTGATGCGTCCTTACTGGGTCGCGTTGGTCATTATCTACTGGGGTCTGGAGACCCAGGATCATATTTCGCTGGGGCTCGGTTTTACGGTGGGGATCCTGCTCGATTTGCTGACCGCCAGCCTGCTGGGTTTGCATGCGCTCAGCCTGGTCATCCTGGTGTACCTGGTGACGCGGTTTCGGTTCCGTCTGAGGTTTTTCCCACCATGGCAGCAGGCCTTGTCGGTACTGGCCTTGCTGGTCAATGACCGCATCATCCTGCTATGGATCATCAGTCTTCGCGGCGATCCGCTTCCCTCGCTGGAATTCTGGCTGCCACCGATCATCGGCACGGCGCTCTGGCCCTGGCTGTTCCTGCTGCTCGACCGCTATCGCGGCGTCATGCGCCACCGGGCGGGTTCATGAAACTGCATCTGCTGACACGCCATGCAGGCCGCAGGCCGCTCAAAGACCAGATACTTGAAGGTCAGCAGTTCGGCGCGCGTGCACTGACGGCTTTTTTGCTCATCCTGCTCGCGATTTTCCTGCTCAGTCTCAGATACATCTACCTGCAGATTGTGAGCTTTGAAGAATTCACTGCGAGATCGATCAACAACCAGGTCCGTATCGTTCCTGTGGCGCCAAACAGGGGTCTGATATATGACCGCCGTGGCCGTCCCATCGCCGAAAACCTGCCGGCTTACCGGCTGGAGTTGGTGCCGGAAAAAGTAGACGATGTGGAGGAAACCATCGCGGCGCTGGGGCAGATCGTGCAATTGCCGGAAGACGTTCTCGAGAAATTCGAGGAGAGCCGGAAACGCTACAACGTGTTTGACAGCGTGCCGCTGAAGTTCAACCTGTCCGAGGAGGAAGTCGCCCGTTTTGCAGTCGATCGTCACCGGTTCACCGGCGTGGAGGTGGTGTCTTACCTGGCCCGTTATTATCCGTATGGCGATCTGCTGACTCATGTACTGGGTTATGTCGGCCGGCTGGACGTGGATGACCTGAACCGGGTCGACCAGGGCAACTACCGCGGAACCACGCATATTGGTAAATCAGGAATAGAGCGCTACTACGAGGACCAGTTGCACGGCTTCAGCGGCGTCGAAAAAATTGAAACCAACTCCCAGGGCCGGATCCTGACGACGCTGGAGCGCGAACGTCCGGTTCATGGTGACGATCTGATCCTGTCACTGGACGTCCAGGTGCAGCAGGCCGCCTGGGATGCCCTGGCTGACCGTCCCGGCGCGGTCGTCGCCATCGATCCCAATGACGGCTCAGTGCTCGCTATGGTGAGCAAGCCCGCTTATGACCCTAACCTGTTTGTTCACGGAATCAGCAGTAAAGATTACCAGGATATTCTGAACGCACCGGGCCGGCCGCTGTTCAATCGCACATTGCTTGGGGGTTATGAGCCGGGTTCAACGCTGAAGCCGTTCGTTGGCCTGGCAGGCCTGGAGAACGGAGTGGTCACGGCAGAGTCCACGGTGTTCTCGACCGGCCAGTATTTCTTGCCTGGCGTATCAAGGCCTTACAGGGACTGGAAAAAAGGCGGGCACGGCAAGGTCAATATCCTGGGCGCACTGGAACAGTCTGTGAATACCTACTTCTACCAACTCGCCTATGACATGGGCATTGATCAAATGCATGATTACCTTTCCCAGTTCGGGCTTGGCGAGCCTACCGGCCTGGACCTGTTGGGTGAAAGTTCGGGTGTGCTGCCTTCCCGCGGCTGGAAAAGAGCCTATTTCGCGGAGCCCTGGTATCCAGGCGAGACCATCATCGCGGGGATTGGCCAGGGGTTCAACGTCGTGACCCCGGTTCAACTGGCTAATGCGCTGGCGACTCTTGCCAATGGCGGGACGCGGTTTGCACCGCGACTGTTGTACGCAGCCAAGCATGCCGGCAATGAGCAGGCGGAAAAGGTGGTGGCGCCGGTAGCACAGCAGGTTCCGGTAGTCGACCCCGCCAACTGGGACCTGATCAGGTCGGGGATGTGGCTGGTGGTCAATGGCAAAAGGGGTACGGCGCGTTCCATCAAACCTGACTCCGATTTCGAAATAGCCGGAAAAAGCGGCACGGCGCAGGTCGCCGCACAGGCCCTGGATGAAGACATGGACGAATCAACCGCAACCCACTTGCGGCACCATGCCCTGTTTGTCGCCTATGCGCCGTATGACCGGCCATCTATAGTGGTGGCGGTCGTGGTAGAGCACGGTGGAGGTGGCTCAAGGGAGGCCGCGCCCGTGGCCAGGGCGGTCATCAATGCCTGGCTCTCACAGGGGCCTGATCAGTGAGAAGGGTCATTCCGGGTTGGGTCAAGTGGCCCCGACTGGACTTTCCGCTGTTGACCGGTCTGCTGTTGTTGATGTCTTTCGGGCTGATCGTTCTGTACAGCGCATCCGGGGAAAACATGGATGTCGTCTACCGGCAAGCCACCAGGCTGGCGGTCGGCCTGGCATCGCTGCTGGTGCTCAGCCAGGTGCCACCGCATATTTTCCGCATCTGGACTCCGTGGCTTTACGCGATGGGCCTTGTGTTACTGCTCGCGACCTGGGCTGTGGGCGTGGGCCGCGGCGCGGATCGATGGCTGGATTTTGGCCTGTTCCGGTTCCAGCCTTCCGAGATCATGAAACTGGCCGTTCCGATGATGATGGCCTGGTACCTGCATCCACGCCATTTGCCTCCGGAGCCGTTATCCATCCTGGTTTCCTGCCTGATTCTGGCCATACCGGCGGTCCTCATTGCCCGTCAACCGGATCTCGGAACAGCCCTGCTGGTCGCGGTCAGTGGTGGTTTTGCGCTATTCCTTTCCGGCCTGCAGTGGCGGATTATTCTCGGCATGGCGGCGTTGGCGGCGGCGGCTGCCCCGGCGCTGTGGATGGTGATGCACGAGTATCAGCGAAACCGCGTGCGAACCTTTCTGGATCCGGAATCCGACCCGTTGGGCAGCGGCTGGAATATCATCCAGTCGAAAATTGCTGTCGGCTCCGGGGGCTTGACCGGCAAAGGGTGGCTCAATGGCACACAGTCCCGGTTGGAATTCATTCCGGAACGGCACACCGACTTCATCCTGGCGGTACTGTCTGAAGAACTGGGTCTGCTGGGTGTGCTGGTGCTGTTTGCGCTTTATGTTTTCATCGTGGGCCGGGGGCTGTACATTGCCAGCCTGGCGCGAAGCACTTATACACGACTCCTGGCCGGCAGTCTCAGCCTCACTTTTTTTGTTTATGTGCTGGTCAATGCCGGGATGGTGTCCGGATTGCTGCCGGTAGTGGGCGTACCGTTGCCCCTGGTCAGTTATGGGGGCACGTCCGTCGTCACACTTTTGGCCGGTTTTGGCATATTAATGTCCATTTATGGCCACCGGAATTTCATACGATGAGTCAAATCTGATTACAATGCTGTTTGCAGCTCAAAAAGGAACACTGATCACAATGAAAAGGATTCTCACCCTGGCGCTTGTTTCCATTCTCAGCACAGCCTGTTTTGCCCAGCAGCATCCCGGTGCGGAAGAATTTGCTGCCCGCGCAGCGGAAGAATATGACCTCGATCCGGAAGAGGTCCGTGTGTTGCTGGAGAATGCCCGCTTCAAGCAGTCCATTGTCGACGCAATGACCCGGCCTGCAGAAGCGAAACCCTGGTACAAATACCGGCCGATTTTCATCACGGAAAAGAGGATTAACGGGGGCATGAAATTTTGGCGCGAAAATGCGGAGTTGATCGCCCAGGCGTCGGAAAAATACGGGGTCGATCCCCAGGTCATCGTGGCCATCATCGGGGTCGAAACTTCATATGGCGGAAACACCGGCAGCTATCGGGTGCTGGATGCCCTGACGACACTCTCTTTTTACTATCCGACTTCGATCAGGGATCGCTCCGATTTCTTTTCCAAGGAGTTAATGAACTTTTTCGTACTGGGTAACGAGGAAGGTCTGCCGCTGGAAGAAGTGACCGGATCCTATGCCGGCGCGATGGGACTGGGGCAGTTCATGCCCAGCAGTTACCTGGAGTATTCGGTTGACATGGACGGCGATGGCCGTCGTGACCTCTGGAGTTCCATGCCGGACATCATCGGCAGCGTGGCGAATTACCTGCACCGCCATGGTTGGCAGTTGGGTCAGCCAGTGACCTATCCGGCGGTGCTGACGCCCGATGCCGACAAGAGCCTGTTCGAGAAACGGGATTTCAAGGCGAAGACCCCGGTTTCAGAACTCGCCGAAAAAGGCATTACTTCTTCCCAGCCCGTCAGCCCTGACACGCTGGCGGCAGTTGCCAGCCTCGAGGAGGAAGACGGTGACCATTATTTCGTCACCTTCAAGAATTTTTACGTGATTACGCGTTATAACCGCAGCCCGCTCTATGCCATGGCCGTATACGAACTGAGTGAAGCGATCCGCGAAGGGTATCAGCAATGATGCAATCCCGTCCGATTGTCCTGGTGTTGCTCGCCGGGCTCCTGAGCCTGCTACTGGCCTCTTGCGCCAGGGACAAAGCCACCGTGGCCGAACCTGAAGACGGTCCGTCGACGCTGGATATAAAGGCTTCAGACGTGGTGGATGCAGTTCCACGCAATGAACCGCTTGCGCGTTACGGCAACCATTCGCCTTACGAAGTATTCGGCAAGAAGTACCATGTTCTCAAGTCCAGTAAGGGCTATCACGAACGCGGCGTCGCTTCGTGGTACGGCAGCAAGTTTCATGGCCGGCGAACTTCCAGCGGCGAACCCTATGATATGCACCTGGCTACCGCAGCGCACAAGTCTCTGCCGTTGCCGACCTATGCTGAAGTAACCAACCTGGATAACGGCAAAAAGGTCGTCGTGAAAATCAATGACCGGGGGCCCTTCAAAGACGACCGGCTGATTGACATGTCCTATGGCGCAGCATTACGGCTCGGGATGACCGGAACCGGCACAGCCAGGGTTGACGTGCGGGTTATTGACGTAACAGGGCAGAGTCCTGTTGTCACGACTGCCGCCTACACCGAACCGGCTACTCCGGTCAGCGATGAAACCTGGCTGCAG
>Ga0316193_10004547_pt1 | contig 10211 bp, 9 predicted proteins | sample MerIslsedime2_MG_FD_207735 | JGI IMG/M metagenome (GOLD analysis project Ga0316193, IMG submission 207735) | Coastal sediment microbial communities from Maine, United States - Merrow Island sediment 2 | ecosystem: Environmental > Aquatic > Marine > Coastal > Sediment | place: USA: Maine...
GCGGCCACTTTCTGTTTGAGTGAACCAGAGTCAAGCTTACCGAGCCAAGACAGTTTTTCCTGTCCTTCTTTCAGGTCAATCGCGGACACGAAGTTCTCATAGCCACTGAGCATCACCATCACCAGCGGCCCGCCGACCAGAGCCATGTCGGCGAGACTGAGAGTCACCAAGACAAGGTCGGTTTCCTTCCATTGATGGTGCTCGCTGTTAAAGTCGACGGATTCTACCTGATCATGTGAATCAGTAAATCATTTGTCGTCATTTCAAAGTGATTTTAGCGTCAATGGGGAATCACGATTTCGTGTCCTGGACGTGTAGCGGATGAGAATAGCTTTCATGCACTGACGAAGGGCCACATAAGTCATTGAATCATTAAGGTGGCGCTCCCCCCGGGACCGTCACCCGGTGACGTCGGACGAATCACCCCGATCGGTCACCTGAGTCGTACGCACTGAGTTGGATGGCCCTCGGAATTCACGCTCCATTCGGTCTCTTGGTCGCGCTAAATCAGCTGAGTCATATTTCCTATGGGATTCGCGAGCCAGACTTATTCCACCAACCTCACCGGTCGAATGCCCGCCATGCTTGATTGGGGAAACCAATGTTTAGCCGTGCGTATAAGGTGGGCAGCACCTGTGAGGGTGACTGTATTCGAGGCAATCGCAGCCTTAATGGCAACATCACCCATCCAAAGTTAGACCATGGATGTTAAATCCGACGTTATATAAAGATCAACGTCTCGTCCCGGGTTATCTGTGCATAAATCAACAACACCGGAATTGACAACCCATCTTTAACCATCGGATTAAGCAATCTCAGATTCAAACGAGACAACTTGTTAGCCCACTGGAGAAACCCAATATGAATACTCAGGCATACACCATCAACCAAGCACAGCAATCAAAGGTTATATCGATTAGCTTTAATAGCTCAGTCTTTACCAGATCAATTTTGTCAGTGTTAGCTTTGATATTTGCAACGATAGTTGACTTGGTCATGATATTTTCCTCTCTTCAGTTCGGCATATGTACGGGGCATATCCAGAAATTAGTCAGGACCAATCCCGTCTAAGTGCTGTAAAAAAATAAACTCAGCTCTTTTAAAAACCTTCCAAAACAATCTTTCCGATTGACCGGCCGGACTCCAATGCCTCGTGCGCGGCCTTCAGGTTGTCGGCGTTGATCGTGCCGAGGTTTTTACCTGCGGTGGTCTGGATATAGCCCTGGTCAACCAGACCCGATACGCGGTTCAGCAAACGACTCTGCTCATTCATATCAGCCGCGTTAAACATGGAGCGAGCGAACATGAACTCTATGTGCAGCGACAAACTCTTTGGTTTCATCTTCATGACATTCAGGTTTTCAGGGTCATCGATCATGGCGATCTTGCCAAAAGGCGCCAGTAGCTCCGTATACATCTCGAAGTAAGACGCCGTACTGTTAAGGCTGGCAACATGTGTCACCTCTCCGATACCCAGGGCTTCGATCTGTGGTTGCAGGGGTTGGGTATGATCAACCACATGATCGGCTCCAAGCTTTTTAACCCAGGCCTGCGAGCTTTCGCGGGATGCGGTTGCGATGAGGGTGGCGCCCGTGATGGTTTTGGCCAGCTGTAGAAGAATAGAACCCACACCACCGGCGGCACCGACCACCAGAATGACCTCATTAGACTCTTCTGTTGAGTCCGGGCTTTGCTGTTTGATAGACAGGTGTTCGAACAGCAACTCCCAGGCGGTGATCGTTGTCAGTGGTAATGCTGCGGCTTCAGCGTCAGACAGGCTTTTGGGTTTACTGCCGACAAGACGTTCATCAACCAGCTGATATTCGGCATTGCTGCCCTGGCGGTTGAGATCGCCGGCATAATAGACCACATCACCCGGTTTGAATTGCGTTGCCGCTTCGCCGGTCGCGACAACTTCGCCTACGGCATCCCAGCCAAGCACTTTTTCATCGCCCTCAACGGGAGAGATCTTCTGGCGAATTTTGTAATCGACGGGGTTAACCGCAATCGCATTGATCTTCACGAGTAAGTCGTGCCCAGTGGCAATAGGCTGGGGCAGCTCGATATCGGTTAAAGACTCAGGGTCATTGATGGGCAGGGATTTGCTATAGCCAACCGCTTTCATGGTGTTTCTCCCGTTGATGGATCAGTGGGTAGAAGCCTAGACCTTGATTGCCTAGCATTAAATAGGGTAATAAAAGAAATATTATCAAAAAATATTGGATAATATGCTGTTAGAAGACCTCCAGGCCGTCCTCAAAGTGGCTGAATTCCGGAGCATTACCGCTGCGGCAACACATCTGGATATGCGTGCGGCGACGGCCAGTGCGGCAGTGAAGCGGGTGGAAAGCGTGTTGGGTGTGGAACTGTTTATCCGCACAACCCGGCAGCTGCGGCTCTCCGGTGCGGGTGAACGGTATATTCCCCAGTGCGAGCAGGCCCTGCTCATACTGGATCAGGCCAGGCAGAACATGAAGGATGACCTGGATAGTGTCGATGGCGAACTGCGCATTGCGCTTTCATCGGACCTGGGCCGGAACCTGGTGACTCCCTGGCTTGACGATTTTACGGACACCTACCAGGACGTCAGCTTAAGAACGAATATCAGTGACAGCAATATCGACTTATATCGCGATTACGTGGACATAGCACTGCGCTATGGCTCGCCCGATGATGCGAATCTTTATGGCTTCAAGGTCTGCAATGTCCCGGTACTCCTTTGTGCAACACAAGATTACCTCGACAAGAACGGCACCCCCGAACACCCGCATGACTTAGCCTCACACAACGGAAATTTTTACCAGCTCTACGACATCATTCACGATGTCTGGACGTTCTCGCAGGGTGGAACAGACTATAAAATAAAGATAAGCGGTAACCGTGCCTCCAACGACGGCGACCTCGTCAGACGCTGGTGTGTCGCAGGTAAAGGCCTGGCGGTTAAATCCTGCCTCGATATGTCCACTGATTTACTATCAGGCAATGTGATAAGCCTCATGCCAGAGTTCAAACCCGTCCCGACTGAACTCTGGCTTATCTGTCCGAGCAGGCAATCGATTACACCGGCTGTGCGATTCCTCAGAGATATGTTTAAAGAGAAGTGTACACGGATTCTGAATCAACTGGTTTAAAGCGGTATTTTAGACGACAGTGTTCTTGCCTAGAAGTTGGAGGTATTTTTTAATTCCTCACACGCTTTTCTACATGTCTTGAAGTGGGGCGCTTATGGAAAATTATTTAAATGTTTGACGTTAGCGTCTGAGAACGGCCAAAAGCGCTCATCAACGTTACCCGGCAGTCGCAGTGAATATCGTAATTCTTTAGCATTCAAATATTCGGTGATTGTCACTTGGTAACCTTCAATTGAATCAATGAGGCTGTTTTCTGACATTGTGAAAGTTACTTGAGAGTGCCGAGTTCTTCACTATTTTAACGCGGCCTGACGTTGGCTGTAATGGGCGTTGACCCATGCCTCTGTCAGTCGATCTAACTCGTCTATTTGCTCTTGGGATTAGGTCTTGGGAGCAAATTCCATTTTGAGCCAGGCGATAAGATGGGTTTCGATCAGTTCGACTGGAAAGTCTGGATAGTCACCAAGGATTCGTTGCACTGACTCATCAATAGAGAGCCGCTTTCCATCGTCCCAGATAAGCTTGCGATGAGTGGCATCAACATCCATTTCTTTCAAACCATGCCAGGTGGCTTCCGTTACTTTATCAGAAAGTTGGCCACGAGGTGAGTCCATCCACTCGAACAATCCATCTCAGTTAGACCAGTTATAAAACCTTTAACTTCTTGTTTGTTGGTGAGTTGGGTTGTTTTGTACACAGTTAACCTAACAGTGATGGATGATCTCGGTGATACAGGGTCCAGCAACACTACTGCTGCCATTACGCCACCGGCTACAAATGATCCTGATATCAACTTGAATACAGTCGATCTTGATTTTGGGCAGGTTGAAGTCGGTACCACGGAAAGTCGAACCGCTTCCGTTGAAAATACCGGGACCCAGAGGCTAGATATCACTGCGGTCATGCCTTGCTCGGGAAGTGGCACAGAGTACAGTTGGTCATCATCCAGCTTTGCGGTTTCGCCAGGCGCAAGCCAGACAGTGACTGCAACCTATTCGCCAGTAGATGAGAGTCAGGATATAGGATGCATTGAGATTGCTAACAATGATCCTGACGAGAACCCTGCGCTGCTCAATATGATGGGTAGTGGGTATGTGCCTTTGCCGCGGATGCTCGATCTCGATATCGCAGGTGTGAGGGCCGGCAAACGCGTTAGCCTGAGAAGGGTGAAACCGATAGCAATCAAGTTAGTGATAAAGAATAATGGAGTCATTGACGGTAGTGCCTCCGCTTCGCTAACAGGTACCCAGAACGGTGCAACGGTTTACAATGAATTAGTAGACGTCAATGTGACGGTTGGCCAACGCGCCGGAATCAAATTCCCGGCATTTGAATCAACTGCTGCCGGAAACATACAGTGGAGTGTGACAATCTTTCAAAAGTCACTTCGATGCTACACAGCCGTTCATCGGTGTCGACGCTTTTTGTCGCTACTGATCACAGCGACACACTTGGTAAGTTTTAGGGGTGATTGATGAGCGAAAACTCTTTCGGAATCTATATCCAGACCTATCCGGGTGACTTCCACCTGTCGAGCATGCTTGTGCGAAGTATTCAGCAGGTCAGCCCGGATATCCCGATCATGATAATCCCCGGTGAGGGATTCGACTTGGACAAGCACCCCTTCGATGTACCCATCATGCCCATACCGACCGGTTTCTGGGCGGAGATCGGGCATCAGGACAGGGATTTTTGGGCCTTCCAGGGTCCCTTCGAGAAGTTCCTGTTCCTGGACGCCGATACCATCTGTGTCAAGTCTCTAGAGGGTTTGGCCCGGAGGATAGCCCGCGAGGAGGGCGATTTCATCTATATCCAGGCCACCATCAGCGCTGAAGACTGGCGGACTCGGATCGAGAGCACCGAAAACTCAGAACACGGTGACTGCGTCAGACTCGTCACAACCGAGTTCGGCACCGAATTCCTCGACAAATTCGATCCGGACCATGATTTTTTCGCTTACTTTCCATTCAATTCTGGTGTCTTTGCCAGCCGTCGCCTGGCTATCAAGGAAGCCGACCTTGAGTTGCTGAACCAACGTGAAAGAGCGTTCTACAAGGACGTCCTCGGCATCGAAGACTGGACCTGGAAATCCAGTGAGCTGTTCAGATTCCGGGATCAGGGCCGCTTGAACTATCTAATTCGCAAGCTCGGCATCCCGACCTTACCCATAGAGCCCGAGTTGATATGTGCAATCGGCGCGAGCCCCCGCAAGGCCTCGCTCGACGATGTGCAACGGGACTTGTTGGATTTCCACATCATCCATTACATGGGCGCGAAAGCTCCTTCCCCTTCCTTCTTCTGCTCTCCGCCACTCTTTCCATTGTATGCCCGCCTCTGGTCCTTCGTCGGAAAGCGCACTGGACGCTACGTTGCGCCCTTGTACCACGAATTGCGCGAATGTCCCGCTTTCTCATTATGGCGGCACCTCTATGAGAGGGAGTCTGGGCCGATGCGACTTGGCGAGCGTTTCCGTTGGTCCTGGCCCGATCTGAAAAAACTGCTTAAACTAGTTGAGCGATCTATCAGGCTTCTTATTCGACGAGCACGTCCTTCCTGACCGAAAGGCTTAAGTCAAGCCAAGGTCTGAAGTCGGCGCAACTTGCCGCTCGTCATCTTCCGCCACCCGTCCTTCCCAAGGCGCCCGGCCTGTCCCTCACGGGCCTCCGGTTGGTCATCCTGCCACCACGCCAAGGGGCTTCCCATGTTGCGTGCGTTTTCCTTGTGTACATGCTGTCGCCACTACCCCGGCACAGGGACTGAGAATACTGCCTTGCTCAGCGCTCACTCGCGTTACGGCCTGCACACTCGCTGGATCATCTAAAATGACTCTTTACATCAGAGGCTTCAGCCACTTCGTTAGCTCCATGACTGCTCCGATTGCTTCCGGCTGGAGCAAAATCGCCGGATGGGTCTCTCACACACTGGAAAACGCCGCCTTTGCACGGCGCACACCCAACCCGGTCGTTATGTGGAAGAGCACTAGACCTCCGTTACATTCATCCAGGTATCATGTTTGTTGCAGACGCTGAGAACATGAACAGGTCCGCTGTGTTGTCCCAAAGATAATTCCGAAATGGCTGCCTTGTCTTTCAATGGGTCGAACATATGCTCCGTAATGAAATTGAAGTCCTTGTCCAGCGCAATGTGTTTGACGATGTAGTGGTCATACCCGTCAATGGCGTGCCGTGTTTCAACTCGAATTATTGCGCCGTCTTGTCCTTTCTGGACTTCGACATTTGGAAAATGCGTCGTCACTTTCTTACTCCAGCGGCCAGGTGCATCGGCGGTGTAGTAGACACCACCTGCCATCGATTTTTCGCTGGCAGACGCGATCACTAACCGGGGTGCAACAATTGTACTGCCAATACCGGCGAATCCGAGTTGTATAAAATTACGACGATCCATAGTTACCTCCATACAGCTTATTGTTGTTCCTCATTCGCATATCGGGGTGAGGAGAGGCCCTGCTACCTGTTATTCGGCCTGGTAACTATACTAAACATGCTCGACTGCAACTATGCTAAATGCGATGTAAACCAAATTACATACTGTCCACCAGCTTGGGAAGTTTGCAAAGGCAGTCCTCTTGCAACCCTTTATGACAAGGGTCATCCGCGAGAATAATTCCTGACTGTGTTAGTAGGATGACCGGAAACGAACCGAAACAGACATTGTTCCCCAGTGATTCGAATTGGGAAATAGTAGCGTTATCTCAGGCAAGTGCCCGCCAAGTCGCCAGCAAGGCAAACAGCAGGAAGACACCACCGCTTATCCGGTGCAGCCAAAGAAGCGGAAGGCGCTGCAGCACGGTGCGTCCGGCCCAGACCCCGAGTACAGAAACCATTACCAGCGCGGCGGTGGCGCCCAGCCACACCGGCAAAGGAGCCAAACTACCTGCCAATCCCGCTACCGCAATCTGTGTCTTGTCGCCAAACTCGGCCACAAGGATCAACAGCAGAGTTGTGAGGAAAATGCCGTGGCCCGACCTCTCGACCACATCCTCCGACTCGCTGTCATCCTGTTTGTACAAGGCGTGGATACCAAAAGCGCCGAACAACACGGCTACCAAGCCGGCAGTCACCCGCTCAGGTATCCATGCGGCCACACCAGCACCGAACAATACCGCCAATGCGTTAAGAGCGAGAAATGCCGTCGTTGCGCCAAGTATCACAGGCCAATGACGGTGACGAGACGCTAGGGTCATACATACTAGCTGGCTCTTATCACCGATCTCCGCTAGGGCAATGAGGGTAAAGGTCGACAGGGAAATGGAAAGTGATTCAGGTAGAATCATGTATGGATTATGGCGTTGTATGTTGGAGATGGGTCAGGCTCAATTATACAATGCTCACATCAAGAGAGCGATCAAATGACTGCTTTTGTTAAGGGTTGTAAGACGCCTGCCCGTTGACTTCTTGTGTAGGCTGTCAGGCCTGCGGTTGGGGGCAGGCATTTTACAACCCTTAACAGAAAAAGACCTTCGCGGTTTTCCGGTGAAGGTCTCAGATGCAGCAAGAGTCACCGTTCATGTCAGGCAATCTGCACTACGTAGTACGGCCAGGAGACGTCATTCACTAATTTCCAATGAATGGCAGATTTTTCAGAAAATGGAATTTCAGGCTTGATACTGATCAGCAACTGTCGACCAGAAAATGTATCTGGCCACATTTTTTGGCAATGACGATTAAATTAGCACTTATCCAGAAGATTCTCGATCTTGTCAAGCAGGCGGTTGAGGTTGACCGGTTTGGTGTCATAGTCATCACAACCAGCTTCCAGTGCCTTCTGCTCGTCACCCGCCATGGCATGTGCAGTGAGCGCTATCACCGGAATCGACCGTGTGGCGGGATCGGCCTTGATGCGGCGGGTTGCCTCCCAGCCATCCATCACCGGCAGGCTGAGATCCATAAGAATGATATCCGGGCTGCTAGAAGAGGCCATGTTGATTCCAGCCTGGCCATCGACAGCGATGAACACCTCGAAGCCTTTGCGCTCCAGTCTTCGGGTCAGCATGTCGCGGTTCATTTCATTGTCTTCAACCAGCAATGCTTTACTCATGATTCTTCCCGGTATCGCCTGTCTCTGCCTGACTGATGTTGCACGCAGTGACAGCCTCACTCACGCGTTGCAGTAATTGTCCACGGGTATAGGCATTCTTTTCAAGCACCGCCTCAACCCTGCCAGTCAACCGGTCACGTTCATCCCCGGTCAGGTCCTTGGCAGTAATGACAATGACCGGTATATGCCGCCATTCCGGTCGGACTCGCATCGCTGTCAAAAAATCGAAGCCATCCATCACCGGCATCATCAGGTCAAGCAGGATCAGCCGTGGCTGAAATTCAGCCATGCTATCCAGAGCCTCCTTGCCATTACCGGCCTCGGATACCGCCCAGCCGGCATTGTCCAGGGTGCGCGCCATCATCTCGCGAGTCTCGATGTCATCCTCCACCAGCAACACCGGACAAATGTCCTCGGCACAGTAGTAACGGCTCAACGCCTTGTGCAGCAGTTCCCGGTCCACCGGCTTGGTCAGGTAATCAACGGCACCGAGCGAGAAACCCCGTGTCCGGTCATCAATCATGGACAGCATGATCACGGGTGTCGTCCGTAGTACCGGATCGGCCTTCAGCGCGCGCAGCACCGACCAGCCGTCCATGTCCGGCATCAGCACGTCCAGGGTGATGGCCGCTGGTTGCAGTTGATGTGCCAGGCGCAGCCCTTCTTCGCCACTGAGCGCAGTGACGACAGTGAAGCCATCTTTTTCCAGGGTGCGCTTAATGATATCACAGGCCTCGGCATCATCATCAACGACCAGTATTGTGCCTTTAGTCTCCGCCTCATCGACATTATGCGATACAGGGACAGCTTCAGCGGTTGCTTCAAGGGCAGCTTCCGGTGGCACTTCGACGCCTGGAAGCACGGTGGGCAGGCGGATGGTAAAGGTAGAGCCAACCCCCAGCTTACTGGAAACGCTAAGATCACCGCCCAGCATCCGGCAGAAGCGTCGCGAGATAGTCAACCCCAGGCCAGTACCGCCATAATCGCGTGTGGTCGAGTTATCTGCCTGGGAAAACTCTTTGAAGACATGGTCCAGCTTGTCTGTGGCGATACCGATGCCGGTGTCTTTCACGGCAAGGTTCAGCCAGTCTCCGTCGGCCTGTGTTTGGCGCGTTACGTGTAGTGTAACGCTGCCTTCATGGGTGAACTTGGCGGCATTGGAAGCCAGATTTAACAGCGATTGGCGCAATCTGGTGACATCCTGGTAAACACGGCCGAGTTGTTCGCCACGTTCAATTATAAAGTGGTTGTTGTTCTGGTTCATCAGCGGCTGTGCAGTCACGGCGACCTGATCGATCAGCGCATCGACATCGATGTATTCGGTAATCGCTTCCATGTGGCCGGATTCGATTTTGGACAGGTCGAGTACATCATTGATTAACGCCAGCAGGTGAGTGCCGGCTTGGTTGATCTTCTTAAGATCGGGAATAAAGTCCTCCTGCCCAGTCTCTTCGGCTTCTTCCATCAGCATTTCGCTGTAACCGAGAATGGCATTCATGGGTGTGCGCAGTTCATGGCTCATATTCGCCAGAAACGCGCTCTTTGCCTGGTTGGCTGTCTCAGCAGCTTCCTTGGCCTGTGCCATTTCCTGTTCGTGGAGCTGAGATGCCCGCATATAGGTACGGAACATGCGGTAGACGAAGAAGAGAATAAAGATAAGGATCAGTATCTGGACGATTCCCGTTACTACCAGTGTGTAAAACGCCACCTTGGAATTATCGTGTGCGACGTCATAAACTTCCTGGCTGCGAGCGAGCTGGGTACTGCCATAGGCTGCCAACACCTCCTGCATTGCTTCGAAATGAATTTTTTCCTGTTGAGTCACGCTGATGAAGGCGGCAACGCGGATGCCTTGTCCGATGTAATAACTCGTCTTGGATAGCGACTCTCGAAAACGCTCCCAGGCCTTTCTTATGGCTTCAAACTCTTCGTGACCGCCTACACCATCATCGTGGGCGTAGAGGCGCCTGTGCCAGTCCTCGAGACGCACCGCCACGTCCTCAACGCGCAGGTCCAGGCGCC
>Ga0316193_10004548_pt1 | contig 10210 bp, 8 predicted proteins | sample MerIslsedime2_MG_FD_207735 | JGI IMG/M metagenome (GOLD analysis project Ga0316193, IMG submission 207735) | Coastal sediment microbial communities from Maine, United States - Merrow Island sediment 2 | ecosystem: Environmental > Aquatic > Marine > Coastal > Sediment | place: USA: Maine...
CAGGAAGTAAAACAGTGGAATCCAGTGAATTACGCAAAGCAGGATTGAAGGTTACTCTGCCGAGAATGAAGATCCTGGAGATCCTCGAAACCAGCGAAACCCGCCATATGAGTGCGGAAGACGTCTATAAGGTTCTGCTTGAGGCGGAAGAGGAGATCGGGCTTGCGACCGTCTATCGTGTCCTCACCCAGTTCGAGGCGGCCGGCCTGGTCAGCCGGCATCATTTCGAAGGTGGTCACTCGGTGTTTGAAATGGACGAAGGCCACCATCATGATCATATTGTCTGCAATCAGTGTGGCAAAGTCGTTGAATTTGTCGAAGAGACGATAGAACGCTGTCAGGAGAAAGTTGCCAGGAAGGCCGGATTCTCCATCCGCGATCACTCGCTTATTATTTACGGCGACTGCAACAGGAAGAGCTGCCCGAACCTGAAAGCCTGAGCAGGAGACCGCTGCTACGGTTTCGTTTTTTTTCTGCCGGGCTTTATGCCCCCAGTTGCAGCATTTCCCCTGCGTGCTGAAGCGTTGAGCCGGTGATTTTTTGCCCGCCCAGCATGCGGGCGATCTCCTTGACACGCTCATCGCCGGTCAGGGGGCGTACGCGCGTACGCGTGGCTTTGTCACCGGTCAGTTTGGTGACTTGCAGGTGGTGATGCGCCTGCGCGGCGACCTGTGGCAGGTGTGTCACGCACATCACTTGATGGTGTTTACCGAGCAGTTGCATCTGCTTGCCGACAGTTTCTGCCACCGCGCCGCCCACACCGGTGTCAACTTCATCAAATATCAGGGTGGGGATGTGCGTGTCGGTGGTGGCGACGACTTGAATGGCCAGACTGATGCGCGACAGCTCACCGCCGGATGCGACCCTGGCCAGTGGCTTGGGGGGTTGCCCCGGGTTGGTGCTGACCAGAAACTCGATCTGGTCGCGGCCATGCGCAGACATGGTGTCAGTTGCGCTATCGCTGACCGCAATTTTGAACCGGCCGCCGCGCATGCCCAGCGTTTGCATGACGTCGCTAACCTGTGCGGATAATTGTGCCGCGGCTTTCACACGTTTGCGATGCAGCTGTTTTACGCATTTGTCGAACTGTTCCATCAGTTGTTGACGGCTTTGTTCCAGCGCCTGCAGTTGCTGGTCAGCCTGTTCCAGCGCGTCCAGTTCCTGACCCAGACGGCTCTGGAAATCGGTCAGGTTTTCCGCCTCGATACGATGCTTGCCGGCAACCTTGTGTAAGGCGTCCAGCCTTTGTTCGACCCATTGCAGGCGTTGTGGGTCCAGTTCCAACCCTTCCTGGTAGGACCTGAGCAGATTGACGCCTTCCTCGAGTTGAATCAGTGCACTGTTAATCAGTTCGCTGGCCTCTTTGAGTGTTGAATCGATCTGCGCCAGGGGTTCGAGGTCGGTCAGGGCGCGACTGATGGCCGTTTGTGCCGAGTGTTCGTCATCGTATAAGCGAGCAACGTGGCTGCCACAGGTCTCCAGCAGCTGGCCGGCGTTGGCAAGTCGCGCGTGTTCTTCGTGAAGCCGCACAACTTCACCCGCTTCGGGTGCCAGTTCATCGAGTTCCTGCAACTGGAATTTCAGAAACTCAAGACGCGAATCGCGGTCCTGACCCGTGCCGATAATGGCTTCAATCTCGTGTTGAGTGTGTTTCCAGTCGCCATGGATACTGGCCAGTTCGGCCAGCAGCTTGTCATGGCCACCGTGGCTGTCCAGTAACTGACGTTGCTGCTCGCGCTTCATCAGGGACTGGTGTTCGTGCTGACCGTGTATGTCGACCAGGCGTTCGCCGAATTCGCGCAGTGACTGAATGGGGACCGGGGAGCCGTTGATATAGCCGCGTGAGCGGCCTTCGCTGAGAACGACGCGGCGTATCTGGCATTCGCCGTCCAGCTCCAGTTCCTGTTCCGCCAGCCAGTTGCGTGCGGTCTCGATAGCGGAGACATCGAAGCTCGCGCTGATATCGGCACGCTCGGCAGCATGGCGAACGGCCCCGGCATCAGCACGGTCTCCCAGTAACAGGCCGAGGGCGTCGAGCAGAATCGATTTACCGGCGCCGGTTTCGCCGGTCAGCGCGGTCATGCCAGGGCGTAATTCGACTTCCAGTTCATCAATAATGGCGAAATCACGTATATGCAGGGATAACAGCATTACGGCTGTTCCGCCCAGCGCAGTTTTTTACGCATAATGTCGAAGTGATTGTGTTTCCGGGGGTGGATCAGCCGCAGGTCGTGATTCTTGCGCGTGATACGTACCTGATCACCACTCACCAATTCAAAATTTACCTGTCCATCACAGGTGATCTGCGCCTCGGTGGAATTTTCGCCGCGTACAACAATGTTAATTTCCACCTGGTCACTGACCACGATAGGGCGGTTACTCAAGGTGTGCGGGCATATGGGAACCAGTACCAGGGCTTCCAGTGCCGGGTCGAGAATGGGGCCACCACCGGACAGCGCATAGGCGGTCGAACCTGTCGGTGTTGAGACAATCAGTCCATCCGCACGCAGGGAGTTGAGGAAGCGCCCGTCTATCGTCGTGTCGACTTCGATCATGCGGGCAATGTCCCACTTGTGTATGACAACGTCGTTCAGCGCATCGCTTTCATTGATTGTTCGCCCGTCGCGGATCACGCTGGCGTGAAGCAGGGAACGGTGTTCTTCTTCGTACTGTCCGGCCAGGATTTCATCCAGCCGTTCGTGCATTTCGTCGGGCGAGACATCGGCCAGAAAGCCGAGGCGCCCCAGGTTGACACCGAGCACCGCCACATCCGATTCAGCCAGACTGCGCGCAGCATTCAGCAAGGTGCCGTCACCGCCTACCACAATCGCCAGATCACAGCCTTTTGCCAGTTCCCACCGGTTTAAAACTGCTTCGTCAGGCCGCTCGAAGTAAACCGCCGCACTCTCGTCCAGGACCACACGGAGTTCCCGCTGCCTGAGGTCGCCGATCAGTTTCGTCAGCGTATCGGCAACAGCAGGGGCACCGGACTTGGCGATCAGGCCGATTGTCTGGAACGGGTTGGTCATAGGTAGGCAATGCTATCGGTTCCGGGCCGCGCCGCCAACTCTAATTTTTTGCACTAGGCAAACCCCGATGGTTGCCAATGAGAATGCTATAGCGTCTTTAATGTGGCAGGGTACCCGCTGTGACAAGGATGGTAACCAGCATGATCGCTATGACCGAGAGAGCAAGCCTGTAGCGGATGTCTGTGATTTCCTGCTCGGGTAATACAGCAAGCAGGTACAGGTTTTCAAGCAGCGTGACTCCTGTTATGAACGAGGAATGCCCGTTGAAAACGGTTTTCACCTTCTTCCAGGCCGATGGTCAGTGCCAGGTAGCCGCGCAATACCGGCGCTGTCCCGGTCGGGTCTATCGCCGGGTCACTAAGTATCAGAGGCTTGCCAACGAACGGTGCCAGTTCGCCGTTATCAGGGTTATGAAATATCATGCTGGGCACCGAGTCACCGGCTTGCAGCATCGCAATGAACAGTGGGTTTTCGTCTCCCTCCTCGGTCAGGTTGCCTAGTGAGGAGACAGAAGTCCGGCGTATATCCTCATAGCCATTGGGCAGCAGGATGCGAATCTCGTAGTAGATCGGGAAGGCGCCCTGGAAGTTGGCGAGCAGATGCAGTGCCGGCGCCTGTAACAGTGTATAACGCTCCTCCTCGTCGCTGCTCAGGGTATATTTTTTGATCAGGGTGTGATTGGCGAACAGTTCGATATTGGCGAGCGCTGTTTCTACCTCGAGCCCGAGGTGTCCGGCAAGATGGTCGATAGAGGCCTGCATTTCCGCAAATGCCGTCTGCTTCGATTTTTCGTTCAGTATGTTTGAGGCTGGGGATTTGTGCTTCACCGACGGGTGAGAGCCAGCCGCGTTTGCGACAGACATCAACCATAATGCCATTGACCAGGACGAGGTCGTAACCCTTGCCATCGGTCTCAAGCATCATGTCGTCGCGCAGGTCATCGCTTTCAAAATAGACTTCCCTGAGCTTGACGTTGAACTGCTGCTCAAATTTTGCCACCAGGTCTGGGTCAAGGTATTCGGACTAGTTGAGCAGAACGAGATCACGAGGATTCGAGTGCTGGGCTGAATCAGCGGCGAACGCCACTGAGGCTATAAAAACAAAAAGTCCCGCCATGCTTTTGAAGAGGCAAAGCAGGGGTGTTGAACGAATCATATTGACTCTCTCTTTATCGGTCTCGCCTGCGCGAGAAAGTCCTGCGTAAAAGATGTCACATTTAGTCGAAAATAGCGATATTATCCAAGTTAATAGCAGTCATAAGCAAAGTGACTTAAGGGGCGTAAGCAGACACTTGGCTTTTGGATATTCGCGGGTGAACTTATCACATTTCCGGGCGGGTTCATGGGCTGTTAGCGCTCCAACTCAATGAGTGCTAAAGTAGGCCGGTTATCTGTTACCAGAAAGAGTTAGTCCTCCTGTGCCGGAACTTTCGGAACGAGCCCAGTATCTGCTGAAAGCGCTCACGGAACGCTATATCCGTGAGGGGCAGCCCGTGGGTTCGCGGACACTGGCACGCGACGCCGGACTGAAGCTCAGCCCGGCCACCATTCGGAATGTCATTTCCGATCTGGAGGAGATGGGGCTGGTGTGTTCGCCGCATACGTCCGCGGGGCGGGTGCCCACGGTGCTGGGTTACCGTTTGTTTGTGGATACGCTGTTGTCTGTCCAGCCCCTGGAGCACTCGCTGGTCGACGACTTCAAGCTCAGCCTGGGTGCGGATACAGACGCCAAGGACCTGGCCGAGATCGCTTCCAACCTGCTGTCCGATGTGACCAGGATGGCGGGTGTGGTTACCCTGCCGCGGCGCGATCACGCTGCCCTGCAACGGGTTGAATTTCTGCCCTTGTCAGAACAGAAGGTGTTGGCCGTGCTGGTGATCGATGACCAGGAGGTACGGAACTGCATCCTGCAGACAGAACGGAATTATTCAGCGTCGGAGCTTCAGCAATACTCCAGTTTTCTCAACGAGCAGTTTGCCGGCAGGGAACTCAATGAAGTACGCAGGCGGCTGGTGTCAGAGTTGCGCGAAACCCGTGAGAATCTCAACCGCATGATGGCTACGGCGCTGGATATGGCCGATCAGGTGCTGGGTGAAGCCGAGCAGGGCAGTGACTATGTGCTGGCCGGCCAGACCAACCTGATGGAGTTTGAAGAGCTGTGTAAAGTCAATACTTTACGACACTTATTTGAAGCATTTAATGAAAAGCGTCATATCCTGCATCTGCTCGATCAGTGCGTCGAGAATGAAGGCGTGCAGATCTTCATCGGGGAGGAATCGGGCTATCAGATGCTCGATGAATGCAGCCTGGTGACAGCGCCTTACTCTGTCGACGGCCAGGTTCTGGGTGTGCTGGGTGTTATCGGGCCCACGCGCATGGCCTACGAGCGTGTCATACCGATTGTCGATGCGACAGCACGGATTCTCAGCGCGGCCTTGAATCCGAAGGATTAGCCCCTATGTATAGGGTCACGTAAAACGCAGAACTAAAAATCAAGGGATCAAGCAGTGAATTATTATTCTGCGCAGGTACATTAGATAAGTTATGTAATATATTGTTTTATAGAGGTATTAAATGAGCGATCAGGAAAAGGTAGTGGCCGAGGAAGAGCTGGGTTCGGTGCAGGAAACGCAGTCGGATCAAGTGGCGGGTGATGGCGCACCGGCGATGGATCCGGATGCATTGCAGGCGCTTCTGGAAGATGCACGCAACAAAGCGGACTCACATTGGGACCAGTGTCTGCGTCTGCAGGCTGATATTGATAATCTGCGCAAACGCAATGAGCGCGACCTGATCAATGCGCACAAATTTGCCCTGGAAAAGTTCGCAGTGGACTTGTTGCCGGTTAAGGACAGTCTGGAGATGGGCTTGGCAGCCGCCGGGGAAAATACTGATGTGGCCGGACTCAAAGAGGGCGGTGAGTTGACGCTGAAAATGCTGGCCTCGGCGATGGGTAAGTATAATATTAATGAAGTTAATGCGTTAAATGAGGTATTTAATCCAGAGTATCACGAGGCCATATCCGTGCAGGAGCGTGCGGATGTCAAACCGAACACGGTGGTAACCGTGGTCCAGAAAGGTTATGTGCTCAACGACAGGCTGATTCGTCCTGCCATGGTGATCGTATCCAAGGCCACCCAGGAATCCAGTGGCGGACAGTTAAACGAACAGGCTTGAAAAACAAATGAATGCCCCCATCTAGGGAGGCAACTGACACCTTAATACGGAATCGAAAGACTAGAAATCTGGGAGACCAACGAACATGGGTAAGATTATTGGAATCGACCTTGGGACCACCAACTCCTGCGTCGCAGTGATGGAGGGTGGTGAGCCACGGGTTATTGAAAACAGCGAGGGCGATCGTACCACCCCGTCCATTGTGGCGTTTACCGAAGGCGATGAAGTGTTGGTGGGGCAGGCGGCTAAACGCCAGGCGGTCACTAATCCGGCCAATACCCTGTACGCGGTCAAGCGCCTGATCGGCCGCCGCTTTGAGGATGCCGAAGTACAAAAGGACATGGAACTGGTGCCCTACAAGATCGTCAAGGCGGACAACGGTGATGCCTGGGTTGAAGCCCATGGCAAGAAGATGGCCGCGCCGGAAGTCTCCGCCCGTGTACTGCAGAAGATGAAGAAAACTGCAGAAGATTATCTCGGTGAAGAGGTCACAGAAGCGGTTATCACCGTACCGGCCTATTTTAACGACTCACAGCGCCAGGCGACCAAGGATGCCGGCAAAATTGCCGGTCTGACTGTCAAGCGCATCATCAACGAACCGACCGCGGCAGCGTTGGCTTATGGCATGGACAAGAAGCGCGGCGACGTCAAGATCGCCGTATACGATCTGGGTGGCGGTACCTTCGATATCTCGATTATCGAAATCGCTGAAATCGATGGTGAACATCAGTTTGAGGTGCTGTCCACCAACGGTGACACCTTCCTCGGTGGTGAAGATTTTGACAAGCGCCTGATTGATTATCTGGCCGATGAATTCAAAAAGGATCAGGGTATTGACCTGCGCGGTGATCCGTTGGCCATGCAGCGTCTGAAGGAAGCTGCGGAAAAGGCTAAGATCGAGCTGTCCTCAAGCCAGCAGACCGACGTTAATCTGCCCTATATCACGGCCGATGCCGCCGGTCCGAAGCATCTGAATCTGAAGATTACGCGCGCCAAACTGGAATCTCTGGTGGAGAATCTGGTTACCCGTACTATCGAACCCTGTAAGCTTGCGATCAAGGATGCCGGTGTATCGGTTGCTGAGATCGACGACGTTATTCTGGTCGGTGGTCAGACGCGCATGCCGAAAGTCGGCGAAGTAGTACAGAATTTCTTCGGCAAGGAACCGCGTCGCGATGTCAACCCGGATGAAGCGGTCGCTATCGGTGCTGCCATCCAGGGTGGCGTGCTGGGTGGTGAAGTCAAGGACGTCCTGCTGCTGGATGTGACACCGCTGTCACTGGGTATCGAAACACTGGGTAGCGTGATGACCAAACTCATCGACAAGAACACCACCATCCCGACCAAGGCGAACCAGGTGTTCTCCACGGCCGACGATAATCAGGGTGCAGTTACCGTACACGTGCTGCAGGGTGAACGTGAGGTCGCCAGCGGCAACAAGTCGCTGGGCCGCTTTGACCTGACCGATATTCCACCGGCTCCGCGTGGTGTGCCGCAGATCGAAGTGACTTTTGATATCGATGCCAACGGTATTCTGAATGTATCCGCCAAGGACAAGGGTACCGGCAAGGAACAGAATATCATCATCAAGGCGTCCAGCGGGCTGTCGGATGATGAAGTCGATCGGATGGTCAAGGACGCCGAGGCACACGCCGACGAAGACCGCAAGTACCATGAACTGGCGGACGCCCGTAACCAGGCGGACAACATGATTCACGCCACCGAGAAATCACTCAAGGATCTGAGTGAGGACAAGGTGAGCGATGAAGAAAAACAGGCTATCGACAAGGCGATTGAGGAACTGAAAGAAACCTTGAAAGCTGATGACAAGGCTGTCATCGAAGCAAAGACAATGGCACTGGCCGAGTTGTCCGGTAAACTGGCTGAAAAACTTTATGCCGAGAAGGGCGGTGCAGAGGCTGCAGCTGCGGGTGCCGAAAGTGCCGAAACCGCGGATGCTGGTAGTGACGATGTGGTCGATGCTGAGTTCGAAGAGGTCAAGGACGACAAAAAGTAAGCGGTACGGAGAGATCAGGCTGAAAAGGCAGTCCGGGGCCGGCTCAAAGCTGGCCCCGGATTTTTGACGTATGGAATAACCGTGAAAGATGCTGCCCTGGGGTACGCGGTTAGAGTTTAGAGCAAAGAATTGAGCTATGTCGAAGCAAGACTATTACCAGGTTTTAGGTGTTTCCAAAAACGCCAGCGATGCCGAGCTGAAAAAGGCCTACCGGCGTGCGGCACAGAAACATCATCCGGACCGGAATCCGGACGATGCAGAATCCGAAGAAAAATTCAAACAGGCCAAAGAGGCCTATGAAGTATTGAGCAATGCACAGAAGCGTGCAGCCTACGACCAGTTTGGGCATGCCGGTGTCGATCCCGGTATGGGTGGTGCAGCCGGTGCCGGCGGTTTCGGTGCTGGTGCCAGCTTCAGCGATATATTCGGGGATGTGTTCGGCGATATTTTCGGTGGGGGTGGCGGCGGTGGTGGTGGTGGCGGTGGCGGGAAGCGTGTCTATCGTGGTGCGGACCTGCGCTACAACCTGGAGCTTTCCCTGGAAGACGCGGTTCGCGGAACCACGGTGAAAATCCGCGTTCCGACCTACGTCAGCTGTGCTACCTGTGACGGCACCGGCGCCAGGAAAGGCACCAAACCAAGCACCTGTACCACTTGCGGTGGTCATGGCCAGGTTCGCATGCAGCAGGGATTTTTCTCGGTCCAGCAGACCTGTCCACGCTGTAACGGTAGCGGTTCCACCATCACTGATCCCTGCGGCGATTGTCATGGTCAGGGCAGGATCAAGGAGCAGAAGACACTTTCCGTGAAAGTGCCGGCCGGTGTGGACAGCGGTGACCGTATCCGCCTGGCTAACGAAGGTGAAACCGGTGAAAATGGTGGACCGCCCGGTGATTTGTATGTCCAGATCCAGGTCAAGGATCACTCGATCTTCAAGCGTGATGACGCCAATCTGTATTGCGAAGTGCCCATCAGTTTTTCAACTGCTGCACTTGGAGGCGAACTGGAAGTGCCAACACTGGGTGGTCGTGTGGTGTTGAGGGTGCCGGCGGAAACTCAGTCCGGCAAGCTGTTCCGCATGCGTGGCAAGGGTGTCAAGCCGGTCCGTGGTGGGGCAGTTGGTGACCTCTTGTGTCGGGTGGTGGTGGAAACTCCCGTCAAGCTCAACGGCAAACAAAAGGATCTGTTACGCGAGCTGGATACCAGCCTGAAAAATCACGGTAAGCATAGTCCCCAGCACCATACCTGGCTGGACGGAGTCAGGAATTTTTTCGAAGGCATGAAATTCTAATATGACACGAATCGCCATACCCGGAGCCGCCGGCCGCATGGGCCGCAATTTGATCGATGCCTGCGGGCGTACAGAGGGATTAGCGGTGGGTGTGGCTACAGAACGCGCTGGACATGATCTGCTCGGCAGTGATGCCGGTGCAGTGGCCGGAGTGTCTGAGTTGGGTGTCATAATCCATGATGATCTTGAGAGTCTCGTTGACCAGTTTGATGTGCTGATCGATTTCACAGCACCCGCTGCAACACTGGTGCACCTGGAACTCTGTCGTCGGCACGGCAAGCGTATCGTGATCGGAACCACCGGTTTCAGTGATGAGCAGAAGCAGCAGATAGAGGATGCATCCGGGGACATCGGCGTCGTGTTTGCGCCCAACATGAGTGTCGGGGTGAACCTGTGCTTTAAACTGCTCGATGTGGCTGCGCGTGTGCTGGGTGACGAAGTGGATATCGAAGTCATCGAGGCACACCATCGGCACAAGCTGGATGCACCGTCCGGAACGGCCCTGCGTATGGGGGAGGTTGTTGCCGCAGCGCTTGGGCGCGATTTGAAAGACTGTGCGGTCTATGGGCGCGAAGGTGCCACCGGTGCGCGGGACCGCACTACCATCGGCTTCGAAACCATTCGTGCCGGCGACATCGTTGGCGAACATACGGTGATGTTTGCCGCCGAAGGCGAGCGCGTGGAAATTACCCACAAG
>Ga0316193_10004550_pt1 | contig 10209 bp, 10 predicted proteins | sample MerIslsedime2_MG_FD_207735 | JGI IMG/M metagenome (GOLD analysis project Ga0316193, IMG submission 207735) | Coastal sediment microbial communities from Maine, United States - Merrow Island sediment 2 | ecosystem: Environmental > Aquatic > Marine > Coastal > Sediment | place: USA: Maine...
TCAGGCAGCCGTTCGTCGGCAATAAAGCAGCGGCGGCCTGGCGCTGTGGTACCATGCCGCGCCATGCGAGTCAGTGATTTCGACTATCCGCTGCCGGAGGGCCTGATTGCGGACCGGCCGGCGCACCCACGCAGCAGCAGCCGCTTGCTGGAACTGGCTTCTGACGGGCGTATTCGCGATCGCCGAATGACAGAGTTCCCGGCACTGATCGGCGAGGATGACCTGCTGGTGTTCAACAACACCAGGGTCATTCCTGCACGCCTGTATGGGCGCAAGTCGACAGGTGGCAAGGTCGAAGTGCTGGTTGAGCGGCTGCTCGATGAGCACCGGGTACTGGCCCATGTGCGTGCCAGTAAATCGCCCGGGGCGGGTAGTCAGCTGAGATTGGGTGAAACCGGACTGGCCGTCGAAGTGCTGGGTCGGCAAGGCGATCTGTTTGAATTATTATTCAACGAGGCGGCGCCGGTGCTGGAACTGCTGGAAATACACGGTCATGTTCCGCTGCCACCCTATATCGAACGGCCCGACAATCGGGCTGACCGCGACGATTACCAGACCCTGTATGCACAGCATCCAGGTGCAGTCGCGGCGCCGACAGCGGGGCTGCATTTCGATGAGGCCCTGCTGGAGGCCTTGCAGACAAGAGGTATTCAAACCGCATTTGTGACCCTGCACGTGGGTGCCGGCACTTTCCAACCGGTGCGGGCAGCGCGACTGGAGGACCACGTCATGCACGCCGAGTATGTGCAGGTGGACAAAGTTGTCTGCGATGCAGTGGCGGCAACGCGTGCGCGGGGTGGGCGTGTGGTTGCTGTAGGCACCACGGTGGTGCGCAGCCTGGAGTCAGCGGCTCAAAGTGGTGATCTGGAGCCGTATTGCCAGGATACACGGCTGTTTATCGCGCCAGGTTACCGGTTTAGCGTGGTCGATGTCCTGCTCACGAATTTCCATTTGCCACAATCGACCCTGTTGATGCTGGTATGCGCGTTGGCGGGCTATGAGCCGGTCATGGCGGCCTACCGGCATGCCATCGAACAACAATACCGGTTTTTCAGTTATGGCGATGCGATGCTGGTCCAGCGAAATATGCGGACAGCCAAGAAAAAACGGTTCGAATGAATGCAGTTTGAGTTACTGAAAAAAGCCGGCCGTGCCAGGCGCGGACGTCTCAGTTTTGAGCGCGGTGTGGTGGAGACACCGGCCTTCATGCCGGTAGGGACCTACGCTACCGTCAAAAGCATGCGCCCGGAGCAGGTTGCAGAGTCGGGTGCGCAGATTCTGCTGGGTAATACCTTTCATCTCATGTTGCGGCCGGGAACAGACATCATCCGTGCCCACGGCGATTTGCACGAGTTCATGAACTGGCCGGGCCCGATTCTGACCGACTCGGGGGGATTCCAGGTATTCAGCCTGGGCGAGTTGCGTAAAATCACCGAACAGGGGGTTCACTTTCGTTCTCCGGTCAATGGCGACAAGGTTTTCCTCGGTCCGGAACAATCCATGGCCGTACAGCGGGCACTGGGCTCGGACATCGTGATGATATTCGATGAATGTACGCCCTATCCGGCTGACCGGGATGTGGTGCAGGAGTCCATGCAACTGTCGCTGCGCTGGGCAGGACGCAGCCGGCAGGCCCATGGTGATTCCCGGGCGGCCCTGTTCGGCATCGTACAGGGCGGTATGTATGCGGATCTGCGCCTGGCCTCGCTGCAAGGGCTGACGGAGCTCGGTTTCGATGGGTATGCCATCGGTGGGCTTTCCGTGGGTGAGCCCCATGAGGAGCGAATCAGGGTGCTGGATACGCTGGACCTGGCTATGCCGGCGGACAAACCCCGCTACTTGATGGGTGTCGGGACCCCGGAAGATATTGTGCAGGCGGCACGGCGTGGGGTCGATATGTTCGATTGCGTGATGCCCACGCGGAATGCTCGCAATGCCCATTTGTTCACATCCACTGGCACCATTCGGTTGCGTAATGCCCGTTTCAGGGATGATACAGGCCCTGTGGACGAGCAATGTGACTGTTATACTTGTCAGAATTACAGCCGGGCCTACCTGTCCCACCTGGACAAGTGCAACGAAATTCTCGGTGCCCACCTCAACACGGTTCACAACCTGCGCTACTATCAGCAGCTCATGGCAGGCCTGCGGAAAGCCATCGAGGACGAGCGGATGGAGCGGTTTGTGGCGGATTTTTATGCAAAAAGGAAACAATCCGTGCCGACTGTGGCATAATACCGCGCTTTGAATTCGACAGGCCCGCATTTTTTCTGAATGCCAACCTTTTAGGTAATTATTTATGAGCTTCTTCATCAGCGACGCATTGGCAGCTGCCCCGACAGAGGCGGATCCTCTCATGAGCTTTCTGCCGCTCGTTCTCATTTTCGTGGTTTTCTATTTTCTGTTGATCCGGCCACAGAGCAAGCGTGCCAAGGAACACAAGAAAATGGTCGAGGAACTGGCCAAGGGTGACGAGGTGGTCACCACTGGCGGGCTGTTGGGCCGTATCACCGGGATCGGTGAAAACTTTGTACAGATAAAAGTTGCCGATAATATGGAAGTCAAAGTTCAGAAACAGGCAGTTGCCAACCTGATGCCCAAGGGCACGTCCAAAGAACTGTAATTCAACAACGAGAAAAGGCCAGGTCCAATTATGAACCAGTATCCAGCCTGGAAATACCTGCTGATTATTGTCCTGCTGGTGGTGGGGATTTTCTATGCATTGCCCAATCTGTACGGAGAAGATCCGGCGGTACAGATTTCCGCTGTGCGCGGCGGTGAGTTGAGCGACACCATTCAGGGGCTGGTGGAAACCAGGCTGGGTGATGCCGGGCTCGACACTAAAGCCGTGGAAGCGGCAGATAAACATCTGCTGGTTCGCTTTAACAACACCGAAGACCAGATGACTGCAACCGACCTGTTCAAGGATGCGCTCGGAGATGAGTACATTGTCGCGCTCAACCTGGCGCCGTCCACGCCAGGCTGGTTGCAGGCCATTAACGCCCTGCCGATGTACCTGGGCCTCGATCTGCGTGGTGGTGTCCATTTCCTGATGGAGGTGGATATGGACGCCGCCGTTCAGAAAGCGCTGGAGCGTTATTCATCTGATTTGCGTGGTGTGTTGCGCAAGGCGAAAGTACGCTACATCAGTATCCGGGCCAAGGGCGATACTCTGCTGGTCAAGTTCCGTAACGCCGAGGACCGCGAGAAAGGCATGGAACTGATTCACAGCGAATACCGCGATCTGCAACTCAAGGAAGTGGGTGAGGATGACGCGCCTGTTTTGCATATTACCCTGAGCGATACTGAATTGCGTGATACCCGCAAGCTGGCACTGCAGCAGAATATCACCACCCTGCGTAACCGCGTCAACGAACTGGGTGTGGCTGAACCCATCATCCAGCAGCAGGGTGACCGGCGGGTGGTTGTGCAGTTACCCGGTGTTCAGGATACCGCTACGGCGAAGCGGATTCTTGGCGCAACAGCGACGCTGGAATACCGCGCCGTGGATATCGAAAACGACGTGGAAGCAGCGCGCAACGGTAAAGTACCGGCTGGTTCGAGCCTTTATAAACACCGTGATGGCCGTCCTTACCTGTTGAAGAATCAAATCATCGTTACCGGTGATCAGATCATCAATGCCCGCTCCGGTTTCGACAACAACACCGGCAGTCCACAGGTCTCGGTAACACTCGACGGCAAGGGTGCCCGCAAGATGCTGGAGTTCACCAAGGTGAGTGTGGGCAAGCCGATGGCGGTGGTGTTTATTGAAAATAAATCCTCCACCCGCACCGTCAATGGTGAAACGGTTGTCACCAACCGCAAGGTCGAAGAAATTATCAGTGTTGCCACCATTCGTGGAGTATTTGGCCGGCAGTTTCAGACCACCGGCCTGGACAGCCCGCAGGAAGCGCACGAACTGGCTCTGTTGTTGCGTTCCGGCGCACTGGCCGCACCGATTCGTATTATCGAAGAACGCACGGTGGGCCCGAGCCTGGGGGCGGACAACATCGAACAGGGCTTCCAGTCGGTGCTGATCGGGTTTTTTCTGGTTTTGATCTTCATGGCCCTCTATTACAAGGCGTTTGGCCTGGTGGCGGATCTGGCGCTGGCCTTGAACCTGGTGTTTATTGTAGCGCTGCTCTCCCTGCTGCAGGCGACCCTGACCATGCCGGGTATTGCCGGTATTGTGTTAACTGTGGGTATGGCGGTGGATGCCAATGTGCTTATCTTCGAGCGTATCCGTGAAGAACTGCGCAACGGCAACACCCCGCAGGCCAGTATTACCGCCGGTTATGCCAAGGCACTTTCCACCATTGCTGATGCCAATGTCACCACCCTGATCGCGGCTATCGTACTGTTCAGCTTCGGCACCGGCCCGATAAAGGGTTTTGCGGTCACCTTGTCGCTGGGCATTATCACCTCCATGTTCACCTCGATCATGGGCACCCGTGCGGTGATCAACCTGATCTACGGCAGACGCCGCCTGCAGCGGCTACCGATTTAAACAGGACCTCAATATGAAGATTCTCAGTGGCACGACACAGATCGATTTCATGGGCAAGCGCAAGCTGGCGCTTGTCTTTTCTCTGTTGTTGATCCTCATCTCATTGGGCTCCCTGTTTACCCGTGGTCTCGCTTTCGGTATCGATTTTACCGGCGGTACGCTGATCGAGGTGGCTTACCCTGATTCGGTTGACCTGGGTGGAATCCGTGACCTGTTGGAAGAGGCGGGTTACGGCGACGCACAGGCACAACACTTCGGTACCTCGCGTGACATATTGATCCGCGTTGCCCCACGGGCAGACCGTGCCAGTGCCGAAATCAGTGAAGATATCCTCGCTGCCCTGGTTAGCGCAGATGCCGCGGCGGAAATGCGCCGGGTTGAGTTTGTCGGTCCGCAGGTTGGTAAAGAACTAACCGAGCAGGGCGGCCTGGCCATGCTGTATGCACTGATCGGCATCCTCATCTATGTAGCCCTGCGTTTCGAGTACCGCTTTTCGTTTGGTGCAGTGGCGGCGCTGGTTCACGACGTTATTATTACGCTCGGTGTGTTTTCTGTGCTGCAGATCGAATTTAACCTGACGGTGTTGGCGGCGCTGCTGGCCGTTATTGGTTACTCTCTGAACGACACCATAGTGGTGTTTGACCGTATACGTGAGAATTTCCGTAAGATGCGTAAAGGCACACCCGAAATGGTCATGAATAACTCGATCAACCAGACCCTGTCGCGTACCTTGATGACGTCTCTGACCACATTGCTGGTACTGCTTTCGCTGTTCTTCATGGGCGGTGAAATCATTCATTCCTTCGCGCTGGCGCTGATCGTCGGTGTGTTTGTCGGTACCTACTCCTCGATCTTTATCGCCTGTTCGTCGACCCTGGCACTGGGCGTCAGCAAGGCAGATCTGATGCCGGTGGAAAAAGAAGGCGAAGGCAAGGAAGTCGACGATCAACCCTAGCAGCAGCCGAAAAACAGCTTAGCTGTAGATCAGCTCGGACCAGCGTTTCTGCTCGATCATCTCCTCTCGCATCCAGCGCCAGCGGACCTCGGAGCCGGTGGCCTTGGCCATGGCCCGGTAGAAATCCTCGGCCGTTTTCGGTAGGCCGGCAAGATAGACGTGGGTCTTGGGGTCCTGTATCAGTGCCCAGATTTCCTCCGCGTTATCATCCAGCAGCTTGCTCAGGCCGGTGTCCTCTTTGTTCATCCAGGGGCGGTTGCTCAGGCCCTCAAACGCTTTGAAGGTCTCCTTGTCGTAATAATTGGCGAGGTCATTCTTGATATCGTTCTGATAGAGCTTTTCGGTACCCGAACGGGCGCCGTAGAAAAGCCGTACCTTGCCCAGCCAGCGCGGCTGTTTTTCGTAGATGTGCTGGATGAATGCCCGGAACGGCGCAATGCCGGTACCGGTGCCTATCATCAGCAGATTGGCGTCGTTACAATCGGGCATACTGAAGGCATCGCCATAAGGCCCGGTAATGGTGATCTTTTCCCCGGGTTTGGCATCACACAGATAGTTGGAAGCCAGCCCCGGGTACTGTTCGCCGCTGACTTCGTCGATATAGAAACAGCGCCGTACGCATAGTTCGATGTCGATATCGCCGTTTTCATCCGGACGGGGCGTATTGGCGATGGTATAAAGTCGGAAGTGTCCTTTATGACCGTATGCGTGTGTGCCAGGCACCATGACGCCGATATTCTGGCCCTCCACATAGATAAAACGGGCGTGTGGAAGCGTCAGCAGGATGCTGCGAACCTCCGGGCTATCTTGCGGGGTAATGCAGTGGCTTTCCTTTACTACCGCTTCACACGCACGACTTACATCATAGTTGCTCAGCTGCGTCATGCTGTCATCCTCCTGCTCCTTGTGATTATAGACCTTCAGCTGGATGCTCAGTCTATCTATTTACCGGTTTACCTTTTCTGCATTGGCCGTGACTGCACGAACAGCTTGCGCCGCAGCCACTGCCTTCCTCTTTTGCCGGACCGAACTCGGGATGCCGGGCGGCGAAAATACGCGCAACCTGCTGGACCAGTAGCCAGCCCACCAGCACCAGCAGTATCAGGCCTGTGGCGAGCAGGTAATCAAGCATTCTGCCCACCCAGTCCTGCGAATCCCATGAATGCCAGTGATAACAGCCCTGCCAGCATGAGCGTCAGGGCAGCGCCCTGGCTGACATTGGGCACATTGGCCAGTTCCAGCCGCTCGCGCAGGCCGGCCATCAGGGTCAGTGCCAGAGTGAAGCCAACGCCGGCACCGAGGCTGAAGGCCAGGCACTGCAGAAAGTCGTATTCACGGAAGGTCTGGAACAGTGCCACACCGAGGATGGCACAGTTGGTGGTGATCAGGGGCAGAAAGATGCCCAGCGCGCGGAACAGTGCTGGACTGAATTTCTTCATTGCCATCTCCACCAATTGCACGGCGGAAGCGATGACCGCGATATAGCAGATCAGGCGCAGGAACTGGATGTCGAAGCGTACCAGTAGCCAGTTGATGCCGTAGGCACTGACCGAGCTCACCAGCATCACGAAAATGACGGCAAGGCCCATGTGCCAGGCAGTATCGCGCTTGGCCGAGACACCCAGAAAAGGGCATATACCAAGAAACAGGGCCAGCACAAAATTGTTGATGATCGCCGCGTTCAGAAAAATAAAAATCAGGGAATCAGCTGCCATGGGCGCTTGCTCCTTGTTGTTCCATCAGCTTGCGTTCACGGTATTGCCGGTACCAGTTGAACAGCAGTAACCAGCCACCCAGTACGAAGAAACCACCCGGGGGCAGGATCATCACCACCCAGGGCTGGAAGTTCTCCGCGAACAGGGGGAATCCAAACAGACTGCCGGCGCCGAGGATTTCCCGTACGCTGCCCAGACACAGCAAAGCGATGGTGAAGCCGACGCCCATACCCAGGCCGTTGACAATAGTGGCGCCGAGGCGCTGTTTTGAAGCATAGGCTTCCGCCCGTCCCAGGATCATGCAGTTGACCACGATAAGCTGGATGAAAGCGCCCAGGGCATTATAGAGGTCCAGGCTGATGGCCTGGATACTGTAGTCCACAATGGTGACAAAGGTGGCGATAATGACAATGTAGGTGGCGATACGCACCTGCTTGGGAATCAGTTTGCGGAACAGCGAGACCAGGCTGCTCGAACAGAGCAGGACGAAGGTTGTCGCCAGCCCCATGGCCAGCGCGTTGATGGCGGAGTTGGTGACAGCCAGCACCGGACACATGCCTAGCAGCATCACGAATACCGGGTTCTCTTCCCACAGTCCGCGCAGGAAGGTGTCGGGTGTGATTTTCTCTTCTTGATCAGGCAGTTTCATTCTGCCCCCCGGCCGGCACCCTGCAGTTGATCCAGATCAGTCATGATTTTCGGAACCATCTGCTGTGCGCTGTCATTGAGCATACGTGCTACCGCCCGCGAGGAAATTGTCGCTCCGGAGATGGCGTCGATCTGCCAGGGCTCGGTCCTGGTGCCGTGTTTGACCATGAGGATGTCATTGGCCAGACCGCTGGCATCGGTGTTGAGCCGGGCGTCGAGTTCGACAAAATTTTCCTGGAACTGGGGGTCCTTTGCAATCTTGTCACCGATCCCCGGGGTCTCTGCCATCTTTAATACCTGGATACCGCGTATGCACTGGCAGGCGGGATCGAAACTGTAGAGGAGGCGGATGACATCCTGGTAGCCCTGGGCAGCGGCTTCCAGTGCGACACCACTCAGCCGACCCTGCTCATCATAGCCGGCGTAGATGAGCTTGCCGTCGCCGCTGCTGTCGTCTGCCGGAACTATGCCCTGGGCGGTGAGCATAAAGTCACGGCGTGAGACCGCCCCCGGTATCACCTTGAACAGCGCCCGTTCGATGGCGATACGTTTGTTCTCCTCGATCAGCGGAAGCGTAATCTGGTAGGCCAGCACCACCAGGAAGCCGGATAAGCCGGCTACCAGGCTCAAGGTGCGCAGCATGGCAAAACTGGAGGTTTCCGCAACCAGTCCTTGTGTCTGTGAGGCGCTCGTCTGGTTCATGTCCGGGGTCCCTTACCGGCTGCGCCGAATACGCGCGGCTGGGTGACCGTGGCAATCAGCGGTGAGATCGCGTTACCGAGCAGGATGGCATACATCACGCCTTCGGTAAGCCCGCCGAACAGGCGGATGATCACGGTCAGTACGCCGATGAACAGACTGTAGATCCACACCCCGCGGGGGGTGACCGGCGAGGCGACCATGTCGCTGGCCATGAACACCGCGCCCAGCATGAGTCCGCCGGAGAAAAGCACAAACAGCGGATCCGGGTATTGCACCGAATCCATGAGCCAGAAGGGCAGGCTGGTCAGGGCCGCCCCCAGCAGCACACCCACCGGGATGCGCCAGTCCATCATGCGGCGGGCGGCAAGATACAATCCGCCGGCGATGATGATCAGGGCGGAGGTTTCGCCCGCAGAGCCGGCGGTCATGCCGGTGAATAGATCGCTGGCCGGGGTGATGATCTGCTCGAATTTCTGTAACGCCAGCGGTGTGGCGCCGCTGAAAGCATCCACCTGCGCCTGCTCGATCCAGTCGCCGAGTGCCGGCGGCTGCATGAAGGGTGCCGTCAGCGTGGAAGGAATGAACTCGGTGAAGCGCTTGTCAAGAAACGCCGGTGTCCAGGTGGTGATGGCAACCGGGAAGGCGGCCTGCACAAAGGCGCGGCCGACCAGTGCCGGGTTCATGACATTATAACCCAGCCCCCCGAACAGGGCTTTGCCCAGGCCCACCGCCACAACAGCGGCGACGGCCGCCATCCACAGCGGGAAACCGGGTGGCAGTGTCAGGCCCAGCAGGAGTCCGGTAATGACGATACTCCAGTCGTTCGTCGTGTTGGGTTTGTCGGACAGCCGGCAGAACAAGGATTCGCACAGTGCGCAGGTCAGCGTCGTTACCGTCAGCAGCGCCAGTACACTGATGCCGAAGGCATACACCGCGAAAGCGCACACCGGCAGCAGCGCATAGACCACATTGCGCATGATCTGTGCGACCGTCATCGTCTGTTTCAGGTGCGGCGAGGTGCGCAGTTCAATCTTGATTTTTGTCTCCATCAGGCGGCTTTTTCCCGGTTGATGGCCTTGGCGATACGGAAGTACTGCACCAGTGGGATGCTGGACGGGCAGACATAGCTGCAGCAGCCGCATTCAAAACAGTCGTTGAGGTGGAACTGGTTTGCCATCGTTTCATATTCACCCTTGGCTGCCAGCAGCCCCAGGGTGGACGGGTTGAGGTGCATGGGACAGGCTTCGAGACAATAGGCGCAGCGGATGCAGGGCTGGACCTTGCGTTCGCGAAGGTCCGCATCGGACGCTTCCAGCAGCACCATCCCCGAGACTGCTTTGGTCACCGGCACGTCCAGAGACGCCACCGACATGCCCATCATCGGACCACCGAGGATGAGTTCGTGTGCCTGCGGTGTCGAGCCGGCAAACTCCAGCAGAAAGCGCACTGGGGTGCCGACCGGTACCAGGTAGTTGCCGGGATGCCGGATACCGGGTCCGGTCACTGTGATCACCCGTTCGATGACGCCCTGACCCATGGGCAACAAGGCACCGATCTGCGCCAGGGTGCTGACGTTGAATACACTGACGCCCACCGCCGAGGGAAACGAACCGCTGGGAACGCGTCGCCCGAGCAGACTCTCGATGAGCATTTTCTCGGCGCCCTGCGGGTATTTGGTCTGC
>Ga0316193_10004551_pt1 | contig 10209 bp, 10 predicted proteins | sample MerIslsedime2_MG_FD_207735 | JGI IMG/M metagenome (GOLD analysis project Ga0316193, IMG submission 207735) | Coastal sediment microbial communities from Maine, United States - Merrow Island sediment 2 | ecosystem: Environmental > Aquatic > Marine > Coastal > Sediment | place: USA: Maine...
CCCTGCAAATTTACCTGGAGAAACCGTCGCACGGCCAATTCTCCGGATCATTCTTTTCATTTTTGCCCGAGTATTTTAACGGCGTTTATTTTGCGATTAACATGCCGGGAAATTTCGCATTTCATGGGATGCACCTCTGGTATTTGCTATTTTTATTTCTTTACAGCCTGATCTGCTACCGCCTGTTTGTATGGTTAAACGGAAGGGGTCGGGAGATCCTGAATCGGGTCACGTCGTTTTTTGCCGTCCCGGGATTGATGTATCTGGGGTTCCCGCTGCCGCTGTTGATAATGAAGGCTCTGATTCCAAAAGCAGTTCTGGATGCCGGCAGCGGTGGCTGGGGATTTCTTTACTATATCTGGTTTCTGATAGCAGGATTTATAATTATGTCCAGTAACCGGCTCCAGCAGCAGATATTGAATCAGAGGTGGGTATCGCTATTGCTGGGCGTGGGGTTATCAGCTGCATACCTGTATCAGCTGTTCAGCCCGTCACGTCTGGTTTTCCCTGCCGGGATCACGGATTGGATATATACCCTTCTTTCATTTATCAGTGCCTGGAGTTGGTTATTTGCCATCCTCGGGTTCAGTATGAAATATCTGGCTTTTGATCGTCCTTTGCTGCGATCTGCCAACGAAGGCGTGATGCCATTTTATATCCTGCACCAGACCGTCCTTTTATGTATCGGTTATTTCGTTATGGCCTGGGCCATTAATGATGCCGCAAAATGGGTGATCGTGTTTATCAGCTCCTTCATCGTCATCATAACATTGTACATGCTTTTCATTCGGAAATTTGAGATTCTCCGCTTTTTATTTGGGATGAAGACGACCCGCCCTTTTTTTGATGTATTTCGCAAAAGGTCAGTTCTGACTGTTCTGCCTGCCCTGTATGTTGGATTGATCGTTTTTGCGGCCAGTAATCAAGGCGGAAGCAGCGCTGCGATGCCCTTAATGTACGATTCTGAAAAGGACATCCTGTTGAGTGCCGAATCGATCACAGCCAAATCATCAACCGGTGTTCGTGTGGTCAACGATGACGCGGCTTCAAACGGCAAAGCAATCGAATTTTTCTCAGGAGCAAGTCAGCACGCCCAATCGCAACCCGAAGTTTATGTTGAAATGCGATTTTCGGCGCCGACGGGGCGGTACATTGTCTGGTTAAGAGGCAAAACCGACGTAAACAACGGCTATACGGATTCAGTCTGGGTCCAGGTGGACGACCAGATCGGAACTCAAACACGAAGTGCCCGGATGGGAAATTGGCTGGATGTTCACCCGGCAGGTGTCTATGGCTGGGCAGGGGATACAGATGATCCTGTTGCAGTTTTATTGAAGCATACCGGAGATCACACGATCCGCATTCAACCGCGTCAAACACCACACCGGATAGATCAGATCTGGCTGAGCCGATCACAGCATCGAATTCCGAACACGGTTGATCCCATCAAATAAAAAAGAAATGATCGAAAAATTTTAGTTGAGGCTTCCATGCGCAGAGACAAGCCCAGCAGAACGGCACTCAAGGTAGCTTTTAACATTGTAACGCTCGGCTCGAAACCAGGGATGGAAGCCATTCTTCCTTCCGGCATCGTGGATGCTACGGCGAAATTGCTTGTTGCTTCTGGCGCAGCTGGAGCAAGAACAGTAAGATGGGCCCGCTCCCGACGAATGGTCTCTGTATATGAAGCGTTTGACTGGATGCTACCGGGTCAGTTTGAGGCTTTTGCTCACCGGAAGGCATTCTGTGAGCGCCAGGCAAGAGATGGTATTGACGCTGGCGCTAGCCAAATCCTTGTTTTGGGGTCCGGTTACGATACGCTGGGGTGGCGGTTGGCGCCGGAGTTCTCTGGAGTGAACTTTTTTGAAATCGATCACCCGGCGACAACCCGTCTCAAGGCTAAAGGAATAGATGCGATGGGACGGAGGAAAAATCTCTGCCTGATCGCGGAAGATCTTGGTAAACGAAAACTGGTAGATGTTCTAAAGAGCAACGAGTTATGGGACAAAAGTGCACGAACCGTAATCGAAGCCGAGGGCCTTGTGATGTATTTGTCTTCTGAAGCGGTCCGGGATTTATTTAGTCAAAGTGCCCTAGTCGCTGGTGTCGGTAGCCGAATTGTCTTTTCCTATATCCCTGCCGGTGCGGATGGTCGGCCCGACGCCGGTCGATGGACCGGGTTGATGCTGTGGCTTCAGAAAGTTGCGGGAGAGCCATGGACCTGGAGCATACGCCCCGAAGAGCTTGGCGTATTCCTGGAAGAAACAGGTTGGAAAATTGCTCTGGAGCAGGTGGAAACGACCCGTAAGCACGGTGTGGAATATTATGCGGTGGCTACAAAATGAACTTAACTAAAATACAAAGATGTCAACTACGAGTCTCTGCAATGCCTCTACAGGTCGGGTAATAATAGATTGACAACTTTTTCCCCTAACATATAGATTATCACTTATGTGTAATCTTTTGGGCCAATCTTCCGTCTTACGATAAAATAATTCCAAAAAGGAGGATCTTTTTATGGAGACACCAAAGGCTAAAACGGAAGAACAGGTTCTCGATAACAAAATTGAGATTCTAATTGCAATTGGCGCCGCGACTGCATCAAATTGTATACCCTGCTTTGAACACCTTTATGAAAAAGCTATCAATTCCGGCCTTACATTAGCAGAAATTAAACGAGCTTCAGAAGTAGCCGGACAGGTCAAAAAGGGCGCCCATATTGCCCTCGCAAACAGCATTAATGAACTCATCGGAATAAAAGAGACCCATGACTTGCCGTGCGACCAGACGGCGAATAAATCTTGTTGCTGTTAATGATGTATATCGCCTAAAAACAATTAAAATGGGGGAGTTCCAAATGAGCAATTGCGAAAATTGCAGATTCCGTGCAAAATACGACAATAACTCTCGTTCCATCCTGGGCAGAATTTGGAAATGGCATATTGGCTGGTGTCCTGGCTGGAAGGCATACCTGAAATCGCTGCCCGATGAGAAACGTAAGAAACTGAGGGAACAATACTCTTAGCTTTACCAAAAATCATGCAGTGATTAGCTGTTATGAAATACAGCTCAGCCCATCAATCAAGCTAAAGGAACACAAAAATGGATTTCTGGGATATATACTATGATTACTACGAGCGAGTAAAAAGATTCATTTTTGCGCTTGTTAAGGATGAATGGGTGGCCGACGATTTAGTCCAGGAGACTTTCATCAAAGTTCAAAAAAACTTGAATCAGCTGAGAGAGGAATCTATGCTGTCTTCCTGGATTTTTAAAATTGCTTACAACCTTTGTCATGATCACTTTCGCAAAACGAGCCAATCATCGAAAAGAGAACAAGTTCTTAGCGAAAATAAAGGAATACTTTCAGAGCCTTTGTTTCAAAAAGAATTCGAACAGCATCAAATGGGAGCATGCGTCCAAGACAAAATCAGATTATTGCCGGAATCATATCAGACAGTTCTGGTCCTTTTTGATCTGATGGAATTTAGACATCAGGAAATCGCTGAGATTCTTGATACAACTGTTGAGAATGTCAAGGTTAGGTTGCACCGAGCCCGCAAACAATTAAAAACAATTCTGGAAAAAGAATGTAGATTCGAAGTCGACGAACGAAATGTCCTTATTTGCGATCCCGTATCAAGCAAAGACTAATATGAACCCATCTCAAATCCCAGGGCTTCAGAAATATTTTCGCTGCAATCGGTGCTTGGTTGTTCCCATTAAGAAGGTAATTAACGTCCTACTGAGACAGTAGCGGTAAAATTTATGGAATCATTAGAATACACTAAATACGTAATGCTATCATTACTTGTTATCGCATGGTGCGTCCTGCACAGTGCAATAATATCGGTATCGGTGACAGAATATTTTAAGAAACGTTTGGGGTCTGAATTTCGATTTTATCGCTTATTTTTCAACCTCATTTCCTTTCTAACGCTAATACCTGTCGCCTTATTTGCATATTCGATACGAGCTGAAACGATTTTCCATTGGGATGGATATATGCGTATTGGCCAAGTGCTCTTGCTTGTTGTAGCTGTTTTGTTATTTTTCCTTGGCGGGCGCCACTATAATGCGCGTCAGGTTTTGGGAATTAAACAGATAAAAGAAGGAACCTTGAACAAAGCGATAAGCGATACAGGTGAGTTAGACACTTCAGGTGTCCTGGGAATAACTCGGCATCCATGGTATCTCGCAACCATTCTACTTATCTGGGCACGTCAAATGGATGCATCCGTATTATTTGTAAATGTAATACTTACATCCTATTTGATTGTCGGAACTGTCCTCGAAGAAAAAAAACTTATAAGGGAATTTGGAGGGAAATATGAAGCCTATCAGAATAGAGTGTCTATGCTCATACCATTTAAGTGGCTCAAGTCTAAAACAGTTATGATGACATAAATATATCAATGATAAAATGCACAGGAAATAATACCCAGGACTGGGGTTTTGACGCTATTTTCGATGTTAAACGGTCAAAGGATAGATTTTACGAAAATAATATTTGACGAACCATATGAATTTGCTTTTATGTATCTTGTAGCCTCGGAATGGGCTAATTCAAAATGGCATTTCAAAACTGCTGGATCCACCTTCTTCACAGGGCAGCGACAGGTACCAAAACGACCCGAACACTTCTAACACCGGTCGGTCTGACAATCTTTGCCGCATTCACAGCATTGTCCGTGTTCGCAGCAATTATTGTTGACCGACTGCTTAGCCTGCCCCATCTCCTACCGAAGGGTGCCAGACTTCCAGTATCAATTCCAATGATAGCTTTAGGGCTCGCTGTTACGGCTTGGTCTGTTTTTCATTTTTTGAAAGTGAAGGGAACTCCAGTGCCCTTCAATCCGCCTCCTAAGGTGGTCAAAACAGGGCCATACCGCTACGCGAGGAATCCTATGCTGTCGGGAGTCTTCCTGTTTTTGTTCGGTATAGGATTTATTGTCAACTCTGCCTCACTCGTGTTTTTCTTTACACCGCTTTACGTGTTAATCAATGTTTGGGAATTAAAAAAGATCGAGGAGCCTGAACTGATAAAGCGGTTGGGAGTTGAGTATATCGAATATCGAAGACATACTCCGATGTTTATTCCTGGATGCAGACCAAGATCAAAATAGAATGCTTATCTTATTGTCTCTTCCATAAGAAATCCTGCTTATCTTTTCAAAAAATTTTTCTTGTAGGTGTAACCTTTCCTTTGATGGTTCCGTCTACTTGGGCAAAAGGATAAAAAATCGTAAAGTACGTGAGAGATCACGTTCAATCAAAACGCTAAAGTTTTCGCTGAGTAATTTTCAAAGGAAAGTATGGGGTCTGATGTCAAAGAACAACGAGGAGGCATTGATCGGGTTGTTATTATTAAATCTACAGGGAAAAAGTTACAAGTTGAGTACCTGATTTAAAGGAGGTGAAATTCATGTATGGTTCAGAGCTTTGCGGCTTTTCTTGGTGGTGGATAGTCCCCATAATCATGATGATCCTATGCTTTTTCATGATGAGGGGACGAAGGGGTTCGATGATGTGCGGTTTTGGCTCCCGAGTCGTCGATGGCCAGCAGACCGAAGTTGCGGATTCAGCAAAAGACATACTCGACAAGCGGTATGCGGCGGGTGAAATCGACAAGGATGAATACGAAGAGAAAAAGAGGACATTAACCGAGCCAACGGATTCTATAAAGGAATGATTGTCATTGTTTAAGGAGGTTTCAAATGAGTAGCGTAGATCCGAAAAAAACAATACAATTGAACACAACAAATGCGATCTGTCCCATCGGGGAGATTACCGGCAAAAAAAATATCAGTGAATCGAAGATTCCGGTCCTATCCTGTGAGGGTGCTTGTATCAGAGGGGAAATTGCCCGGCTTGCAGCCAATATCATTTCCCGGAAAGAACCATATGCGAGGGGGTGCCACGGAGAATTGATGACGGTTCCGGAATCTTCAATTGCCAGGTGGATAAAGACAGCTGATAAGGTTGTTCTAATCGACGGATGTTTTCTGAGGTGCCATGGCCGTATCTTTGAAAACATCATTGACAGGGAAAAACTAATTCAGTTTGATGCATTGTCCCACTATAACAGATACACCGACATTTTTAATTATAATGATGTGCCGGAAATGGAGAGAAAAGAGGTCGCTCAATCTGTTGCTAACTGGGTTATAGAGAGTCTAAATGGCAACGTTACAGATCATTGTGCTGCATCATGTGAGACAAAAAATAAAAAGAGCAGTGGATGTTGCGGATAGAATACATGCATTTTTGATGTTGATCTTAATACCGAAAAAAGGAGAACCACATTGGAGTCGAAAATTGATGCCGGATTAGATAAAATCGGCAAAAGAAAATTACGAGAACTTTTGACCAAGGGCTGGATGACTCATGATGCAATGTGGCTGATGCACAGCATCGAAGAGCTTGGCATCGAAACAGCAAACAAGTTAAATATTTCAGCTGTGAGATCAATGTCCATAATTGAAATAAAAAGGCTACAGAAAGTATTGGGATATGAAGATGATAATTTAGCCAGGTTCGAAAGTCTGGTAACGTTCTTGAAGGAGGCGTTTGGGCTAATTAAGTCTGACTTTATGAAATTTAAATTCGATACACCAGAAAAAAATGTCATTAGCTGGGAATGGTTTGGCGGAAGATGTTTTGCATACGAGGGTGTCAAAGCCTTAGGTTATATTGAGGAGTATAAATGCGGAATTATAGAGCGTATCGAAGGATGGTTCAATGGATTAGGTATAAGTTACAGTGTAGAACCAAAGATTGATAAATGTTTATGGCACCTTGAAGGAAAATGTACTGGCCGTTTTTTATTGAACTTGGAATGAATTCGTTTTTGCTTTTTGAAATAAAAAAAAACAGGATGTGACAAATGCCAATCTATTTAAAAGACAAGAGTGAGTTTCCTGAACTTGAGAGGTTCAAATCTGTTTTGATTGTCCCCTGCCGATTTTGTCCAGCTGCCAGTATGGCCGTAAGAAAAAATAAGCCATACTTTGAGTTTTTAAGGCGATTTTTAAAGACAGGTTCATATGAACATCTCATAGATACTATTAAATCGAATTTGGAAAAAAAGGGCGTTAAGACTGATGTTTTTAAGAGTAGTTTGCTCCATCAGTTTGTCGTTTGTATGTGGACTTCAAGGCGTCGAAAAAAATTATTGAAGCGTGCAAGCAAATATCAAGCTGTGGTCGTAATGGGCTGTGAAGCTGCGGTCTAAACTATCTGCGATTCTCTCGAAACGACTTCTTGCAAGGTGTTCCAGGGCATGAGATCCGAAGGTATTATGACTATTAAACCGTCGTTTAAAATGCCCTGTAACATTTTACTTGAACTGGACAACATCATTCCGCTTGTTCATCAGAATAAGATTTCTTTGCCTTGGGTTGCGCTTTGACACGGGATAAATCTATTCGAAGAAAAAATAACGATCGTAAATCTCCATGGCAATCAGGGTGACTTCATCATGCAGCGTCTCTGTTTCTTTAAAAGCGAAATGAGGTGACATCATGTTATTGAAATCTTATCGAATGGAACTTTTCAATAATGAATGCATGCCCAGTGCCATGACGATACAGTGTTTTGCTCATCTGGAGCAGGATGTCAGCGCAGCTCTGCCATATTTAAATGCAGCCCTAGTTGGTTTTGAATACATCAAGGAGCCGCCCTCAGTAACCTTCCGGGCACAGGGCAAATTAATAACCGTTTATGGCCGCAAAATCGCTATCAACGCGATTAAAGATGAAAATGAGGCACTAAAGATTGTGGAATGGATTAAACGTGAAATCAATGATGCCTGGGAAAAACGAGATGATATTGTACCAAGCTATGAGGGGATGTCTAGGCCTAAAGTAATTGAAATCCTGAAACTGCTTCCGAAAACCAATTGCAAAGAATGCGATGCTCCAACTTGCATGGTTTTTGCCACTTTGGTGGCAGAAGGTGGAAAAGACGCATCCGATTGTCCTGCCCTGATTGATGAGAATAGGAAAAAATTGAACGCTTATTTGGAACCGTTTCAGTTGAACATATAAAATTAAAGCTAAATTCAAAATTTCTAACAGTGACATCCGATATAAAAATAGGCAAATAGCGTCATTGAAACCTCTTTATCATGGGCAAATTATTGAGATCATCTTTAGCATTTTTAAGTGTAATGGAGTCAGCGCTATATACCCGCCGGAAAATAAACCTGTGCCCCTAAGAGCTTAACAAGGGCCCATTCTCGTTAAGTAGATTTTTGATTATAAATATCATGAAGATTTTGGATTGCACGACGCAATATGAAAAGAAACCGGATGATGGGTTACGGCTATAAAGCTAAACTTCTCACACTTGCAAAAAACTGTGGATTTGCAGTTCTAATCTTTACTTGACCGATTGCCATAAAAAAATGGCGGACACAACATATTATTCCCAGATGCCGTTTATCGCAACGACGGTGGCCAAGTATGTCCGGACGAAATCCGTCTCATTCAATAGAATTTTCCTTTTTCTGTCCAGCCAAGGCAGCCATAATTTTTTCCGGCGTGACCGGCAATTCAGTAAAACGTATCCCAATGGCATCATACAGAGCATTCAGGATCGCCGGGATTACCGGCTGGATTGGCCCCTCGCCACATTCTTTTGCGCCATAAGGAGATTCCGGATCATAGCTTTCCACTATCTCCGAGTCAATTTCCGGCATATCCATCATTGTCGGGATTCGGTATTCATGCAGGTTAGGGTTGAGAAGAGAGTTTCCTTTAAAAACCATTTCTTCAAACAGAGCCTGCCCCATGCCCATGACGATAGAGCCCTCTACCTGTCCTTCTACACTCATGGGATTGATCGCCTGACCGCAATCCCCGGACTCTGTCATTTTCAATAGCCGAACTTCGCCCGTCTCGGTGTCTACCTCCACCTCTGCCACCTGAGCTGTAAATCCATAGGTAGGAGAATGTCCGATTTTGCCACCCTGAACCTTTCCTTTAGCTGAGCGACGAGGTGGCGTATAATGACCGGAAGCCGTCAGCGGCCCGTAGGCCGCAATATACTTCTTGACCGCATCCCAAAAATCCAGTGATTTGTGTTTTTCATATTGTGAAAAAATTTTTCCATCGCGGGCAACAAGTTGCTCGCCTTGAATGCTCAAGGCTACCGCCGCCACGCCGAAAAGTTGTTTGGTAATCTCCGTGGCGGCGTTCTTAACCGCCTGACCGCAAGCGACGGTAACGCGGCTCGAAAAGGAGCCAAGATCAAAAGGGGTTATTCCCGTATCGCCTGAATACACTTGAACATCCTCAAAAGAAATCCCCAGCGTCTCAGCCGCCATCATCCCTAACACCATGTCCGATCCCTGTCCAATTTCTGCGGCGCCGCAATAGACACTGACACCGGATTCGGGCTCCACTCTTACAATGGCGGATGAATGGGGTTTATATGCCAGATAAAGTGTGTAAGCAGTTCCAGAGCTATAGTGACCCCCGGCCAGGCCGATACCTTTCCCGAAAGGAAGTTTTTTATGTTTTTCAAGAAACCCGGAGCGTTTAACGACACGATCGAGGCACTTTTTGTACTCGGCATGACGCACATAGTTATTCAATGCGGTGGTATGCCCGGATTCCACCGAATTCATTCGCCGTATCTCATAGGGCGGAATATTTAACTCCAGGGCAATTTCATCCAGCATGGACTCTATTGCAAATCTGGGCTGCACACCGCCTAATCCCCGCATGGCCCCGCAAGTCGGTTTGTTCGTATACACACGTCTTCCATGAAACCTTAGGTTTTCAACCCGATAGGGGAGGTGAATCATGGCAGCACAATAGAACATGACAACAATTCCCCACCCCAGATAGGCGCCGCCATCCATCAGGGTGTCAAAATCGATAGCTTGAATCATCCCCCCCTCATCTACGCCAATTTTTACCTTCAAATGCATGGGGTGTCGACCCTTGTTCGTAAAAAACACTTCGTCTCTTTCAAAGGTCAGCTTGACCGGACGGCCGCTTTTGCGAGCCAACAAGGCCGCACAGAGCTCACTGGCGGCAACTTCGCTTTTTCCGCCAAATCCGCCGCCGACTGCAGGGAGGATAACCCGAATTTTTTGCATCGGCATGTCGAGAACCAGGGAAAGGGTCCGGTGTAAATAATGCGGCACCTGGGTGGGTGACCAAATCGTCAACTTTCCCGCACCATCGAATTTCGCAAGCG